>ERZ1699235.360-NODE-360-length-19383-cov-3.324107_pt1 | contig 19383 bp, 14 predicted proteins | sample MGYA00581546_ERZ1699235 | MGnify/ENA primary metagenome ERZ1699235 (study PRJEB42319, sample SAMD00040334) | human oral metagenome | material: saliva | host: Homo sapiens | study: EMG produced TPA metagenomics assembly of PRJDB4115 data set (Metgenomic analysis of... | reverse complement strand
AAACCCCCAGTTGAGCGACGACGTCGTCAATATGCACGCTGCCGGCTTCCAGAACCATAGCCAGTAGCTCGCTAAGCCGATCGTGCCTGGTCATTACTGCCTCCCGTAATACGTGTCAGATTGCCAGTGTAGGCCGCGAAACTGTAGGAAAACTTGGTTAATACCCCCATAAGGATAGGCTATTTATATTAATTCATGGCAGTATGTAGGCATGGAAAAAACAGGGCGAGCACCACGCATAGGCATTATGGGTGGCACTTTCGACCCGATTCACCATGGCCACTTGGTGGCTGCAAGTGAGGTACAAGACGTCTTTGAGCTTGATGAAGTAATCTTCGTTCCTACAGCTTCCCAACCCTTTAAACGTGACCGTCGCGTCTCTGCAGCCGAACATCGCTACCTGATGACGGTTATCGCTACGGCCTCTAACCCGCGCTTTACGGTGTCCAGGGTGGATATTGATCGCGGCGGGACTACCTACACTGTGGATACTTTGCGCGATATTGCCGCACTTTATCCAGGTACGGAGTTGTTCTTCATCACTGGCGCAGATGCGTTGGCGCAGATTTTTTCTTGGAAAGACGCCGATAAACTATTCGAGCTTGCACATATGGTGGGGGTCACCCGTCCGGGACATGTATTAGACAAGACCGGACTGCCAGATAGCGTGCAACTGGTTGAGGTGCCAGCTATGGCCATCTCCTCAACGGCATGTCGTGAAAGAGTTAAACGCGCCGCGCCGGTGTGGTACCTGGTACCAGACGGCGTAGTGCAATACATTCGTAAATATGGCCTTTATAGAAGTGGACAGCGCAACAGCGCAACCACCTCAATGACCGCCAATGTAGCCCAAGGACAAACCGGCAGGAAGGATAGCGAAAGTGACTGACGCGCCTCAAAACGGAGCTGCCCGCCCAATGTCGCGACGAGCACGCCGCGAAGCGGAGCGCTCAGCGGAGCGTGAAGCCTTCCTAACCGGCCAGCAGCCCCTGCTAACCCGCCGCGAAATGCGCCGCCTGCGTGAAGAACAAGAAGCTTTACGTGAGGCAGTGGCCTCAGGTGAATTAACTGTTGATGAGGCTCAAGCACTACAAAGCCCTATGGCAGAGATGGATATTAAAAGCCACACTCTGCACGAGCACAACAGTTTTGAGCCTATCCGTGAGCCGCTTTTAGGCTCTGGCCCCGGCGACGGCCCTAGCCGCGCTAATGCTGCCCCTAGCGCCCCTGGCTTCCCTAGTGCCCCTAGTGCTCCGGCTGCTAGTGCTCCGGTTGCTGCCCCTAGCGCCCCGGTTGTTACTCCCGGCGACGATCTTAGAGATACACGGGTAGTGCCTACCGCCGCTAGCCGTATGCCTGAAGGTGCTGGACACACAACTGCCCCTACCTTCCCGCCTGTAAATACTGCAGCCGCTAACGCCGCCAATGCTGCTAACGGCGGCAACGGCCCCGCTGTGGGACTACCTACGCACCTAGCCAGCAGCTCGCCCACCGCCGGCTCAGCTGCTTCTTTTGGTATTTCTGCTGCTAGCGCCACCAGCGCTGGAGCTGGTCCGCTAGGTGGCCAGGCTCCCACTCAGCCGGTGGTACACGTAAATTCGGCTCACGCTGGGGCTCCCTCACTGCCCACTTACCCGGCGCGCTCGCGGCGTGCTGCTAGCGCGGCCAGCGCGGGTATGGCCAGTAGCGCCAGCGCTTATAGTTCTTTGAGTGCTCCCTCGGCTGCTCCGGCTGTTAATGGGCGTGCCACCCGACGCCGCGCTAATGCAGCTAGTGCCCCCAGTTCTTTCTCTGCTACGGCTGCCTCGGCCACGGCAGCTTCAGCTGATTTGGCTAGCCGCGCTGGGACTCGTTCGCGTAGGCGTGCGGCTGCTAGTGCAGCAAGCGCCCCCAGCATTTTCTCGGCCACCGCTGCTTCAGCTGATTTGGCTGGTGTAAACGCGGTTAGTGCCCGCTCTGCTGCCAGTGCGCCTAGCGCTTTTTCTGCCACCGCCCCCAGTGCCTTGTCTGGTACTGCCGCCTCGGCAGCTAGCGCTAATTCGGCAGTTTCTGATCTTGGTGCGGATCTGCCCCGACGCCGCACGGTCTTTAATGCGGTTAGCGCCCCGACGCCGTCGGCCGCTCCACGCGCTGAGGCTGCACCGGCCTCACCCTTCCTGCCGGTGCACTCGGTACTAGAGAATCCGCCTGCCCAGCTTGGCCAATCTGCTCATTCAGCTGAGCTACCGGTAGCGCAGTCAGCTCCGCAGGCAGCCCCGGCTGCTCCCGGTGGCGGCGAACAGGGTCCGTTGTGGCAGTCGGTTGCAGCCGACCGCACCCAGCCGGTGCCTTCCGCTGACGAGGCCGGTGACTGGAATGTTTCTACCGCCGCCTATGCGCCGGTAAATGAGCCGCTGGCTGATGCTCAGCCCACCCCGGGGCAGGCCGAGCCGGCCCCCATGCGCCGTCGTTCACTACTGGGAGGTAACGCCCAGCCAGCGCCCACCCCGGCTCCGGCAGCTAATGAGACCCCGGCACGTCGCCCAATTGTGCGCGCCCCCTCAGTAGCCAAGGGCGTGCGTGAGGTAGACACCAACACCGGTGAACTGACCATCATTAAGCCCGCCAACCCCAACCCGCCGGTGGTGCAGCGCACCCCGGAGATGGTTTCCACCCAGGATGAGTTTGAAAATGAGGTAGTACCCAACTGGGGTGCTTTCAGCCAGGCCCGCGCCAACCAGCAGGCTAACTCAGCCCCTAATGAGGCGCTGGCGGACACTGGTTTGTATGACCACCTGGAAGATGACGAGTCTAGCCAGGATGGCCGTGGCTTGCGCATCTTCCTAACCATGTTGCTGATCATTGTGTTGGCACTGGTGGTTGCGGCAGTGGTGTGGTTCGTTGTGCTCGACGGCGGCTCCACCAATGCCCTGGCCCTGGAGCTACCCAAACTCGAATAGCAAACGCTAAAAAGCCAAGCAGCCGCCAAGTATTTACATGCTTGGCGGCTGTGCTTTAATCAGACTTAGAGAATTTAAGGAGACGAAATGTCCGCAACCCCTTACGCGATTGAACTTGCTTACGCAGCGGCCCACGCCGCCTCCCAGAAGAAGGCTAGCGACATTATCGCTATTGATGTTTCGCAGCGTCTGGCCCTAACCGATGTGTTCTTAGTGATCTCTGCTGGCAATGAGCGTCAGGTTATGGCTGTGGTAGACGCCGTGGAGGAAGCCCTACACCAGGCTGGCGCTAAGCGCCGTATGCGCGAGGGCTATTCGCAGGCCCACTGGGTGCTGCTGGACTACAACGACATTGTGGTGCACGTCCAGCGCGAGGAGGACCGCGAGTTTTACGCCATGGAACGACTATGGAAGGACTGCCCGCAAATTGAACTGCCCGCCAGCGTGCTCGATAGTGAGTGAACATGGCTAAGTTGGTGGTGTGGCGTCACGGGCAGACCGATTACAACCTGCAAGGGCGCGTGCAGGGGGTAACCGATATTTCCCTAAATGCAGCTGGGCTAGCCCAAGCTGATGCAGCGGCGCCAATTATTGCGGCCTATAAGCCGGTTAAGATCATCGCTTCACCCCTGGAGCGGGCTCAGCAAACCGCCCAGGCTCTCGCCAAACTGAGCGGGGGCAAGGTGGCTAGTGATGAGCGCCTAATTGAGCGTTCCTTTGGGATTTGGGAAGGCCTAACCGGTAAAGAAATTAAGGCTGACTGGCCCCAGGAGTTTAAACAGTGGCGTGGCAAGTGTGCCACGCCCGATGGCATTGGTATGGAAGAGCGCGACGCGGTGGGCCAGCGCTCGGCTGCGGCTATGCGCGAAGCCGTGGAGGGCTTAGGCACTGACGATACGGTGGTGCTGGTAGCCCACTCGGCAGTTTTGACTATGGGGGCCACCTGTCTGCTGGGCCTGGACCCCAATAGTTGGTCGGGGCTGCTGTCGCTGGGCAACTGTGCTTGGGGGGTGCTACATAACGGTTTACGCCCGCCAGGTTGGGCTATTCGCCAGTGGAATGTGAGCGTGACAGATAGCTCTAACGCCACCCCAGCGATTTGGTGATGCAAGCCACTGCTGGAGGATTTGCCAAAACTGGTTGGGGGCGGCTAAAGTTTTCCACGTTGCGTTAAGCGAAGGTTAAACGCAAAACCGGTTCGTTTTATCGGATTGGGGCTATGGCGCAGTTGGTAGCGCGCTTCCATGGCATGGAAGAGGTCAGGGGTTCGAATCCCCTTAGCTCCACGCTTACACGTTAAGTGTAGAGACAAATTAATATGGGGCTATGGCGCAGTTGGTAGCGCGCTTCCATGGCATGGAAGAGGTCAGGGGTTCGAATCCCCTTAGCTCCACGCTTTTAACCGACCGGATTATCCGGTCGGTTTTTTTATTTCCGCAACCAGGTTTTTTATCCCTTTAAACCGGGTTTATTTTGATTCAGGGCGACGATGGCCGTGGTTTTATTGGTTATATGTCCGCCGTCATAGTGGTGGTTGTTACTTAGGACTTAACTGTTGTGATAGGGGACTTAGCCCCATGTAGCATATGGCCAGCTGGGAGTATGATGCTGGAGCGCTGAAGGGCCCCTAAAACTATCCTGAATGTTAAGTAACATCATGATTAATTGTAAGCATTAAATTACTAACCATTCTAACTAGCGCTGGTTTAGTGCTGGTTAAAAGAATTGTGAGTCAAATATCCTGAAATCTTTTTCGACGGCGTGTTAACCTTGCGTTGGATTGGAGAATGCTTTGGAAGAATCTATTACTGAACCTATCGATATGAGTCAGCCTGCCAGTGGTGCCGGTGCTGACACTGCAGCGGTGCGCAGTGAAGATGGCCAGGCTATTGAAGATGCTTCTGCCCAGGTGTCTGAGACTTCGTCACCAAGCGCTGTTAATCGAGCTGAAGAACAGGTGCGTGTGCGCCGTAACGTAGTTGCTGGTATTAGCGCCCTTTCAGCAGCAGCTTTGCTGATCATTGGTGGCATTGGTGTAGCTTCAATGAACCGAGGTCAGGATCTAGATAGCAACCTAGCTAAAGTCAATGCGGTTGCTACCCAGTGCCCTAACTCTCCGCAGCAACTAGCGGCCTATAGCTCCTTGGTTAACGAAATTAAGGATGCTGAGAATACGGTTAAACGTCAGCGTGACAAGGTTGACGAAAAGCTCATTAAGTCATTAGATCAAGAAATTGAGAACTCGCGACGCCTGACGGTTTATGACGGCACTGACTGTAATAAAGTCAGTGCTTCAGCTGCCCGCATTGACAAGGCCTTTGACACTTTGGCGGCAGCTCACGACGCGGTACTAAATAGTGCCGGCCTAGGGGCGGGCGTTAACACTGAAGATCTCACTGAAGAAGAGCGCCAGGCTGTAGTGGCCCGTGAAGGTCGCCGTGAGGCGCGCAAGGAGCGTCAGCAGGCGACTAGTGCAGCACCTACCGCTCAGCCCACTTCTCGTAACAAAACTGCTACCAGCAAGTCTGGTACTGACTCGGCTAGCTCCTCTTCCGGTAACGGTTCTAATAACTCTGGCGCCAAGCCTGGTAATTCGGGCACGGGTTCTGGTGGCTCAGGTGGCGGTTCAGGTAGTGGCTCTGGTTCCGGCAGTGGCGGTAGTGGTGGTTCTGGTGGCGGTAGCGGCGGCTCGGCTACGACGGCGCCCCAGGCCCCCTCTGAACCGATTGCGGTGCCCACCGTGCAGCCTGATCCGGTAACCTCTCCGCAGCCGGTAGCTCCCGATCCGGCCCCCACCGGTGGTGGCGATGGAGGCGGTGAAAGCCCCAGCCCAGATCCGGAGCAGCCGGGTGATGGCGACGGTGACACTGCTGTAGGACAAGACTGAAATTTAATGGTGGATTGACGCAAACCGCGTCAATCCACCATTTCTTACTAGGTGTAGCACCAAAAATAGCCTAAAATATGACCTGCCTTACCGCCGGGTGAGTAATGCCATGCCGCGCCAGGTTGCGCCATGTCTGGTGGGCGGGTAATGTTTACTTCACCGACGCGGGGTGGAGCAGTTCGGTAGCTCGCCGGGCTCATAACCCGGAGGTCGCAGGTTCGAATCCTGTCCCCGCTACGAGTTGGCCCAAGGCTTAGCCTTGGGTCTTTTTTACACCAAAGCGAGGCCCCATGATTCGTTTTGAAAATGTCAGCAAAAGCTATGACAAGGGCGTTACTTTTGCAGTAAAAAACTTCTCCCTAGAAGTTAAACACCACTCAACTACAGTGCTGCTGGGCACCTCAGGATGCGGTAAAACCTCACTACTGCGCATGGTAAACGCCATGGTTAGGCCCACCAGCGGCAAAGTATGGGTACGCGGTAAGAATGTAGCTGAAAGTGACCCAGTGAAACTACGGCGCTCGATCGGTTATGTAATCCAAGACGGTGGCCTGTTTCCTCACCGTAATGTGCTAGAAAACATCGCCACGGTACCACTGCTAGAAGGTGTCAGCCGCGCTAAAGCCCGCCGGCGTGCCCTGGAACTACTTGAACTGGTTGGGCTTGAAAGCGACTATGCTAGCCGTTTCCCAGCGCAGCTCTCTGGTGGCCAACGCCAGCGCGTAGGGGTAGCCAGAGCCCTGGCTAACAAAACGGATATCCTACTGATGGATGAGCCTTTTGGAGCGTTAGATCCAATTGTGCGCACCCAGCTGCAAGAGCAGGTGGCTTGGCTGCGTGATCAAGTAGGTACCACCATTTTGCTGGTTACTCACGACGTTGACGAAGCCTTCAAGCTAGGTGACCAGATAGTGGTGCTAGAAACTGGCGCTAAAATCGCACAGGCAGGCGACGCCCGCACGCTACTAAACCAAAGCGCAAACCAGTTTGTGTCCGACTTTATTGGCCGCTCCCAGGCCGCGCGTAGATTGCAGGTGGACGAGGCGGGTCTAGTTACTGACTTGCTCGGGGTCCCGGTAGGCAAACTAGCAGCCAGCTCACAGACCAAGGCGCGCCCATGAACTGGCTGATTCATAACTACGCCTGGGTGCTGGAGCTGCTTGGGCAGCATCTAGTTATTGCTGTAAGCGCGATTGTTGTCGCCTTAGTTATCTCCATTCCACTAGGGCGGGCGGCGGTTAACTCTGCTTTTGGTCGGGGCCTGGTCAGTGTAGTTGGAGCAATGTATGCGCTGCCTTCACTGGCCTTACTTATTTTGGTGCCAGTCATTATTGGTACCCCACTGCGCTCTAGCCTCAATATGGTGATTGTGCTGAGTATTTACGGGGTAGCCATTATGGCTGGCCCCTGTGTGCAAGCTTTTAGTGGCCTGCCTGAACAAGTGTTGTTAAGTGCTGATGCCTGTGGCTATGGGCGTTTGCGCCGCTGGTGGCAAATCGAGTTGCCGCTGGCTTTGGCGGTGATTGCTAGCGCCGCGCGGGTACTGGTTACTTCCACTATCTCTTTGGTTACGGTGGCGGCGTTCATTGGTATTTCAAGCCTGGGTACTTTGCTTACTGATGGTTTCCAACGTGGTATCAGCGCTGAGGTGATCACCGGTTTGGTAGTTACGATTATTTTGGCTTTGCTACTAGATGGGGTAGTGGCTTTAGCTAACTGGCTGCTTAGCGGTTGGAGACGCGTATGAGCTTAATTCTTGCGGCTGCTACGTGGATTGCCGACGGCGCCAATTGGCTAGGTCAACGCGGTATTGCTTGGCGCCTGGTACAGCATTTAGGAGTTAGCGCCCTAGTGCTAGTAATCAGTGCGGTGATTGCGCTGCCGCTGGGGATCTATATTGGTCACAGCGGGCGAGGTAAATGGCTGATTAATCTAACCGGCGCGGTGCGGGCGATACCTACGCTGGGTTTACTGACCCTGTTTGGGCTTTGGATCGGTATTGGCCTGCCGGCGCCAGTGTTGGCGCTAGTTGCTTTAGCGATTCCACCTTTGCTAGCTGGAGCCTACAGTGGCGTGGCCGGGGCGCCACCTAGCGTAGTGGATGCTGCGCGGGCTCTGGGTATGAAAGAAAGCGAAATTCTTAGCCAAATCGAACTTCCCCTGGCTCAGCCCTTGCTGGTTGCAGGCCTGCGCAGCGCTAGTTTGCAGGTGATAGCTACCGCCACATTAGCTGCCTATACCGCCAACTATGGGCTGGGGCGCCTGCTTTATTTAGGCCTGAAAACCCGCAACTATCCGCAAATGATTGCCGGCGCCATACTGGTAGTGGCCCTAGCTTTGCTGGTCGATTGGCTGCTCGGCCTGTGTCAACACCGCATTGAAAGACAGCTAAGCGCAACTAAGGTGGGTAAATGAAAGCGCACAAACTTAGTCGGGCACATACCGCCACTTATATGGCTACTCGTCGCGCGGTTCTAACCGGAGCATTGGCCGGGATTGGCGCTTTAGTGGGCGGCTGTGGCACCGAGCAGAGCCTGGCCGGATCCGCTGGGGACACTAATACTTTGGTGATAGGCAGCCAGGACTACTACTCCAACGAAATCATTGCTGAGATCTACGCCCAGGGCCTAGAAAAGCTAGGCTACAAAATTGACCGCCAAATGCGTATTGGTCAGCGAGAAATCTACATGCCTGAGCTTAAAGCTGGCGCCATTGATCTGCTACCAGACTACACCGGCAACCTGCTGCAGTTTTTAAAGCCCAAAACTACCGTGACGGCGTCGCAGGCAGTTTACAACCAACTGCGTGAAGCTTTACCTGATGGTTTGCGGATCCTTAACCAAGCTCCCGCCAGTGACCAAGACTCATATGTGGTTAGCGCCAAACTAGCGCAGCGTTACAACCTAAAACAGATTGGTGACCTGCGCGCAGTGCCAAACTTGGTGCTAGGAGGTAACTCAGAGCTAGAGACCCGCCCCTATGGGCCCAAAGGGCTCAAAAGTATCTACGGAGTTAACGTCAAATTCTCGCCAATTGAAGATTCTGGTGGTGCGCTTACCGTTAAGGCACTACGCGATAACTCCATTCAGCTTGCTGATATCTACTCCTCAGATCCGGTTTTAGCCAGCTCTGACCTGGTGGTCCTAGCTGACCCCAAGAGTCTATTTCTCGCCTCCCAGGTAGTGCCGGTTATTTCTGAGCGTATAGATGAGCGCGCTGGCACTGAGATTAACCGCATCAGTGCGATGTTAACTTCACGTGCACTGATTGAAATGAACCACCAATCAACCAAGCTGCAACGCTCTGCCCGCGACATCGCTAAAGCCTGGCTGGCCACCCAAAGCGCCAACGCAAGCTAGTTTCACGTTAAACGTTTCTTAGGCCAGTGTTGAAAACGATGGTGCAAAGCCTTGTGCCAGCGCAAGTATCAGTGCCAAAGCGGCGTCGTCGTCGTCCAGACGCGCATATGACCTAACTATTGGCGAAAAGCTGCACCAATGGGGCCAAGGTGCTATTTCATAGTCTCCAGCTGGGATAGGCTTAGCTGCGTTAATGGATAACTGCGATGAAGGAGCAAACGTGAGTACACGTACCGAGTCCGACTCCATGGGGACCATTGAAGTTCCCGCCGACCACTACTGGGGCGCGCAGACCGAGCGCAGCCTGCACAACTTCGACATTGGTCGCAACACCTTCGTGTGGGGCCGTCCCATGGTTAAGGCCCTAGGTGTACTAAAGAAGTCCGCCGCCCTAGCCAACGCAGAACTAGGCGAACTACCCCAGGACATCGCAGACCTAATCGCCAAGGCCGGCGACGAGGTCATCTCCGGCAAGCTGGACGACGAATTCCCGCTAGTAGTGTTCCAGACCGGCTCTGGCACCCAGTCCAACATGAACTCCAACGAGGTCATCTCCAACCGCGCCATTGAGCTGGCCGGTGGGCAGATGGGCACCAAGACCCCGGTGCACCCCAACGACCACGTCAACCGTGGCCAGTCCTCCAACGACACTTTCCCCACCGCCATGCACATCGCTGTGGTCAGCGAGCTGCAGGAGATGTACCCCAAGGTCACCCAGCTGCGCGACACCCTAGACGCCAAGGCTAAGGAATACGCCGACGTGGTCATGGTGGGGCGCACTCACCTGCAGGACGCCACCCCCATTACCCTGGGTCAGGTAATTTCCGGTTGGGTTGCCCAGATCGACTTTGCTCTAGACGGCATCCGCTACGCCGACTCGCGCGCTCGCGAACTGGCCATCGGTGGTACCGCTGTGGGCACCGGCCTCAACGCCCACCCCGACTTCGGCGCGCTGACCGCTAAGAAGATCAGTGAAGAAACCGGTATCGAGTTCAAGCAGGCCGACAACCTATTCGCCGCTCTAAGCGCCCACGACGCCCTGGTGCTGGTCTCTGGCTCCCTGCGTGTGCTTGGTGACGCCCTGATGAAGATCGCCAACGACGTGCGCTGGTACGCCTCCGGCCCGCGTAACGGCATCGGCGAGCTGATCATCCCCGAAAACGAGCCCGGCTCCTCCATCATGCCCGGTAAGGTCAACCCCACCCAATGTGAGGCTATGACTATGGTGGCCGTGCAGGTATTTGGTAACGACGCCGCCGTTGGTTTCGCTGGCTCTCAGGGTAACTTCCAGCTCAACGTGTTCAAGCCGGTTATGGCCTGGAACGTACTGGAGTCCATCCGCCTGCTAGGCGACGCTTGCGTCTCCTTCGACGTGCACTGCGCCTACGGCATTGAGCCCAACTACGCCAAGATCAAGCACAACCTGGACATCAACCTGATGCAGGTGACCGCGCTTAACCGTCACATTGGCTACGACAAGGCTTCCAAGATCGCCAAGAACGCTCACCACAAGGGCATCTCGCTGCGCGAGTCCGCTCTGGAGCTAGGTTTCCTAACCGACGCCGAGTTTGACGCTTGGGTTGTGCCCGCCGACATGACCCACCCCAGCGCAGCCAAGTGATCATTAGCTAGTAACCTTAGCTGATTAACCGGTGGCCGGGCCCTTTTAGGACCTGGCCACTTGTGTTTTGCCCTGCACTGTTTTTACTGCGCACTGTTTTCGGGCGCTGGCCTGTCAACTGGCAGTTGTTGGCTCTGGGCACCAACACCGAGATCCTTAAAGCTCAGCTGGCAGCCTAAGCGTCGTCGGCGCGGGAGCTGAAATTGACTGGCGCCACGGGTAAAATAGCCCTGGATTGTTTTGCGCTCAGGCGTGCATATTCAAGCGAAAGGCTAACGTGGCAGAGTACATCTACCAGATGATCAAGGCCCGCAAGACCATTGGTGACAAGGTCATTCTCGACGACGTCACCATGGCTTTCTTCCCCGGAGCCAAGATCGGTATGGTCGGCCCCAACGGTGCCGGTAAATCCTCGATCCTAAAGATCATGGCTGGTCTAGATCAGCCCTCCAACGGCGAAGCCCGCCTCAGCCCCGGTTACACGGTAGGTATCCTCATGCAGGAGCCGATCCTCAACGAGGAAAAGACCGTACTGGGTAACGTAGAAGAAGGCGTCGCCGACATTAAAGGCAAGCTTGACCGCTACAACGAAGTCAGCGCCCAGATGGCAGATCCGGATGCAGACTTTGACGCCCTACTTGAGGAAATGGGCAAGCTGCAAGACCAGCTCGACGCCGCCAACGCCTGGGACCTAGACTCCCAGCTGGCCCAGGCTATGGATGCCCTACGCTGCCCCCCGGCAGACGCCATGGTAAAGAACCTTTCCGGTGGTGAGCGCCGTCGTGTGGCCCTATGCAAGCTACTGCTAGAAGCCCCCGACCTCCTACTGCTAGATGAGCCCACCAACCACCTGGACGCAGAGTCCGTGCTCTGGCTGGAGCAGCACCTATCAACCTACAAGGGTGCGGTTATCGCCATCACCCACGACCGTTACTTCCTAGACCACGTAGCCCAGTGGATCGCTGAGGTAGACCGGGGTCACCTCTACCCCTATGAGGGTAACTACTCCACCTACCTGGAAACCAAAGAAAAGCGTCTAGAAGTCCAGGGTAAGAAGGACGCCAAGCTAGCCAAGCGCCTCAAGGATGAGCTGGAGTGGGTACGTTCCTCTGCTAAAGGCCGCCAAACTAAGTCCAAGGCCCGTCTGGCCCGCTATGAGGAAATGGCCGCTGAAGCCGAGCGCACCCGCAAGCTCGACTTTGAAGAAATCCAGATTCCCCCGGGCCCGCGCCTGGGCTCGGTGGTACTTGAAGCTACCAACCTGCAAAAGGGCTTTGACGGCCGTAGCCTAATCAACGGCCTATCCTTCACCCTGCCACGTAACGGCATTGTGGGTGTGATCGGCCCCAACGGTGTTGGTAAGACCACCCTGTTCAAGACCATTGTGGGCCTAGAGCCTCTCGATGGGGGAGAGCTCAAGGTTGGCTCCACTGTGAAGCTGTCCTATGTAGACCAGAACCGCGCTGGTATCGACCCCAACAAGACCCTGTGGGAAGTTGTTTCTGACGGCCTGGACTACATCCAGGTAGGTAATGTGGAGATGCCTTCACGCGCCTACGTAGCCGCCTTTGGCTTTAAGGGTGCAGACCAGCAAAAGCCCGCCGGTGTGCTCTCCGGTGGTGAGCGTAACCGTCTGAACCTGGCGCTGACCCTCAAGCAGGGCGGTAACCTGCTGCTGCTGGACGAGCCCACCAACGACCTGGACGTGGAGACTCTCTCCAGCCTGGAAAACGCCCTGCTGGCGTTCCCCGGTTGCGCCGTGGTTATCACCCACGACCGTTGGTTCCTCGACCGCGTAGCCACCCACATTCTGGCTTGGGAAGGCACCGACGAGCACCCCGACAACTGGTACTGGTTCGAGGGTAACTTCGAGTCTTACGAGAAGAACAAGGTTGAGCGTCTAGGTCCCGACGCCGCCCGCCCGCACGCGGTCACCTACCGTAAGCTCACCCGCGACTAAGCAGCTGGCAAACAAATCTAGACCTGGTCAAACAAAGCTAGAGAAAGGTTGTTGCCACCGCACTAAGTACGGTGGCAACAATCTTTGTTTGTGTTATGGTCGGCTTTAGCCGTCTAACTGCACGGCCCAGTTGCCACTGGATTTTTGACCCTCACGCGGAATGCGAATCATACCTTCCTGACTGATTGAGGAAACCAACTGGCCAGCCTGGTTATACACCAGGGCACGGGCAGCGGAGCGTCCACCACTAGAACTAGGTGAATCCTGCACAAACAGTAGCCAGTCGTTAACGTTAACGTCACGGTGGAACCATTGGGCATGGTCTAGGGTAGCGAGGCTCATGCCGGGGCTACGCCACGACAGGCCCTGGCTACGCAGCGCTGGCTCCAGCATGATCTGGTCACACACATAAGCCAAAATAGCCCGGTGCACCATCTGGGTGGCACTGGCAGGCACCGCTCCGCGCACCTTAATCCACACATGCTGGTGGTTGTCGGGTTGCTTGGGAGGCTGCAGATACAGGTTGCCTTCCACATGGCGCACATCAAAGGCCGCTGTGCGCCCCAAGAACCGCGCTACTGGATGATCCACGTTACGGAAAATAGCTAGGGCACTAACTAGTTCATCAGGTCCGGGCACCTTAGGCATCGGCTCATAGATATCAAGGCCATCTTGACGCTTTTGGAAGGAAGCGATAACGGTGGCCATATTGCGTCCATCCTGGCTGGCACGCACCTGGCGCTGGGAGAAGGAACGCCCATCACGGAGCGCCTCAACCTCATACTGCACCGCTCTTTCCGGATTACCCCCACCCACAAAATAGGTGTGCAAAGCGTGCAACTGACGCTCATAGCTATCACCCGGGGTGGTGTCAAAGCAGGCAGCTGCCGCCAGCACCGCCTGGCCAAGGACCTGACCACCATAGATGCGCCCCGATAGCTGGGGGAGGGAATCTCCCTCAAAGCGGCCCATCACGGTGCCAGGTGGGAAGCCCTCAGTGTCCCCACCGACGCCGTCGAGCCGGGCACAGGCCTCTAAATCGCTCTCTTCGGGGTCCCAAAACTCAAGCGCACGAAGCGCCAGAGACCGGGTGACCCCAGCCAAAGGCTCTTCGTGCGCTAATGGAACCGGATACGGTTCAATCACAGACCGAGTTCCTCCAGGATCGGCAGCTCAGCGCGGACGGCAGCGCGAGCTTCCTCAGCCTCGGCGCAAGCCAGGGCGATGTCAGCCAGACGCTTGCAGTCCTCACGGGTGACGCTCTTGAGTACGGCGTCCACGTCGGCCAGAGCGCGAGAGGTCATGGATAGCGAGGCCACACCCAGACCCACCAGCACTACGGCCAGGGCCGGGTCAGCAGCGGCTTCACCACACACACCTACCGGGGACTTCTTCTCGCTGGCGGCGGCGCCGTCACAAGCGATCTTTAGCAGCCGCAGCACAGCCGGCTGCCAGGGGGTGTTCAAGTCAGCCAGGGAACCGAGCATACGGTCGGCAGCCATCACGTACTGGGTTAGGTCGTTGGTACCCACCGAAGCGAAGTCGGCGTACTTGAACATGTGGTCAGCCATAGCCGCAGCTGAGGGGACCTCAATCATCATGCCGGCAAAGTCTAGGCCGTAGGAGCGGGCCTTCTCGGTGAAGGCCTTGGCCTCAGCGGGAGTGGAGATCATGGGGGCCATGACCCACACCTTGGCGTCGGTGTCGGCGGCAGCCTTGGCTAGGGCCTCTAGCTGGTGCTCTAGCACCTCGGGGCTACGGCGGGCGGTACGGTAAGCGCGTACACCCAGAGCCGGGTTGGCCTCTGAGGTGTCGGTTAGGAAGGGCAGCGGCTTGTCAGCGCCGGCGTCGAGGGTACGTACTACAACCTTCTTACCGGGGAAGGCCTCAAAGACCGGGCGGTAGGAGTTGTACTGGTCCTCAACTGAAGGCTCTTCGGGCTGGTCCAGGAAGCAGAACTCGGTACGGAACAGGCCGATACCCATGGCGCCAGCGGCGGCAGCCTTGCGGGCGTCCTCAGCGTCACCAACGTTAGCTAGCAGCTGCACCTCGATGCCGTCAGCGGTGGCGCCGTCGCCGTGGAATTCACGCACTACGCTGGCTAGCTCGCGGGCCTTACGTAGCTGCTCCTCGCTGGGGTTGAGGAAGATTTCGCCCTTGGTGCCGTCTAGCAGCACGATTTCGCCCTCAATTAGCTGCTTGGCTACTTCCTCACCGGTACCAACGATGGCCGGGATGCCTAGGGCGCGGGCCAAAATGGCGGTGTGGGAGGTGGGGCCACCCTCACTGGTTACGAAACCGATTACCTTGTCGGGGTCTAGTAGCGCGGTGTCAGCCGGGGCTAGGTCAGCGGCAACTAGGATGAAAGGCTCAGGGAGGGTAGGAATACCGGGCATAGGGGCATCGGTCAGCACGGCCACGATACGGTCGCGTACGTCGCGTACGTCGCGAGAACGCTCAGCCATGTAACCACCCAGGGACTCAAGCATGGTGGCTAGCGAGTCAGCGGCCTCCCACACAGCGCGCTCGGGGGTAATGCCACGGTCGCGCACTAGCGCCTGAGCTGAAGAGGTTAGGGTGGGGTCTGCGGCCATCTGAGCAGTGGTCTCAAGTAGGGTACGACCCTCGTCCTTAGCTTCTGCGGCAGATAGTTCCAGGCCCTTCTTAACCTTAAGCGCGGCGGCGGCGATACGCTCGGCTTCGGCGTCGACGTCGGCACCGGCGGGTAGGTTGGTGACTGCGGGCTCCTCAATTCCGGGGGCCATCCGTGCCACCGGACCGCCCACACGGCCCGGGCTTACGCCGATACCGTGCAGGGTTAGAGTGGAGTTTTCCGCTGCGGTCATTGCTGTCTCCTTGCTGCGATTGGGGGGCTACGGCACCTCACATCGTCACCGGATTGGTAACGTAGGTAACGCCGTTTGCTGTGGTTATCGTATGTCTTTTTAGTGACGGGCGAAACCTTTTGCGGAAAATTTTTGTATGTAGGTAGTCGACCAGCGTGGACTTGTTGCGTTAACATCACTGTAAGGAGTCCATACAACCGATTAGGCAGCCGCTGCATGAGCGAAAATTTCGAATGGCAACAGCCTGAGCCGGCCGTAATTGAACTAGCCCAAGCCCACGGTGTGGGCACTGAGTATTGGGATTACTACGGCAATCAGGCAAATCCTTCCCGTCAGACTCTATTGGCAGTTTTAACTGCACTTGGAGTAGACGTTTCTAGCGACGAAGCAATTGCGCGTTCACTGGAGGATGCGCACCTGGGTTTTTGGCGCCAAACTCTACCCGGTTTCACCGTAGTACGTCAAGGACATTGGAAGCATGTGCCGGTGCATGTTCCCGATGGCTCCAGCGTACGCGTAGACGTGGTGCTGGAAACTGGTGGCACAGTTGCGCTTGAACAGGTAGATGACTGGGAATCTCCGCGCTGGGTTGACGGCGTATTTACTGGTCAGGCCTCTTTTGGTCTGCCCACCGATCTGCCGCTGGGCTGGCATGAGCTGGTCGCTTATGTGGGTGACGACGCCCAGGGCGTACGCGCCCCGATGGCAGTTGTGCCCGACAGGCTAGAACTGCCTGCCGCCTTGGGTCAGCACAGCTACGGCGTAATGACCCAGCTGTACTCGGTGCGTTCAAACGATTCCTGGGGCATTGGCGACCTGGATGATCTAACTGAGCTGTCTAGCTTCTTGGGGGATGAAGGCGCTGACTTTATCCTGATTAACCCGCTGCACGCCAGTGAGGTGGTTCCACCACTAACTGACTCGCCTTACCTGCCGGTTACGCGCCGCTTTGTTAACCCCATTTATATTCGCCCGGAAAACATTGCTGAGGTGGCACGTCTAAGCGGCCCACAGCGTTCCTTGCTGCACTGGGGTCTAGACGAGCTACGCCCGCTAAACACTTCTGCCGCCCCGATTGACCGTGACGTAGTGTTTAAGGCTAAGCGTGAGGCTTTGGAGGTTATTTACGACGCCGGCCGTTCGCGTTCACGTCAGCGTGACTTTGAGCGTTTCCGTGCTGAGCAAGGCGATGGTTTAGAGCGTTTTGCGCTTTGGTGTGCGCTTTGTGAAAAGTATGGGCCGATGGAGTCTTGGCCTGAGCATCTGCGTGACGCTAACAGTGCTTTTGTGGCTAATGAGGCCCACGCCCTGGCTGGACGCATCGACTTCTATGCTTGGCTGCAGTGGATTGTTGATGAGCAGCTCCAGCGCGCCCAGGCCGAAGCTAAGGCCTCTGGCATGTCTTTGGGCATCATGCATGACCTGGCGGTGGGTATTAACCCGCACGGGGCTGATGTGTGGACTACCCCGGAGGTATTTGCTGCTGGCGTGAGCGTGGGTGCCCCGCCGGACATGTATTCGCCGCTGGGCCAGAACTGGTCTCCGCCGCCCTTTAGCCCCACCGGCTTGGCGAAGGCAGGCTATGCACCGCTGCGCGACATGGTACGCACAGTGTTGCGTCACGCGGGTGCGCTGCGCCTAGACCACGTGATGGGCTTCTTTAGACTCTGGTGGATTCCTGAGGGGCACAGCCCCAAGGAAGGTGCCTACGTTTACTACGACTATGAGGCCATGATTGGCATTGTGCTGCTAGAGGCACAGCGTGCCGGGGCTTTGGTGATTGGTGAAGACTTGGGCACGGTTGAGCCTTGGGTACGCGCGCACCTGGCTGAGCGTGGAGTGCTGGGCACCAGCGTGTTGTGGTTTGAAAAGATGGAAGGCGATTGGCCGCTATATGCCGACCGCTACCGCGTAGATGCACTTTCTACGGTTAACACCCACGACTTGCCTCCCACTGCGGGCTACTTGGCTGATGAGCACGTGGCTTTGCGTTCGCGTCTGGGTCTGCTTGACTGCGATAAGGAAGTTGCGCTGCGTGAGTCGCGTAAAGAACGCGAAAAGATGCTGATCCGCCTGCGTGAATACGGTCTGCTAGGCGATGACCCCACTGAGCGTGAGGTTATCGAGGCCCTATATGCCTATGTTTTGCAGACTCCCTCACGTTTGGTGGGTGTGTCTTTGGTCGACGGCGTAGGTGAGCGTCGTACTCAGAATCTGCCTGGCACGGGTGAGGACGAGTACCCCAACTGGAAGATGCCTTTGTGTGATGGCAGTGGCGATCCAGTACTGGTGGAAGATCTGCCCAACAACGCCCGCCTATTGAGCCTCTTGGCAGTGGCTCGCGCTGGCGTAATTAAGTAGACACTGACCAGATTAAACTTTGCCCCCTTACTGCTTATGAACTGCCTCCCGTTTCTTGGACATCGAAATTGAAGTCCAGGGAATGGGAGGCTTTTCATGTCTGCGGGTTTGCGGTTGAGGCATGATCGTTTGCTTCGGGAGCAGGCGGTGGAGATGTTTGAAAGGGGCTTTAGCTATCGTTTGACCGCCAAGAGGCTGGGTGTGCCTGCTGAGACCGTGCGACACTGGCAGAAGACGTACCGCGTAATTGGGAAGGACGGGCTTCTTGCCATGGGAGTTAAGCACGCCAGATACGACTATGAGACCAAGGTCGCCGCAGCGAGGGCCGTGGTTGATGGTGGGATGAGTAAGCCTGAGGCGATGATGCGCTTCGGTATTGCGAGTGCGACATCGTTGAAGCAGTGGTGCAGGCTGTACCGTGAGGGCGGCGCGCAGGCGCTTAAGCCCAAGCCCAAGGGCAGGCCAAAGGGATCAGGTGTGGGGGCGGTGCCACCAACGCGTGAGGAGGAACTCGCCGAGCGCGTACGCAAGCTTGAGGCGCAGGTGGCGTACCTAAAAAAATCGATTGCCCTGAAGGCGCAGAGGCGCTCCCAAACCGGGACAAAGCCCTAGTGATCGCCGAGCTTTCAGGGCATGGACACAGGGTGCGTGATCTCCTCGAGGCGGCCGGCCTTGCCAGGTCGAGCTACTACTACGCGCTGGCTCACCCCCAGCAGCCAACCAGAGCGCAGCTACGTCCCAAGGTCGCCCAGATCTTTTCGCGTACCCCCAACGGGTGCGGTCACAGGCAGGTAGCCATGTGCCTGCGCGCTGAGGAAGGGGAACGCATTGCTGACAAGACGGTCTTGAAGATAATGCGCGAGATGGGGTTGCGCTGCGGCATACGCCGCGAGAGGGCCTACCACAGGTACAACTCCTACAAGGGGGACGTGGGACAAAGCTTCGACAACATCATCGGCCGCGACTTCAAGGCGACCGGCCCCTGGCAGAAATTGGGTACCGATGTCACCGAGTTCAAGCTCTCCTTCGGTAAGGCCTACCTCGCTCCGGTCTACGACTTTGCCAGCAAAGAGATCGTGGCTCACTCCATCTCGATGTGCCCCAACCTCGCCCAGCAACAAGAGATGCTCCAGATACTCATGGAGGCCAAACCCGAAGGGGCCGAGCCGATCTTGCACTCGGACATGGGATGGCAGTACCAACACAAGGCCTACGTCAGCACGCTTGCCGATAACGGTTTCATCCAGAGCATGTCACGCAAAGGCAACTGCATCGACAACGGTGCCACCGAACAGGTCTTCGGACACCTCAAGGACGAATTCTTCCGCGGCCAAGACTGGCAAACCTTCGAAAGCTTCAAAGCCGACCTCGATGCCTACATCACGCACTGGAACACAACAAGACGCCAAG
>ERZ1699235.357-NODE-357-length-19548-cov-3.764533_pt1 | contig 19548 bp, 10 predicted proteins | sample MGYA00581546_ERZ1699235 | MGnify/ENA primary metagenome ERZ1699235 (study PRJEB42319, sample SAMD00040334) | human oral metagenome | material: saliva | host: Homo sapiens | study: EMG produced TPA metagenomics assembly of PRJDB4115 data set (Metgenomic analysis of... | reverse complement strand
AATATGATCGGGGTGCGGGTGGCCCCGCTCTACGACCTCGCTGTCAACACGCTCAACAGGAGGGGTGACTACGGGACAGGCAGCGCCGTTGCCCGGTTGATTCGCCCCGGTGACACCGTGCTCGAATGTGCGTGCGGCACGGGCACGATCACCGCAGCCATCGCTCCCGCATGTGCGCGTGTGGTCGCGACCGACTACTCCGAGGGGATGCTCAAGCAGGCCGGGAAGAAGCTCGCGCGCTACCCGAACGTGGTCGTCGAACAGGCGGATATCACCCACTTGCGCTACGCGGACAACTCCTTCGATGCGGTCGTTGCTGCCAACGTCATTCACTTGCTGCCTGAACCGGGCGACGCGCTCAAGGAGCTCAAGCGGGTTACGCGCCCGGGCGGCACGATCATCGTGCCTACCTACGTGATTCCCAAGAAGCGTGCACACACCATATTTCTGAAGCTGATCTCCCGATGCGGCATACACTTCCAGGAGCACTTCGACCCGGCGTCCTACCGGGCGTTTTTTGAGCGCATGGGCTATGTCCATGTCACCTACAGGGTCGTGCGAGGCCGGATCCCCTGCGTGATCGCGTCCTTTACGAAGGAATACTAGGCGTTTCGTGACCATGGCACGCCCCGAGTCCACCAGACAGATAATCCGGCCTGGAAACCAGGGCGGATTTTTTGTTGCCCAAAAGCGGATGGGGTGGAGCGTGAGCGCCAAAGTGAGACCCATGTATTTAAGGTGCGGATACGCCTTTGGGATAAGAGTTTTAATTGTTTACTTTTAGGTCTTTAGGACTAAAGCAGATAAACCTATAGCTTTGTAAATATAAGCATTGTTTATGATGACTTTGTAAAAAGCTTAAGAAAATGCCGAGGGCCGCACGTGAAACGTGCGGCCCATCGCCAATGAGGTTCCTCAACCCGTGTTCCCAGATCGGGGAGGGCGCCTCCTTCGCCAGAACGTTCACTGTAGGCTCCCTTAAACCTCAGTCCAACTAGCTCTCGGCCGGTCATCAGGCTCCCCAACCCTCGCGACCGCTAACCTCTGGCGGTAGTAAGAATTTAACCCCCTCTGCCTGTAAGAACACCCCTGGGCAAGCTGTGAATTTCCTGGGAAATTTAAATAGTGTTCCCAGGTTTCTGTGAAAGCGAATTTGACCTGGATAAACACCAAAATACCCGACTACATACAAAGTAAAGTTTTTATCCCTCAATGCAACTTCGTGCAGCTTACCAAGCCTGTAGGCTTGTAACCGTGCTCTGTCAGCTCCACGATGCATCCCTGTGTCGCTCCTGTCCCAACCTTGATCTACCCCTGGTGCAGCAGCTGCAATTAAAGCAATCTGCGGTGCAAGCCACACTTGCCGACCAGGTTGAGACGGCCGCCTGGCTTGAACCTTTCGCCAGCGCCCCCAGCCACTTCCGCAATAAAGCCAAACTGGCGGTTTCGGGCACAACCCACGCCCCGGTGCTGGGTTTAGTTGACCGTTTCGATAACGGCACGGATTTAACTTCCTGCCCGCTGCATGTAAACGAAATTAAAGCCGCACTAGCCCCATTAACTCGCGCAATTACCCGCATGGGATTGCAGCCCTACTCAATCGTCAAGCGGCGCGGGGAGCTTAAGCATGTGCTGATTACCGCCTCGGCTAACGGCCAGCTGATGGTGCGTTTCGTTTTGCGCTCGACGGCGCAGCTGCCGGCTATCCGTAAAGGTGCGCCCCGCCTGCAAAGTGAGTTACCTGGGTTGCGGGTGCTGTCGGTAAATATTCAGCCCCGCCCAGCCGCAATCTTGGAGGGCGAACGCGAAATTATTTTGAGCCAGGACTCAACCCTGGACATGCCGCTGTACCTGCCGGAACTGGGGGCGGACGGCGTCGTCGTAAATAACAAAAAAAGCGTCCTGCCGCTGGTGCTACCCCCGCAATCATTCTTCCAAACCAACAGTGACGTGGCCGCCGGGCTCTATGCCCAAGCCCGCGCCTGGGCGCGCGACTATGCGGGCCAGTCGATTTGGGACCTGTACTGCGGCGTGGGCGGCTTTGCCCTGGCCCTAGCCCAGCCCGGTGCGCAGGTGCTGGGAGTGGAAGTTTCCGCCCCTGCCATCGACGGCGCCCGCGCGGCCGCTGCCCAGCTGGGCCTGACTAGCCCGCAGGTTCGCTTTGAAGCAGGCGACGCCTCCGTGCTGGATGCCTCGGGCCAGGTCTATGGTCACGACAAGCCTGATCTATTAGTAGTTAACCCGCCCCGGCGCGGCATTGGCGAGTTGGCGGCCTCAATTGAAGACAGCGGCATTCAACGAGTGCTGTATTCCTCCTGCAATCCGGCCTCACTGGCCAAAGATTTAGAGGTAATGAGTAGCTATCGGGTACGCCGGGCGCGGTTGTTCGACATGTTCCCTCACACCAATCACGCTGAAGTGCTAGTTGAATTAATTCACAACTAGGCTTTGCGTCCTGTTTGTGGCGCCGACCGGCTGAATGTAACCTGTTCCACTCATATTCATCCTGACTAATTCCCTAATATATTCGTAACCAAGAGCTACAGATAAGGAATGTTGTGTCTAAGCAAGCCGAATCCTCGAAGGATGAAAAGAACGCGCAAGCCGCTTCCGAGCAGGAAGTTCGCTCTGGTTTGGCGCTGACCGTTAAGCAGGAAAAGGTCCTGGGGTGGGTTGCTACCTTCATGGCCGTGTGCATGTACGTCGCCTACGTTCCTCAGATCGTGAGCAACCTCAACGGCCAGGCCGGTAACCCGCTGCAGCCTCTGGTAGCTGCAATCAACTGCAGCCTGTGGGTGTACTACGGCCTGTTCAAGCCTTCTCGTGACCTGCCGCTGGCAGCCGCTAACGCCCCCGGTATTTTCTTCGGTCTGGCTGCCTTCGTCACCGCGCTGTAAGACGCAGAGTTGCTAGACAGTGTCAGGCCCTGCCGTATTGCAGATAGGGCTGCTCGCATTCGTCACCAATGCGGATGCCCGGCGCCAATGCCCCGGCTTGACTGGCGCGCAGCTGTTCCAACTCGCGCACTACCCGCTCGCGTAGCGAACGCGGATCAATAGTGTTCAGGTAAATCTTGGTGGCGCCCTCAAAACCAGCCAAAGTGGAAACACGCCACTTAAGCACCACCCGCCAAGGCATTTCCTTAGCCACGCCCGGGGCGCGGTAATGCCACTCCTCGTTTAGTGGCACCTGTGTGCCCGTAGCCTGGTGTAGGGCGTGCACCAAATCGGAGACCGCATCCACCTGTTCAGGCTCCATCAGCCACGGTTCAGAGACCGGCCCGGTGGAGTAGACCTCCAGCGAGGGGTAACGGTGACCCACCCCAGCCAGGGCCACGGCGCCGTCGTTAGCGGCCACAACCAAACCCGCCCGGTAAGCCCAATCCACAAAATCGCGGTAAATATTTCCGTTAGCGTTCACGCGGGCAATCTCAGCTTGCAAGCTAGCCCCCAGCGAATCCACGCCCACCACCTGTTTGTGCAGGTGATCGAAGCTAGCCCCGGCCGGGCGCAGCCAGTTTTGGAATACGGCCACATACTTAACGTGCTTGTTTTGCAGGTATTGCGCGTGCATGGCGTTAACCGCCCACTGGGTCCACACGCGGTGCTCGGTCACGCTTAAAGTGGCGCTGCCCGCTAGGCCGGTAGTGTCGACGGCGTCATCGCGCCAGTGGCGGCGGGCCACCAACACATCATGGCTGCCCCCGAAAAAGCCGGCGCTGTGACGGCGAATGTCGCTCAGGTTCAGCTCGGCAATCTCTGTGTCACCAGCTCCGGAGGCGCGCAGCTTGGCGCTGACAATAGCGCGCAAATGCTCGTATCCGGCGGCGTCAGCCAGGTAGTTTTCAAGCCGGTCACGGCAGCGCTCAGGTAGCTTAAAACCATAGTTAGCTTGCCAGTAATTGAACGGCAAAATCTCAAAAAGGTTGGGGATACGGCGAAAGTCGGCTACGCTCTGATCTAAGTATTCAGGCAGCAAGCCAAAAAATGTGTGCCAGGTGTCGTCAGCCCCGGTGTTGGCACCCAGCCTGGCGTTGGCCCCTGCGTCGGTATCAGCGGCACCCGCGTTACCAGAGCCGGCGTCGGCGCTAGCGGCGTCGTCGTCCTTAACCGAGGCAAAACGCACGATACGGGCATATTCAGGCGGCGTCTCCAGATAACGGCCGCTACAAAAAGCACAAGTGTGAGTGTGCATGTGGGAACTGAGCGGACGCACCTCAACCTGAGGTAGGCGCAAGGGGCGGTTAGCGCGGCCGGGTACAGTCCACACTTCCGTGCCAGTGAAAGGGCTAAGCTGTTTGACAGTACCGTCACAAAGACGGCGCAGGTAGGGGTGATCGTCCATACCTCTATTGTGCCGGGTTTTAGATTGGAGGGAACATGCTAGGAGATGCCTTTGGGGCGCTGTTTTTAATCGCCACCGTAATATTTCTAGCGCCGCTCATTGCGCGGGCCATCCCGGGCGGGTTTGTGCCGGAAACTGTGCTTTTGCTGGCCGGTGGAATGGCCATGGGTGCGGCTGGCTTTACACTCACCGAGGCGGGCGAACCGATTTCCTTCCTGCGTGAACTGGGCGTGGGTTTCCTGTTCCTGCTGGCCGGTTATGAGCTGGACCTGGGGGAGCTGCGCGGCTCAGGCGGGCGCCACGCCATAGTGGGGTGGTTTGCCTCGCTGAGCTTGGCTTTCGCGGCGGTGATCGCCATGGGGGTGGGGTCAATTACTGATATGCGCGACGGCGCTATAGCCCTGGCTATTGCCATGACCTCCACCGCCCTGGGCACACTACTGCCGATTTTGCGCGAGCGTGGGCTGCTATCTACCTCAGTGGGTGCCGCCGTACTAAACCATGGGGCGATTGGTGAAGTCGGCCCGATTGTGCTGATGGCGCTGCTGCTGGGAAGTCGCGCCACCTGGGCTTCGGCGCTGGTGCTGGCCGGCTTTATGGCTATCACAGCGCTAATCATCGTGTTCAACGAGCGAGTTAAGCGGGCTGGCACGCGCCTGGTCGCGGTAATTCAGCGCGGGCAGCACACTACCGCCCAAACCACTATTCGCGCCGCCGTGTTGCTGCTGGTGGGGCTGTGTGCACTGGCTGAAGTGTTTGAGCTTGACGTGGTGCTGGGGGCGTTCGCGGCGGGAGTTATTTTGCGCCGGGTGCTGCCTGAGGGTTCGCGGCCCTTTGAGGAAAAACTTGATGGTTTGGCCTATGGTTTCTTCATCCCGATTTTCTTTGTGACTTCAGGTATGACCATTACGGTGTCGAACCTGAGTGAAAAGATTGGCCCGATTCTGGGTTTCTTGGTGCTGCTGGTGGCCGTGCGCGGAGTGCCGGTGCTGCTGGTGAGCGCCGCTGAGCGCAAACGTGACGGCTCACGGGTGTTCAACTGGCGTCAAAGCCTGCAGGTGGCCTGCTATTCCACCACCGCCTTGCCGATTATTGTGGCCGTGACCCAGGTGGCGGTTTCTGCCGGAACCATGACCCGCGACGTGGCTTCCACCCTGATTTTGGCTGGTGCCTTGTCTGTGCTGATTATGCCGACGGCGGCGCTACCCTTGTCGCGGCGTACCGATAAGCTGCCCCAAACCCAGACCATGGGTGTGGTGCAGGGGCCGGTGCGTGCCGATGGTTCCACCACTGCTAGCACGCAGGAAGAAGATGGTTACGCTGTGGGCCGTCCTAGCGACGGTGCCGAGGCGCAAGATGCCCCCGAAGTGCGTACCGCCTTGTATGTGCCCCCGCATGAGCGGGTTGACGCCGGCCGTGACGCCCTAGCCCAGGCCCAGGGTGAAACTGGCGTGGAATCTGGTGGGCGCCTGGGCGGCGTGCAGGTGCGTCTAGGGGTGCTTTCGCACCGCCTGCAATGGCAGGGAGACGAGCCAGTGCACTGGCAGCTGCGTAGGCGCATGGTCAAGCGCATAAACCGCCGTCGCCACAAGTAGGCAGGTGCAAGTACAAACACAGGCACAAGCACAGGCAAAATACATACAAATACAGGCAAAATCATCCCTTCCCTATAAAAAATTCATGGGGTTTTATAGGGAAGGGATGAAATGTCAGTATCTGTAGTTCAACTACTTATACTTTAGTTCAATAACTTATACTTTGGCCAATTCTAGGCATTTTTGGTCGCCGCCAGGGCCGACGCCGGGGCTGCCGCCGCCGGGGCCGATGGCGATGTCGCCGAGGCTGACGACGTCGTCCGGGCCGCTGACGATGCCACCGCCGGGCAAGCGCGGTGCAGTAAGCGGCTGGCTGTGTATCAAAGGATCAGCTCAGCCTACGCGCCAAGACGCAGGTGTTAGGTGCTCTGCCCGGCTGGTTAGCTTGACCGTAAGGGTTGACGTCGACGCCGCCGCCAGGGCCACCGCCGCCCGGACAAGCCACCGCACGACCAGGTCTAGGCGCCGTTACCGTAGTGCGGCGGGACGTCACCTAGCAGTCGCGCGTCATTGGCGTGCGCAGACGGATCCTCGCGGCGCAAATCTTCACGGCTCCAAGCTGGCCTTTCAGTATCCACCTTGCCCAGCGCCTCCTGCACAATCTGCTCAAGGTTGGCGCCCTCGGCCACCCGTTCGCGGTCCTTCGGCCCCAAATGCACTACGCGCCGACGCCGCCGCACGGCTTGGGTGGGGTGTCCGGCTTGGGTGGGGGAAGCCTGAGCCAGTGGGGCCTCAGTGTGCCCGGCTGTGCTGCTCGCCGCCGCAAAGGCAGGGTTTGCCTGATCGGCCGCTACGACTGCGCTGGCTGGCGCGCCAGGGATGGGCGCGCCAGCGTCTGCACTGTTTTGGCTGGTCATTATGGTTCTCAGCTCGCTTGGTGGTGGCCCGGTTGCAGCTCAGCTGCGGCCACGCTTGACGGCGTGGTGTAGCACCGCGTCCACAGTGGTGCCGCGTCGCTTGAGGGCTAGGGTTTCGCGTAGCTGCTCCACTTCCTCATCCTCACTGCGTTCGACGCCGTCAGAGCGAATCCAGGACACCAGATCGTCAAGCTGATCGTCGCTGTAGGCCTGCAACGGCAAGCCCTGGGCGATCGGTGGGCGCACGTCACGCTCGCGTGCGTTGCCGTCACCGTCCCCAGCTGCATTAGTGCCGACGGCGCCCGGGTCAGCTCCGTTAGCTCCGGCAGAACCCTGCCTGGCTGCGGCCGCGCTGTGGGCACTGGCCGCGCTAGCGCCCTGGCCAGCGCTGCTAACGCCAGCGGCGTTGGAAGAGAGGCCAGGCGGGGGAGGAACCGGCCGCTCACCGACCGCGCCAGTTCCGGTAGCGCCAGAGCCGGCAAGCCCGCCGGCCCCGGTGGTGTGGCCACTGCGGCTGCCAAGCCCAGCGCCAGAGCCGGCAAGCCCACTAGCCCCAGCCCCGGTGGTGTGGCCACTGCGGCTGCCGAGCCCAGCGCCAGCCCCGGCAAGCCCACCAGCCCCGAGCCCAGAGCCGGCCCCGAGCCCAGCGCCAGCTCCGGCAAGCCCACCGGCCGCGCCAGTCCCGGTAGCGCCAGCGCCGGCCCCGAGCCCAGCGTTAGCCCCATATCCGGCTGCCGCCGAGTCGCCGTCGTCGCTAATTAGCTCCGGAACCGCCTCGCCGTCGTCGCTGACACTTTGACGCTTATCAACAATGTCGAGCACCAACTGGCAGATGCGCTCAGCCTCAGCGGAAGGATCCACAAACACGCCAGCGCTAAAGGCCCGGTACACGGTCCAGCCGCGCCGCTCCAGGCGCTCCACCCAGTAGCGCTCACGCATACGCACCGAAGGCTCATCCATATAAGCCTCGTCGTCGGTAAGCACCGCCACCAGCAGCTCATCGGGGTAGTCGGGGTGGCCCACAGCCAATGGAATCGCCCCGGGCCCATCCGTGCCGTAACGCGGCACCACAGACAGGCCCATCTGGAAGCAGTGCAAAGCCAGATCCAGCAGCAGGCGGTCAGGGGCCTTACCGGCGTCGTCGAGAGGCAGCGGCCCCACCTGGGCGCGTTCAAGCAGCTGACGCAGCAAACGCTCCCCAGCCCCATGCAGGCGTGAGGGGTCAATGTCGGCCGCGCTCAGGCAAGAAACCACAGTGGTAGTGCCGCGCGAAGCACACAGCGCCGCCACCAGCCCGCCGGCGCCGTCGCGAGTAGACAGCTGCCCGAAAGAGTGCACCAGGGAGCCGTTGGGGGTTTTGGCGTAACCCACCGCAATAATGATGTGGTCGCGGCGCAGACGGTAAGCCTGGCTTATATCCACCACCACAAACGGCTCGGACTTGTCTGCGTTAAAGAACTCCTCCAGGGCGGGAGAGCCGTTAGTTTCAGCCGCCACCGCCGCGCGGATCGCCTCAGCGTGGCGTGAGTTGAGAGCCACCACAGCCAGGGACTGCTCCGGGCGGGTTAGGGCGGCGTCAATAATGTGATCGACGACGGCGTCCACCTCGGCACGTACCGTCTCCACCTCGTTGCGGCCCGGGGCGGGAGTGCCGCGCCCATCAACCGCAGTCAGGGTCAGGGTTTGGGCCCCCGGCGGGGAGGGGATCACGTCAATCACGTCGGCGTAACCGTTAGCAGCCAGGAAACGGGCAATCTCCGGGTCCAGGTTGTGGCGGGTGGTGGACAGCTGCACGTGCTGGAGCACCGGCGCCAAAACCCCGGCCACACCGTTATCAACCGCGTGGGAGTCACCCACCACCACCAGTTGCCGCGAGCGCGCCAAAGCCGGCACTACCTGGCTTAATGGCAGCGGGTAGGAGGCGTCAATGATCACCAAATCCACCTGGGTGGTGGGTTTAAGCACGCTGGGCACCAGCGAGGGCGGCACAATCCAGATCGGCTTGATGATTTTGGCCAGCGGGTAGGTGTCCAAAACGTCGCGCAGGGAGGCGTTGTCGCTGCGGCCCAGGGCCCGGTACAGGGCGCGGGCTTGTTCCTTGTCTGCCCCCACCTCTTGGCGCACGCGCATGGCGTAGGCCTGGGCTACCGGTGCGGCCAGGGTGTGTACCTGGTTGATGTCGGCTTGGCGCAGCTGGGAGGCCAGGTTGGCGAGGGCGGTGGTGTCTAGGCCGCCCATGTCGGGGTCTTCCGCCAGGCAGTGGGCCAGGATGGAGGACCACCAGCAGTAGGTCAGCTCTTGTTCCAGGTGCTGCTTGGGCACCTGACGCTGGGCCAGGTCCGCCACCAGGTCGGTTAGGCCGTAGTGTTCTAGCTGCTGCTCAATGCTGTTGATGCGGGGAATGTCTTTGGCGCTGGCTTCTTCAGTGTCCAGCTCGCGCAGCATCGAGTGCAGTTTCATGATGGGCATTTCCATCAGGTCCATGCCCTCAGCTGGTCCTTCTAGCAGCGGGGCCAGCTCAGCGAGCATCTGCTCGGTTTGGGCGGCGACGCGCTCCATTTCGTCTAGCCCCAGCGGTAGGCGCGGCCAACCCCCTTCGCTGGAGTAGCGCTGCCACTGTTCTCGACGGCGCTGCACTAGTACCAGCTCAGAGTACAGGTCTTCGACTTGGCGGCCCGGGCGCACCAGAGAGCGGGCTTGCTTAATGAAACGACGCCGGTCAGAGCCGCTCATTTCTACGTGCTTGTCGCGGCGCCACTGCTTGGTGGCGGTGGCGATCACCATGTCTGCGGCGGAGCGTTCAAAAACTTCGGGCACAAACACGTCTAGGGATTCACGTACCCCGTCAAGCATGGCCAGCTGCTCATGCCACTGGCTCAGGTTCAAGGGGCGGTGTAGCTCAGTTTGGGTGATGGCGGAGCTGATCTGTTCACGCACCAGCGGCAGTAGCTCTGTGGCCAGCTCATGCACCTTAGAGACGGTGCGTTCAGCCATAATTGCACTGTTTAGCGGCACCTGCGACCAGGGGTTAGCAGGCCGATCCTTATCCAGCATCCCCAGGTCATAGGCCTGGGTGAGGATCTTGTTGGCGTTACTTAAACCCTGCATGTCAAGGTTAGCTAGGCCCGCAGAGCTGATGCGGGCGCGGGTGCACGCATGGTTATCGCCGCTAGTGAGCTCCACCAGCTCATCTAGCGCCTCATACACCGACACGTTCCAGGGGTGACGGCGCTTGTGTAGCGCGTCCGCGTAGCGTTGCATCCGACGACGCAAAGACACCAGGTGAGCGCGGGTGGTGGCGATAGCCTCCACATCCACCTCAGGCACCTTCACGCCCATAGCCTCACGGATAGAGGCCGAAGCGTGACGCCTAAAAGCGCCGTCGACAGTTAAATCCAAAACCAAATCAGACAGGCCAGCATCGCGCAGCACCTGCGCCACAGCCCGCCCATCAGCCCCGGAGGCTGGAACATGCAGTACATGGCGGCCACTAGCGGCGGCGTCGGCCAAAATAGCGGCCAAAGTTGCGGGCACATCCACCCCGGGCGGGGCATCCAAAAGCAGCTGGGCGCCCGTGCCCACAGCCTCAATGGCATAGGCTTGGGAAGTATCTAGATCCCCAATGCCACGCTCATAGTCAGGGTCCAAATCCGCGCGGATCGCCGGCGGCAAATCAACATGCAAAGCGGCGCGGGCATGATCGTCCCCCAAAGCGGCGGCAATCAGGGGGTTAGTGCGCAGCAGTGGAATAACCGCCTCAAAGTCAGCCAGCAGGCTCTGGCCCGGGTGTACAAAAGCACCCACAACCAGGCGCTCGTGATACTCAAAGCCGGGCAGATACTCGCGCCCCAAACTGGCAATCCGGGTCAAAACCGCGCGCGGCGTGAACCCACCAGGGCTGATAGCGGCGCGAGCAATAGTTTCCACATCCACCTTGCAGCCATAAGCCTTAAGGGCCTTAACCAGCACCGGGTTAACCGCGATGGAAGAATCCAAAGTCAACGCGCTCTGGGCGGTGTCAGTGCTCAGCCGCACTGGGCGCAGCAAAATCGGGGCGTTAACCGTGCGCACCGGGCCGTTGCCCACCTGCTCACTAAACTCGGCCACACCCAACGCCAAATGCACCGCAGCCTGACCAAACTGGCGTTGCAGCTGGTGCGAGCGGGTAGCCAGGGCGTTGAAAGAACGCTGCGCCACACTCAGAGAGGCGTTTTCGCGCACCAGGTTACGCAGGCGTGTAGTGCTGCCGCCGTAAAGCTGCGCCAAGCCCGTGGGGTGACCGTCAGTTAAGTCAATAACCGCCGCATCCAGGAAGCTAACATCGTCAAGGCTAGCTACTTCCCCCAGCGCGTTAAGCTCAGCCCGCCAGGACTTAATGGCAATATCTAGGGTTTCATCCAGGCTTAAAGGGGCGACGACGTCGTCCGCGTCAGTGCCGTCCGAAAAGTCTGTGGGGTCTACCTCAAGGCCAGAATGCTTACCAGAGCCAGAAAAACCGGCAGAACCGGCAGAACCAGCTGCGGAGGCGGCGTCGGGAACTGAAGCGGGGGAGGTGGCGCTCGCGGAGTGGGAGGCGCCCGAATGCGCCGATAGGGACGCGTCAGTTTCGGTGGGCGCGCTGGTATCGCTTGAATCTGTGGCGAAGTAGCTCTCTTCCGCAGACGTGTCGGAATTGTGCCTACGATGGCGACCGAAAGAGAAGAAAGCTGGAGTCATGGCCCTAGATTAACTGGCTAAAGTTACCGCTCGGGGCAGGGCGCGCTAAAAAGTTGACTTTTGTTATGGGGCCTTAATGGGCTATAGTCGTGCGTGCCCCTCGTGTGGCGTTATCTCGTGAACTCCCCCAGGACCGGAAGGTAGCAAGGGTAAGCGGGCTCTGGCGGGTGCGCGAGGGGTTTTTGCTGCCCTTTTAGGCCTATCGCGGCGGACGGATTACGCTAGGCGGTAGCGCTACAGCGCTATTGCGTCGAGCCTGCGTGCTTGGGATTAGCAAAGCGTTTAGAGTTCAGCTGTGACCACTGCTCTGTATCGCCGCTACCGCCCCGACACTTTTCAACAGGTGATTGGTCAAGAGCACGTGACCGAGCCGCTGATGGCTGCTTTGCGTGCGAACCGCGTTAACCACGCCTACCTGTTCTCTGGGCCGCGTGGCTGCGGTAAAACCACTAGTGCTCGCATTTTGGCCCGTTGTCTCAACTGTGAGCAAGGGCCGACGGATACTCCTTGCGGGGTGTGTCCCTCCTGCGTGGATTTAGCTACCGGCGGCAGTGGCTCACTGGATGTGGTGGAGATTGACGCCGCCTCCCACAACAGCGTGGAGGACGCCCGTGAGCTGCGTGAACGTGCCTCGTTTGCACCGGCCCGGGATACTTACAAGATTTTTATTCTCGACGAAGCCCATATGGTCACTAATCAGGGATTTAACGCTTTGCTGAAGCTGGTGGAGGAGCCGCCGCCGCATGTGAAGTTCATTTTTGCCACCACCGAGCCTGAGAAGGTGATTGGCACTATTCGCTCGCGCACCCACCACTATCCTTTCCGCCTGGTGCCGCCACCGGTGTTGGAGGACTATTTGCGCCAGCTTTGCCACAGCGAAAAGGTTGAGGTGGGCGACGGGGTGTTGCCGCTGGTGGTGCGGGCTGGTGGGGGCTCGGTGCGTGACACCTTGTCGGTGCTTGACCAGCTAATTGGTGGCTCTGACGGCAAAGTTGATTATGAGCAGGCCATTGGTTTGCTGGGGTTCACTGACATTTCTTTGCTTGATCAGTGCGTGGATGCGATTGCTGCCCGCGACGGCGCCGCCTGCTTTGAGGTGGTGCAGCGCGTGGTTTCCTCTGGTCATGATCCGCGCCGGTTTGTGGAGGATTTGCTGCAGCGTCTGCGTGACCTGCTGATTTTGGCTGTGGCCGGGGATCAGGCGCAGGCGGCTTTGGGTTCGCTGCCGGTGGATCAGCTGGAGCGGATGCAGGTGCAGGCGCGCGCTTTGGGTGCTGGACAGTTGTCTCGCTGTGCGGATATGTGTGCTGCTGCTTTGGGCACCATGGTGGGGGCTACTAGCCCGCGTTTGCAGCTTGAGTTGTTGATGGCCCGCCTGCTGGTGGTGGGTTTGGCCCAGCCGACGACGGCGCCGCGCTCCCTGCCTGGTGGCGGCTCTCAGGGTGTGGTTGGGGCACAGGGTCAAGATGGCGCCGGGCGCGCCTCGGTGGGTTCGGGCCGCGCCCCGGAGGGTTCGGGCCGTGAGGCGGCGCGGGCTGCTTTGCAACGCGCAAATATGGCAATTCCAGTGCTTGCTGAGGCTCCAAGTGGGTCGGGCGTCGGGGGAGGCGTTGGCATGAATGTGCCGGTGGCGCCCAACGCCCCGGCGGCCCCTAGTGTTCCGGGCACTGTTCCGGGCACGCCCAGCGTTCCGGCTGGTCCTAGCGCTGCCAGCGCAGCTTCCAGCGCGCCTGCGGCGCGCTCTGCCGCAGCGGCTGGACCCGCAACTGCTGGATCCGCTGCGCAAACCCGCTCGGCTGCCCAGGCGGCAAATAGCGCGGCTGTCCGCCCTGCCCAGGGGCCGGGGGCTGGCTCGTCGTCGCCGTCGGAGCTGATCCGTAACCGTTGGGGCGAAGTGCTGGCCAAAGTTAAGGCCGCTAGCCGCGTGACCAACGCCCTGGTGGGGGCTAATGCGCAGCCGGGCAAAGTGTCGGGCGAGACTTTCACGCTGATTTTCGCCTCGCCGGGCCTGGTGCGCAGCTTTAACTCTGGGCGTCACCCGCAGGTGGTGGCCGGGGCGCTGTATGAAGCTTTGGGTTTGCGCCTGCAGGTTCAAGCAGTTAGCGACGGCGACGCCGCAGCGGTTGCTGAGCCCGGCTCAGCCCCCTATCCACCTAGTGCAGCTAGCGCCACTCATGTAGGCGGCCGTCAAGGTCGTGGCAATGAGACGGCAGACGGTCAGACAGAGCAGGTGCAGGGACGCGCCCAGCACCCAGGGGCTGGGGGCGCAGAGCCCCGAGAATCACGCTCTGCACAATCGCAGCCTGCGCAGCGCTCGGAATCTCAGCGCGCGGACTCGCGCCCTGCGCAGCGCTCCAAGCCGACTCGGCGTGAAGCTACTCCGGCGCGCGAGGCGGCCCCTTCAGCTTGGGACCAACCAGCTCCGGCCAGTTGGGATGAAGACTGGGAAGTAGTGCAAATCCCCAACTCGGGTAGTGCTGGGCCAGGCGGCGCTGAGGCGCCGGTAGACCAGGCCTCTAGTGACTCACATGGTGGCGCTCCCACGGACGGCCCTGCTGGCGGCGTCCCCACGGGTGGTCCCGCTGGTGGCGTCCCTACCGGGGCTCAGGCTGGTGATCCTGCTAGCATCCCCGCTGGTGGCCCCACGGATGGTCCACAAACCATGGGCGGCCCGCAAGCCGCTGGCTCCCCACAGACCGGCAGCCAGGGTGATTGGGCTGGTGGCGGCCAGTTTGATCAGGCGCAAGACAGTGTCTACTTTGGTGGCCCGGTGCAGGGTGAAGGGCAAGCTAGAGGCCAGTTTGATGCCGTGCCAGGCGGCGCAAGCCCTGGCCTAGCAACAGTAACCGCAGGCAGCGCCGCAATTGCAGCCACCAGTGCAGCTTCAGCCAGCTCCCACTTGGCGCCAGCTAGCCCGATAGCGCCAGCCACTCCTATGGCTTCAGCTGGTTCCAGTGCAGCCGCTGCGGCCCTGGCTGCCTCGCGCGCCAACCACCCCTCCAATGGTGCGGCCAGCGCAAACACCTGGGAAAGTACCTGGGAGGCCGCCCCGATTCCCACGCCAGACAACTACACGCCAGTGGCGCCAGAGCCTGAACTGGCCACTGTCCACCGCCTGCACCCCCTGCCTGCGCTACCCAATGGGGGAGCACAGTCAGCCCCGGCGCCAGAGGCAGCTCACAGCTGGCAACCCGATCCGGGAGCCTCTAGCCGCATGGCCCAAGCTATCGCCGCTGCAAGAGCCGCAGCTAACGCGGGCGTCGTCGTCGACGATGAAGAAGACATGCCCTCCATGGACGACGCGGACGCAGACGAATCCGGCGCTGTAGGCATAGAAGTAGTCAAACGCCTGCTGGGTGCGAAAGTAATTGAAGAAGTAACCGTGCGGGCAGATGATCGCTAAAGACGTATCTGAGTGTTAAAGACGTGGCGTCGCTGCAATCCATGCCTGGCGCGAGTTGCTGGCTTAGCGCAGCCCCAGCCGTCAGCCTGCAGCTCTAGCCGCCAGCCCACGTGCTCAGCCGCCAGCCTGCACGCTCAGCCACCGGCCCACACGCTCAGCCACCGGCTCGCGCAACCAACCACAGCCCCACACCCATTAGCTGCCAATAACAACCCAAGGAGACGTAAGTGCCCGCCATTTACGAAGGCGCAGTACAAGACCTGATCGACGAACTAGGCGCCTTGCCGGGGATCGGCCCCAAATCAGCCCAGCGCATCGCCTTCCACATCCTTGGTGCCGACGCCGCCGACGTAAACCGGCTGGCCCAAGCCCTAACCGCTGTAAAAGCCAAAGTACGTTTTTGTGAAACTTGCGGAAACGTTTCGGAGGAAGAGCAGTGCAATATCTGCCGCGATCCGCGCCGCGACCAGGGGCTAATCTGCGTGGTGGAAGAGCCCAAAGACGTCGTCGCCGTTGAAAGAACCCGCGAATACCGGGGCCTTTACCACGTGCTAGGCGGCGCCATTGACCCCCTCAACGGTATCGGCCCAGATGAGCTGCGGGTGCGCCAACTATTGGCCCGGCTGACCCCACAAGTGCAAGAAGTAATCATTGCCACTGACCCAAATATCGAGGGGGAGGCCACAGCAACCTACCTGGCACGTATGCTGACCAGCATGAACGTGCCCGTCTCACGTCTGGCGTCTGGTCTGCCGGTGGGCGGCGATCTGGAATATGCTGATGAAATCACGCTCGGTCGCGCTTTTGAAGGTAGGCGCCGGGTTGAGTAACGCCAAAAAGACGCTACGCGCAGGCTAAAAACAGAAAGGACCTTTATGGCCCTGGTAGTGCAAAAATACGGAGGTTCATCCGTTGCGGATTTAGCGGCAATGCGCCGCGTAGCCGCACGGGTGATTGAACGCCACAATGCAGGCGACACAGTGGTAGTAGTGGTTTCCGCCATGGGCGACACTACAGATGAACTGTTGGATATGGCCGGGGAATTAACAGACAACCCGCCCGCCCGCGAAATGGACCTGCTGCTCAGCGCCGGCGAACGTATTTCTATGAGTCTGCTGGCCCTGGCAATCAATGAGGCTGGCGTTCCCGCAACCGCTTTCACCGGCGCCCAGGCGGGCCTGCGTACCGACGGCCAATACGGCAAGGCTTCCATTGTGGGTGTGGTGCCCGAACGTGTGGCGCGCGCCGTGAGGGAAGGCAGCGTGGCAATCGTGGCCGGCTTCCAGGGCCTGGACTACGACACTGACAATGTCAACACGCTAGGTCGCGGCGGCTCAGACACCACTGCGGTGGCGCTGGCAGCCTCCCTGGGTGCGGACGTCTGCGAAATCTATACCGACGTCGACGGCCTCTTCACCGCCGACCCGCGCATTGTTCCCACCGCCCGGCGCATCACCTCCATCTCCAGTGAGGAGACTTTGGAACTGGCCGCGCACGGCGCCAAGATCTTGCACCTACGCGCCGTGGAGTTCGCGCGGCGCTACCACGTGCCCTTGCACGTACGCTCTTCCTTCTCAGACAAGGAAGGCACCTGGATTCACACCTCCAAACAGGAAGACACCGTGGAAGCCCCTATCATCTCCGGAATTGCGCATGACCGCAGCAACGACAAGCTAACCATTGTGGGTGTGCGTGACCAGCCTGGCTTCGCTGCCCGCATTTTCTCGCTTCTGGCTGGCGCCGGGGTGCAGATTGACACGATCGTGCAGGACGTGGCCACGGCCGGCAACGGCTTCACCAACATTTCGCTAACTATCCCTGAGGGTGACGCCGCCGCCGCGCAGGAGGTGCTAGCTGGCGCCAAGGAGGAGCTGGGGATCTCTGATCTACAGTTCAACCCCAATGTGGGTACCTTGTCTTTGGTGGGTGCTGGTATGCGTTCGCACCCGTGGGTGAGCGCCAAGCTGTTTGATGCCCTGTTCCAGGCGGGCATTAACATTCACCTAATTTCTTCTTCTGAGATCCGTATTTCTGTGGTTGTCGACGACGACCGTCTAGATGACGCTGTGCGTGCTGTTCACACCGCTTTTGACTTGGATGCTGATCAGATTGAAGCCGTGGTATATGGAGGTACCGGTCGATGAGTGAGCTAAATCAGGGTTGTTGCGCGGCTAAGCCGGCTTTTGTGGCCGACGGCGTGAACGTTGCGGTAGTGGGCGCTACCGGCCAGGTGGGCCGGGTTATGTGCGCGATGCTGGATCAGCGTGACTTCCCGGTTAAGAGCCTGCGCCTGTTCTCTTCTGCGCGCAGCGCGGGCAGCGTGGTGACTTGGCGCGGCCAGGACATCACTGTGGAGGATGTGGCCAAGGCTGATCTGAACGGCATTGACGTGGCGATTTTTAGCGCTGGCGCTACCGCTTCACGTGAGTACGCCCCCAAGTTTGCTGCCGCCGGGGCTGTGGTGGTGGATAACTCTTCGGCTTGGCGTAAAGACCCGCAGGTGCCGCTGGTAGTGGCCGAGGTTAACCCGCAGGCTCTGGCGCAGCGCCCCAAGGGTATTATCGCTAACCCTAACTGCACCACTATGGCCGCTATGCCTGCGCTTAAGGTGCTGCACGACGCCGCCGGGTTGCGTCGCTTGACGGTGTCTACCTACCAGGCGGTTTCGGGCTCTGGGCGCGCTGGCGTGAGCGAGTTGGCTGGCCAGGTGCGTGCGGTGGTAGGCCAGAACCTTGAGGGTTTGGCGCTAGATGGCCGCGCGGTTGAGTTCCCCCAGCCCCAGGTTTATGTGGCTCCGATTGCTTTTAATGCGGTGGCTTGGGCTGGTGGCGACGCCGGTGATGGCTCGGGCGAAACCGATGAGGAGCAGAAGCTACGCAACGAGTCACGTAAGATTTTGCAGATTCCGGACTTGGCGGCGTCGTGTACCTGTGTACGTATCCCGGTTTTCAGTGGGCACGCGCTAGCTATTAACGCCGAGTTTGAGCGTGAAATCAGTGTGGAGCAGGCCCGCCAGCTGCTGGAGAACGCGCCGGGCGTGACCTATGTGGAGGTGCCCACGCCGTTGGACGGCGCGGGCCGAGACGGCACTTTTGTGGGGCGTTTGCGTGCTGACCAGGCCGCCGCGCCGGGTAAGGGCCTGGCCTTCTTCGCGGTGGGCGACAACCTGCGCAAGGGCGCTGCCCTAAACGCCGTGCAGCTTGCTGAGCTAGTCGCAGCCGAGCTAACCGCCTAGCTGGCGTTCAAAACCAAACAAGCGTTGCCCGGGGCGATTTTCATCTCCCCGGGCAACTGTTGTCTTACCCTCATGTATAAGTTATTAACAACTTGCCATGCGGTTTTCCCCGGAATGCTGCGCTTACTTTTCTTCGGCTTCAATTCTGAGCAAAAACGCTGGTGAGATCCCCGCCCTAGATGTATTTGAGCTTGTAATATGCAGATATGGCTGATCCTCTGCTTCCGATGACGCTAGGCGTTGGTGCGTCTTTAGTTAAGGTACTCCTGCAAGCTAATGACCACGTAACAGAAGCTAACTTTGTCGAGGTTGTAAAAGAAGGGCTTGGCATTCTGTCTCGCTGGGAAAACCGGGGTGATGATGCAGATGAGCAACTTGCTAAGCAGATTGCTGAAATTCTGGCATATAAGACTCGTGGCATGTATGAGGAGTGTCGTGGTAAGGGTATTGATGAGGAGCAGCTAGAGGGTGTTGTTACTGAGGTTAAGATTCTTTTCGATAAAGTCGTTGAAAATGATGAGTTACTCCTTTTAGCTGTAAACGATCCTGACAGTTTCTCTGAGGTACTTCAGGATGATATTAGGCAGCGGCGTAAAAATATTGAATCTCGACTTGAGCCCTATTTTGATAAACTTGTTGAGGCTGCGGTTGATGAGTATGTCAAGCTTGCGCCTTGGTCGCCAAAATTCCAGATCGAGGCACTTAAATACCTTGACAATAAGGTTGATGAAATTCTGAAAAACACTGTCAAGGGTTTAGAAAATGATAAAATTACTCATGAAAAACTAGATGATTTACCGAATAAAATTGCTTCGGTTGTAAAGGATCGTGATTATAGTCAGGAGCAGGTTTTGGGCCCTGACCACCCTGACACGTTAATTACTCGTAATAACTTGGCTGGTGCTTATGATTCTGTTGGTCGTTTTGGTGAGGCGATTGAGTTGTATGAGCGGGTGTTGGCTGACCAGGAGCGGATTTTGGGGCCTGATCACCCTGATACGTTAACCGTCCGCAACAACCTGGCTGGCGCTTATAAGTCTGCTGGGCGTCTTGCTGAGGCCGTTGAGCTGTTTGAGCAGGTGTTGGCTGAGTATGAGCGTGTGTTGGGTTCTGACCACCCTGACACGTTGGCGGCTCGTAATAACTTGGCTGGCGCTTATTACTCTGTTGGTCGTTTTGGTGAGGCGATTGAGTTGTTTGAGCGGGTGTTGGCTGAGCGTGAGCGTGTGTTGGGTTCTGACCACCCTGACACGTTGGCGGCTCGTAATAACTTGGCTGGCGCTTATTACTCTGTTGGTCGTTTTGGTGAGGCGATTGAGTTGTTGGGGCGGGTGTTGGCTGAACGGGCGCGGGTTTTGGGGCCTGACCACCCTGACACGTTTCACCTCCGTAATAATT
>ERZ1699235.354-NODE-354-length-19676-cov-6.000972_pt1 | contig 19676 bp, 17 predicted proteins | sample MGYA00581546_ERZ1699235 | MGnify/ENA primary metagenome ERZ1699235 (study PRJEB42319, sample SAMD00040334) | human oral metagenome | material: saliva | host: Homo sapiens | study: EMG produced TPA metagenomics assembly of PRJDB4115 data set (Metgenomic analysis of... | reverse complement strand
ACATCCGTAGCAAACCAAAAGACCATGGTGCTGGAAACCAAATTGAAGGCCGTGTACCACAAGGTCAAAAGATGGTCGTAGTGGAAGATTTGATTTCTACTGGTGGATCTGTCTTGGATGCTGTCGCAGCTGCCAAGCGTGAAGGGGCGGACGTTCTTGGTGTGGTTGCCATCTTCACCTACCAATTGGAGAAAGCCGATAAGAAATTTGCGGAAGCTGGCGTTCAACTTGAAACCTTGTCTAACTACACAGAATTGATTCATTTAGCAGAAGAACAAGGTTACATCACTTCTGAAGGTTTAGAGTTGTTACACCGTTTCAAGGAAAACCAAGAAACTTGGCAAGATAAATAATAGGACGGAAGCGTTTCTAACGCTTCTTTTTTATACTCTATTCACTAGTTGGTGATTAACTTGAATCTCAAAGTAAAATCCGGTATGATAGTAGTAATTGTTTTTATGGATGAAGGAAAAACTATTTTTAAGGGAGAATAAGATGACAAAAGAACATTATTTGCAAATGAAGAAGGAATTTAAAATTAGATTTACAATTATTATCGTCCTAGGTATAATTGCTAGTGTATTTTATATTCAGATATTGCTTAGCCACTCTCGTGAAGTGCCCTTTTTTATAACCTGTCTTGGAACTCTCACCTTCATCAATCGGTCATTGATTGCACCTTTCTTTTATGAGAAAAAAGCAGCTGAGAAGGAACATCCAGAATGGAAGAATTTATCAACAAAAGGAGTAGAAATTCCTCAGGAAGAAATTCAAAAACGAAATGGGATATCGATCCTATCTTTCATCATTGTAATTGTTGGATTCTTCATGTTATACCGACCAGCTCCAAAAACGGATGTAGGAACTGAGGTAATAAAAACTAATAGCGAGATCCAGTCTGTGCCAGAAAGTTCGACAGAAAAAGAATCTAGCACAGTCTCTAATTTAACCCCGAAAGATGTTCAAACTTTACAAGAATTGAAAGAAGAGATTGAATCCAATGCCCCATCAGATTCAAACTCACTAGATATAAACAAAGCAAAAGATCTTGCAGAAAAAGCGCAGCAACAGAATTGGTTGAAAAGAGGAGAATAAGATGACTTTTCAAGTGGTTTGAATTCAACTAGTTTATGTGAAAGGGTAAAAAACAAATGACAGTAACAATATTCTGGCTTAGCTTGGGCATTCTGAGCCTTGTTTTCTTGATCATGCTGCTTATCTTTTATACCTTGTATCGTCGTGAAATAAAAGTGAAAACAGAATCTACCGCAAAAGTTATGGGAGAAGTAGTTGCTTTTGATTCCAAAAATCAACTGCTTATTTCTCTGCCTGTGGTAGAGTATCAAGTCGAGGGTGAAAGATACCAAAAGACCTTTACCTACGCTTATTTCAGAGAGACTTCTTCTAAGTCAAGACAAACCAATGTTTTCGATAGAACCTATGTTCTTGGAGCCGGCAAAAATCTGGATTTGCGGATGATATTCCCAATCGGGTCTCCCATGACAGTCTTTTATAATCCAGTCGACCCACAGATCGGTTTTGTCGAACGATATGCCGGCTTAGTCGGTTTCTATAAAATCGGAATGATTCTAACGGTTGGGATTTATCTTGGGTTAGTATGTATTTTAATCCTAGTATTTTAGGTCTGTTAGTTAAGGTTAAGAGTTAAAAATTGGTTGGATAAAATGAATGTATCCATAATTACCATTTTACAGTTGTTGATCACACCAAAACAGCAGAAATGCTGTTTTTTTGATATAATGGACCTATGTTATCGAAAAGTAAACGTATTCTATTTGGGATGCTTCATGTTGTCATGTTGCTAGTGATGGTCCACTGGTTCTTGATCAGTGTGACCTATCTGAGAGAGATTTCATGGCTAGCCATTTTAGGTGCTGGATTGCTATTTCTGCTAGCCTGGCTGAAACGCGATGGGCTAAAGAGTGCCTTTGCTTGGTTGACCCGGCATAAAAAAGGCTTCTTACTTGGAGCGGTTGTCTTTCAGTTGATTGTTATGGTTTGTGCGGAGCTCTTTATCCGTCGGGATGCTGCGGTTGTTTTCAAAGGGGCTTTTGATCTTCTGAAGCAATCCTCTATCACCAACTACCTCAGCCGCAATCCCAATAACATTCCGCTCTTTCTTTACGAGAAGTTTTTCTATGTCTTATTTGGCTCTAGCGGTCTGTGGGTCATGCAGGCTCTCAATATCCTCTATGTCAATCTGGGTGCAGTCCTCTTGTACAAGCTTTCCCAGAAGCATTTCAATCAAAAAACGGCTGATCTGGTCTATCTCTTCTATGTGAGCTTGATCTGTTACTCGCCTTATTTCTATTCCATGTATACGGACATTCCGCCACTTCCTTTGATCGCTCTTCAGTTATGGTGGGCTTTGGATCTATTAAAGGAAGATCAAGCAGTCTCCTGGAAGAGGATTGTTGGCTTGGGGATCTTATCTGGCGTATCCATGTTGATCCGTCCAACGACGATTATTGTCATGATTGCCTTTTGGACTGTGCTCTTCTTCAGAGGAAATTGGAAGGCCTTTGGAAAGATTGCTACGGTGACGGTCCTAACGACGGGCTTTGTCTTTGCAGGATTGAATACAGCGGTCAATCATCAAAGAGTTGTACCGATCTTGAAACAAGAAGGGCTGGCAAAAGGACCGCTCTTGTTTATCAATCTGGGCTTGACAGATATGGGGCACAACCAAGAAGATATGAAAGAAGGCTTGTTAGCCTATATTGATGAGGATAAGCGCTCGGATTACAACAATGGTCTCTTTAAAAAAGAAAATGTGATCAAAGAAATCAAGCGCCGTCTCAAGGAGTACGGACCGTTCGGTTTGATCGGGCATATCTACTACAAGCAATCCTTGACGGTAGCAGAAGGGACCCTAGGTTGGCTTTACCGAGATGTAGAGTATGAGAAGACGCCTTTTATCAATCCTCTCTATGCACCCCTGACTAAAAATAATGGTCTGGCAAAATGGGTGCGGACCTATTTCCTCAGCATTGATCGACCGCAGTACAAGTATTATGAATTTGTCAAGCAGCTGATCTGGATCGTCCTATCGGCTGGTTTGGTTGGAGCTTATCTCAAACGTCGAGATACAGATGATTTTAACTTCCTTTCCTTAGCGGTCTTTGGTGGTTTGCTTTTCTTAACCATCTTTGAAGGTGGGAAGACCCGCTACCTCATCCAATTCTTACCGCAAATTTTACTAGTCGCTTCGATCGGTCTAGCAGGATTTACCAAGAAAGAAAATACCTAAAAGCTCTGGCTTGTTTGACAGGCAGAAATTGAGGTTGGATAAAAATGTCCAGCCTCTTTTTTATCCAGTGGATCTGCGCCAAATGTGGTATAATGGAAGGTAAGAATTTATTGGATAGCGGAGAGTTTCCATGCAGCATTCACCCTGGCATGAAGCCATCAAATCCCATCTTCCAGAAGGGTATTTTCACCAGATCAATGACTTTATGAATGAAGTCTACAGCAAAGGAGTGGTTTATCCACCGCGTGACAAGGTCTTTAAGGCCTTGCAGACGACAGAGATGGATCAGGTCAAGGTCTTGATCTTAGGCCAAGATCCCTACCATGGACCGGATCAAGCGCAGGGCTTAAGTTTTTCTGTTCCGGATCATGTACCAGCGCCGCCTTCTTTGCAAAATATTCTCAAAGAATTGCGCTCAGATATCGGAGAGAAGCGTTCTCATGATCTGACTTCTTGGGCAGAGCAAGGAGTGCTCTTACTCAATGCCTGTTTGACGGTGCCTGCTGGTCAGGCCAATGGTCATGCAGGACAAATTTGGGAGCCTTTCACAGATGCTGTGATCAAGGTGGTTAATGAGTTGGAGGAGCCAGTTGTCTTTATCCTCTGGGGATCTTATGCCCGTAAGAAAAAGCCTCTGATTACCCACGATCGACATTTGGTCCTTGAATCAGCTCACCCAAGTCCTTTATCGGCCTACCGAGGATTCTTTGGTTCCCAACCCTTTTCAAAAACCAATCAATTTTTGAAAGAGGCGGGACGCGAGCCGATTGATTGGTTAAGATAGGAGAAAGAAATGCCACAATTAGCAACGATTTGTTACATTGACAATGGGAAAGAATTTCTCATGTTGCATCGCAATAAAAAGCCCAATGATGTCCATGAAGGTAAATGGATCGGAGTTGGTGGAAAATTAGAACGCGGGGAAACCCCACAGGAGTGTGCTGCGCGTGAGATTTTTGAGGAGACGGGCCTTAGAGCCAAGCCACTCTTAAAAGGGATCATTACCTTTCCGGAGTTTACTCCAGATTTGGACTGGTACACCTATGTCTTCAAGGTAACAGATTTTGAGGGAGAACTGATCGAGTGTAACGAAGGGACCTTGGAGTGGGTACCTTATGATCAAGTCCTCTCAAAACCAACCTGGGAAGGGGACCACACCTTTGTCGAGTGGTTGTTGGAGGATAAACCCTTCTTTTCAGCAATGTTTCGCTATGACGGCGACCGCTTGTTAGAGTCGCATGTTGATTTTTATGAATAAAGGAGAATGCAATGGTTGTCATTAAAAATGGTCGCGTAATGGATCCCAAAACTGGCTTGGATCAAGTCTGTGATCTTCGCATTGAAGGAAAGAAAATTGTAGAGATCGCTGAAAACCTCCCAACGGATGGACAAGAAGTCCTTGATGCTACTGGTCTGGTTGTGGCACCTGGTTTGATCGATGTACACGTGCATTTCCGTGAACCTGGTCAAACTCATAAAGAAGACATCCATACGGGTGCCTTAGCCGCAGCTGCTGGTGGTTTTACTCGAGTGGTCATGATGGCCAATACCAATCCGACCATTTCAGATATTGCGACCTTAGAGGAAGTCTTAGCTTCTGCAGCCAAGGAAAATCTTCACATTCATACGGTTGGGACGGTGACTAAGAACTTTGACGGTCAACACCTGACAGATTTTGAAGGACTGCTTAAGGCTGGTGCGGTAGGATTTTCAGATGATGGGATTCCCCTTCAAAGTACTAAGGTTGTCCGCCAAGCCTTGGAAGAAGCTAAGCGTCTAGGGACCTTTATTAGTCTTCATGAAGAAGACCCTGAGTTGAATGGCATTCTTGGTTTGAATGAGAACATTGCTAAGGAACACTTCCATGTCTGTGGGGCGACGGGTGTAGCTGAATATTCAATGGCTGCGCGTGATGCCATGATTGCCCATGCGACAGGTGCTCACCTCCATATCCAACACCTTTCCAAGGAAGAAAGTGTCAAGGTGGTGGAATTTGCCCAAGGATTAGGTGCTCATGTGACGGCAGAAGTGGCACCTCAACACTTTTCGAAAACAGAAAGTCTGCTCTTGACTAAGGGAAGCAATGCTAAGATGAATCCACCTCTTCGCTTGGAATCTGACCGTCTAGCAGTGATTGAAGGCTTGAAGTCAGGCGTCATCTCCGTGATTGCGACGGACCACGCGCCTCACCATGCAGATGAGAAGAATGTTCCTGATATTACCAAAGCACCATCTGGCATGACTGGGCTTGAAACTTCGCTTTCTCTTGGTTTGACCTACTTGGTGCATGCAGGCCATTTAAGCCTGATGCAATTGCTTGAAAAGATGTCCTATAATCCAGCACGTCTCTATGATTTTGATGCTGGCTATATCGCAGTGGATGGACCGGCAGATTTGACCATCTTTGATCCAGAAGCAGATCGTCTGGTATCGGATCATTTCGCTTCAAAAGCTGGAAATTCACCATTTGTGGGTGAAACATTAAAAGGGAAAGTTGCTTATACTATCTGTGATGGACAAGTGATTTTTCAAGGATAAGCGATCGTATTCATATGAATCTTAAAAAAATGATGCAAGGCTTGGTTTTCTTTTTAACCAGCCTTCTTGTCTTTGTGTATTTATTTCATGCTTTACTACCAACTGCATCGCCTCGCATGACCAAGCCCAAAACGGCTGCGAAAGAAATCACCTATAGGTATGTAGCTCTAGGAGATTCCTTGACCGAAGGAGTAGGGGATAGCACCAATCAAGGGGGCTTTGTACCCCTCCTCGCTCAAAGTTTGTCCAATGAAAATGACGGCCACTACCAGGCTGTCAACTATGGTGTAGCTGGAAATACAAGTGCTCAGATTTTAGATCGACTCAAGAAGCAAACAGACCTTCAGAAGGATCTCAAAAAGGCGCGTGTTATGACCTTAACGGTTGGAGGAAATGATCTACGCAAAGTCGTTGTCGATCATCTGAGTGATTTTTCTCTATCAGATATCCGAAAACCGCTCAAGAATTATACAGCTAACCTCAAAGAAATTATCACAAAAGCAAGAAAGGACAATCCCCATCTTCCTATTTATGTAGTGGGGATCTACAATCCTCTTTACCTGAATTTTCCTGAATTAACCAGTATTCAGACGGCTGTAGATCGTTGGAATGAGACGACGGAAGAAACCATCGCGCAATTTGATCAGGTTTATTTCGTTCCTATCAATGATCTGCTATATAAAGGAATTGATGGCAAAATGGGCGTGTCAGAAATTAGTGATGGGAAGACAACCGTCATCAATGATGCCCTGTATGAAGAGGATAGCTTTCACCCCAACAATACGGGCTATGAAAAGATGAAACAAGCAATATTGGAGAAAATCAATGCCACGAAGAAAACTTGGAGTCAAAAATAATCCCATCAAAGAGAAGGTCCCCTTTCTCCAAAAAATTAATATTTGGAAATGGTTATTTTTAGGTTTAGTCAGCCTTCTCTTAGCCTTTGCTATAGTCGTGCAAGGACGCTTGGCGACGCCAAGAGAAGATGTTAGTCAGCTTCATCAAACAGTTGGCACCAAAGATGTCAAAGTTGGAACTATGACGACAACTCGTGATCAACTCAATGACACCATCAAATCGCTTCTGAAAAAATATAAGCTGTCCGACTACAAGGTCTATGCGGACAATCAGCAAATCCTATTAGAAGGGCAGTTAAGTTTCTTAGGGAAGGATTATCCCTTATATATTTACTTTCAACCATCCAAATTGGAAAATGGGAACATTCTCTTGACGGTGAAGGATTTTTCAGTCGGAACCTTTCAAATTCCACAAAGGATGGTTTTGCAGCTCTTGAGCAAGAATAAAACTATTCCAGAATTTATCCAAATTTCACCAAAGCAGTCTACCATCACCATTGTATTACCAGAAATTGACAATGACTTTGGAATCTATGTCAAGGCCAATACCATTGACCTCTATAACGATAAGATCGTTTTTGATTTGTATCAGAAGAAGTAGGGTGGAAGAGGCTATTCAAATTGAATTCAAAGTCATCTTAAAAACTTTCCTTAGGCTCAATAATTCTGAGTGCTAGAAACAACCGTGTTTCTAGCACTTTTCTCATGACAAAAAGTTTCATTATATGATGTGTTTAAATGATCCTAATTGTTTATATCATTATAATTTTTTTAAGAGCATCTCGGTTTTCTTATGTAAAAACAGGATGTCTATAGACTAAGTAGAATCAAAAGCTTTATTTTGTTCTATTCAAAAAATTCAGAATATTGTAGAAAATTCTTGACATTGCTTTTTCCCTATGCTAAAATACTAAACAAGACATTGAACAAAGGAGAAAGTCAAACATGAAAACAGCTAAGTTTATTCAATTTGCTTTGTTGTTGAGGTATAAGGGCTAGTGCAGAAGCATTAGTCCTGTTTGGCTTACCAAGCGGGCAAAAACATCTCGCTTGGTTAACCGAGTGAGATGTTTTTCTTTATATCCACTACATAGAAATGAGGAGACCCTATGCGTAAAGTTGAATTTTTAGATACCAGCCTTCGGGATGGCGAACAGACTCCAGGAGTTAATTTTTCTATCAAAGAAAAGATTGCCATTGCTAAACAATTGGAAAAGTGGGGCATTTCTGCTATGGAAGCAGGTTTTCCTGCAGCTAGTCCTGACTCCTTCACAGCTGTTCAAGAGATTGCCAAGGTCTTGACCAAGACAGCCGTGACAGGTTTGGCCCGTTCTGTCAAATCAGATATTGATGCTTGTTATGAAGCCTTGAAGGATGCTAAGTATCCACAAATTCACGTCTTTATCGCAACCAGTCCGATTCACCGGGAGTTTAAACTCAACAAGACAAAGGAAGAAATCCTTGAAACGATCAAAGAGCACGTTTCTTACGCTCGCTCAAAATTTGAGATTGTGGAATTCTCGCCAGAAGATGCGACCCGGACAGAATTGGATTTCCTCTTGCAAGTCGTACAGACTGCAGTCGATGCTGGTGCTAGCTATATCAACATTCCTGATACAGTCGGTTTCACGACACCAGCGGAGTACGGTGCCATTTTCAAATACTTGATTGACCATGTCAAGACAGATCGCGAGATTATCTATTCACCTCATTGCCATGATGACCTAGGTATGGCCGTGGCCAATAGCCTCGCTGCTGTTAAAAATGGTGCCCGTCGTGTCGAAGGAACCATTAATGGAATCGGGGAGCGGGCCGGCAATGCGGCACTTGAAGAAGTAGCGGTTGCTCTCAATATCCGTGAAGACTATTTCCAAGTTGAAAGTCCGATTGTCCTTAATGAAACCATCAACACTTCTGAGTTGGTCTCTCGTTACTCTGGTATTCCAATTCCTAAAAACAAGGCGGTTGTTGGTGGCAATGCCTTCTCACACGAGTCTGGGATTCACCAAGACGGGGTTCTTAAAAATCCTCTTACTTATGAAATCATCACCCCTGAGCTGGTGGGTGTCAAGAGCAATAGCCTCCCTCTTGGAAAATTGTCTGGTCGCCATGCCTTTGTCGAAAAACTGCATGAGTTGGGACTGGAATTTACAGAAGAGGACATCAAGCCATTGTTTGCTAAGTTCAAATCTCTGGCAGACAAGAAACACGAGATCACAGATGCCGATATCCGCGCCCTTGTTGCCGGTACAGCAGTGGAAAATCCAGAAGGATTCCAATTTAATGATCTCCGCTTAACCACCAATGCAGACGAAACGATTACAGCAGCGGTTAGCCTCCGCAATGAAGAAGGGGAAGTACTTGAATTCCTTGCCAATGGTCAAGGATCGGTTGAAGCCATCTTTAATGCGATTGATAAATTCTTCAACCAAACCGTTCGCTTGACATCGTATAATATCGATGCAGTTACAGATGGGATCGATGCCCAAGCCCGTGTCTTGGTATCCGTGGAAAATGTCGATACAGATACGATTTTCAATGCCTCTGGTTTGGACTTCGACGTATTGAAAGCCTCTGCCATCGCTTATATCAATGCCAACACGCTGGTTCAAAAAGAGAATGCGGGTGAGATGGGACGAGCTGTCTCCTACCGTGATCTTCCACAAGCCTAAGAGGAAATGAACATGACAAAGAAAATTGTAACACTTGCAGGAGATGGGATTGGCCCTGAGATCATGGCAGCTGGACTAGAGGTCCTCGCAGCCGTCGCTCCAAAAATCGGCTTTGATTATAGTCTAGAAGACAAAGCTTTTGGGGGTGCTGGGATTGATGCCGCTAGCCACCCTCTTCCCCAAGATACTCTAAAAGCAGCTAAAGGAGCGGATGCTATTCTTCTCGCAGCCATCGGGAGTCCGGAATACGACAATGCTCCTGTTCGTCCAGAACAAGGCCTGCTCGCTATTCGCAAGGAATTAAATCTCTTTGCCAATATTCGTCCTGTACGGATTTTTGACGCCTTGAAACACTTGTCTCCTTTGAAACCAGAGCGTATCGAGGGTGTCGACTTCGTGGTCGTGCGTGAATTGACAGGTGGGATTTACTTTGGAGAGCATATCTTGAAAGAAGATACAGCGCGCGATATCAACGATTACAGTGCAGAAGAAATCCGTCGGATTATGCGCCAAGCCTTCAAGATCGCGCAAGGACGTGGCAAGAAAGTGACCAGTATCGATAAGCAAAATGTCCTTGCAACTTCTAAATTGTGGCGCCTAGTGGCAGAAGAAGTTGCGAAAGAATTTCCAGATGTGACCTTAGAGCACCAGCTTGTCGATAGTGCGGCCATGATCATGATTACCAATCCAGCCCGTTTTGATGTTGTAGTGACAGAGAATCTATTCGGAGATATCTTATCTGACGAATCGAGCGTCCTTCCTGGAACACTAGGCGTGATGCCGTCTGCCAGTCATTCTGACCAAGGACCAAGCATGTACGAACCGATTCACGGTTCAGCACCTGATATTGCAGGTCAGGGCATTGCCAATCCGATTTCCATGATCCTGTCCGTTGCTATGATGCTCCGAGACAGTTTTGGAGAAACAGCAGGTGCAGAAATGATCGAAGAAGCTGTCAATCAAACCTTGAATCAAGGAATTTTGACGCGAGATCTAGGTGGTCAGGCTTCTACTGCTGAGATGACTGCAGCCATTATTGGGAATCTCTAAGATGACTTGGAGAGATCGCTGTTTAGTGCTAATCGCAATTTGGAATAGTATCGTATTTCTGACCTATGGCTTAGATAAACGAAAAGCTATCCAAAACAGGTGGCGGATTCCTGAAAAGGTCCTGTTACTCGAGAGCTGGGTGCTTGGTGGATTCGGAGCTCTACTAAGTGGATATCTCTTTCACCACAAGGTGCGGAAATGGTATTTTCAAGCCACCTGGTGGGGCAGTAGCCTTCTTTTAGCAGGTGCCCTCTTTCTAATCCTTCAATGGATTTCCTAACAACAAGATAAATGGAGAAAGACGATGAGTGGAAAATCTATCTTTGATAAACTTTGGGACCGCCACGTGATTACAGGAGTGGAAGGACAACCCCAACTCATGTATGTGGACCAACACTATATCCACGAAGTGACGAGTCCGCAAGCCTTTCAAGGATTACGGGATGCAGGACGCAAGGTTCGACGACCCGATTTAACCTTTGGAACCTTTGATCACAATGTTCCAACGGTCAATATTTTTGATATTCGAGATGTGATTTCAAAAGCCCAGATTGATAAATTAGCTGAGAATGTAGTGGACTTTGGTATTGATCATGCTGCCCATGGTTCTGCTAAGCAAGGAATCGTTCATATGGTGGGCCCTGAAACCGGTCGGACCCAGCCTGGGAAATTTATTGTCTGTGGAGACAGCCATACCGCAACCCACGGAGCCTTTGGTGCCATTGCCTTTGGAATTGGAACCAGTGAAGTGGAGCATGTCTTTGCTACCCAAACCATCTGGCAAGTCAAACCAAAGAAAATGTTGGTTGAATTCACTGGAACCCCACAAAAAGGGATCTATTCAAAGGATTACATCCTAGCTTTGATAGCGCGCTACGGTGTTGCTTGTGGAGTTGGCTATGTCGTAGAGTATCGGGGAGAAGCAATTGATCGCTTGACCATGGAAGAACGCATGACCATCTGTAACATGTCGATCGAGTTCGGGTCCAAAATGGGGATCATGAATCCAGATGAGACGACCTTTGACTACCTTCGGGGACGCGAATGTGTGCCAGATGATTTTGAGGCCGCAGTAGCTGATTGGAAGACTCTGGTTAGTGATGACGATGCCGTTTATGATAAGGTCATCCGTATGGATGTATCTGATCTTGCTCCGATGGTGACTTGGGGAACCAACCCTTCTATGGGAGTGGACTTTGAGACTCCTTTTCCAGAGATTCGAGACATGAATGATGAACGAGCTTATCATTATATGGATCTTGAACCTGGCCAAAAACCAGCAGACATTGAATTAGGCTATATCTTTATCGGTTCTTGTACCAATGCGCGTCTCAGCGATTTGGAGTTGGCAGCCAAGTTTGTGAAAGGCAAAAAAATTGCGCCAAACTTAACTGCTATTGTGGTACCTGGCTCTCGTCCAGTTAAGCAAGCCGCTGAAAAATTAGGCTTAGACAAGATCTTCATGGATGCGGGCTTTGAATGGCGTGATCCAGGATGCTCCATGTGTCTAGGAATGAACCCAGACAAGGTTCCAGATGGCGTCCACTGTGCTTCTACTAGCAACCGGAACTTTGAAGATCGTCAAGGATTTGGGGCTAAGACCCATCTCTGTAGCCCAGCAATGGCTGCAGCAGCAGCAATCGCTGGTCGCTTTGTCGACGTGCGACAAATGCCAGAAGTCGAGTAAAAGGAGGAAGCATGGAGAAATTTACCATTTATACAGGAACTACGGTTCCTTTGATGAACGATAATATTGATACCGACCAAATCCTCCCCAAGCAATTCTTAAAGTTGATTGATAAAAAGGGTTTTGGGAAATACCTCATGTATGCTTGGCGCTATTTGGATGACCAATATACTGAGGATCCAGATTTTATCTTTAACAAGCCGGAATACCGCAAGGCGACCATTTTGATCACTGGTGACAATTTTGGGGCTGGTTCCTCTCGGGAACACGCAGCCTGGGCTTTAGCTGATTATGGCTTTAAAGTCGTTATCGCCGGATCCTTCGGAGATATCCATTACAATAATGAGCTCAATAATGGCATGTTGCCGATTGTCCAACCACTAGAGGTTCGTCAAAAATTGGCAAGTTTGAAGCCGACAGATCCAGTGACGGTGGATTTGGAAGAGCAGAAGATCATCTCACCTGTTGGAGAGTTTTGCTTTGAGATCGATCAAGATTGGAAGCATAAATTGCTCAATGGGCTGGATGATATCGGAATTACGCTTCAGTACGAAGACTTGATCGCAGCATATGAGAAGAATCGACCAGCTTACTGGCAATCATAAAATTGTATACTTAATTACGAATTTTCTGAAAATACATTGAAATTGAGACTAGTTTTTGATACAATACTAAAAAGAATAGAAAAGGAAAGAGACTTATGACAAAACACATTCAATGGGACGGACAACTTTCACAAGAAGGATTTGATATTCTTAAAGGAGAGGGTGGCTGTATCGTCTGCCCTACCAAAGTTGGCTACATCATCATGACCAGTGACAAGGCTGGCTTGGAACGTAAATTCGAAGCCAAAGAACGCAACCGCAACAAACCAGGTGTGGTTCTCTGCGGAAGCATGGATGAACTTCGTGCCCTTGCGCAATTGAATCCTGAAATTGAAGCCTTCTACCAAAAACATTGGGATGAAGATATCTTGCTTGGTTGTATCCTTCCTTGGCGTGAAGATGCCTATGCAAAATTGCAAGCTTTCGGAGATGGACGTGAAGAACTCATGACAGACGTTCGTGGAACTTCATGCTTTGTCATCAAATTTGGTAAAGCTGGTGAGCAAATCGCCAAAGAAATGTGGGAAAAAGAAGGCAAGATGGTTTACGCTTCTTCAGCCAACCCTTCCGGTAAAGGAAACCGCGGGAAGGTCGAAGGAATCGGTGAGCGCATCGAAGGTGCCGTGGACTTGGTCATCGAAGCAGATGATTATGTAGCTTCTATCCAACCAGACAAGACCATTGAAACTCGCTATGAACAAGGTGTGATGGTCTCTATGGTTGATGCCGAAGGAAAACTCATCCCAGAACAAGGAGCAGGTAGCCGTTCTGTCAATACTTGTCCAGTTGTGATCCGTAAAGGATTGGATATTGATAAGATCATGATGCACTTATCTGATCATTTCAACTCTTGGAACTACCGCCAAGGGGAATACTATTAAGAAATAGAAAACAGCATTCCATTTGGGATGCTTTTTTTGTGAAAGGATAAAAGATGGTATAATAGAGACAAACGATGTTCCAATAGAAAGGGAATTGGTATGATCTCCAGAAAAGCATTTATCGATAAAGTCAATCAGGAAGGTTTTTCCTTCAACATCCAAATCCCATGGTGGTGGTATAAAGACTTCAAGGTATTGGTTTGGAAAAAAAGGCTCTCTAAGGAGCAACTCTATCAGCTATTTCTTTTACTTTGTAGGGAGATAGAAGGCCGGAGAATGCAAGGTCTAGAGGACGAGAGGAAGTATCAGACAGGATTTTATGTCGCTGCATGCAATGGTCGCGAGTTTCGCTTTGAGTTTGTATTCAAAAAGAATCAACAACTAAGAGTTTATAATCTCTTTGAGACCGTCAATGGTCGTAAGAAACTCACCCTGATGGATCTGCTTGATTACATAATGGATTGAATGTGTATAGAAACAATAAGGGTTCACTACAGATTGATAAAAGAAAGAGTAGTTCTATGATTTCAAGAGATGCATTTTTAGAAAGAATCAATCGGGAGGGATTTTCATTTAGCATTGAAATCCCGCGCAGAAATTTTTCGGATTTTACATCATTGGTTCGGAGAAGAAGAATTTCAGAAGAAGACCTCTATCAGCTGTTTTATAACTATTGTCAGGAGCTAGAAAACTGTTTGAAAGAAGCAGGGGAGACACGACGCTTGCTCTTCAATAAATTTCCAGTTAGTCCTGTTCATGATAAATATAAAACAAAATTTGATACAGTGGCACCGAATAGACGCGAATTCCGCTTTGAGTTTGTCTTTAGCAATGACAATCGTTTAAAAGTTTATCACATGATCGAAACTGTTAATGGTCGTAGGAAAAAAACACCTATGGAAATACTGATGGACCTAGTCGATGCTTTATAATGAGGATCTGTTCAAAAGTATAAGGGGGATCAAATCAAAAAAACTAGAGCGCTTGCTCTAGTTTTTTGGTTGTTGATGGGTGATGTTTTTTCCCCATGGGATGAGATTTTCTTTTTTCTCCTTGATCCGTTGGATATTGTCCTTGTGACGAAGAATGATCAAGGTCGCTAGGGCCAAGACAATGATTGTAAAAAGTGGATCATAGTTGTGCAAGATCCATCCAGTCAAAGGGAGAAGGAGGACCGATAGAATTGCGAGTAGCGCAACGGTAACACTCGAAAACGAAATCATGCTGGTTAAATAAAGGCTGGCTACAAAATAAACAGCTAAAATGAGTAGCAGGATAGGCGAGAAACCAAGTAAAACACCAGCACTCGTCGCCACTGCTTTTCCACCCTTGAATCCAGCAAAAATTGGGAAAGTGTGTCCCAAAACGGCTAAGAGACCAAAGACCATCGGTGAGATCCCCTGAATTCCAAAGAAAGTCGGAAGGAGAACGGCCAAAGTTCCTTTCAAGAAATCAATCGCAAAGACAATGATCCCAGCTTTCTTCCCTAAAATCCGAAAGGTATTGGTCGTTCCAGTATTGCCCGAGCCATGTTCCCGTAAATTAATATGGAAAAAGATTTTCCCAATCCATAATCCCGAAGGAATGGAGCCTAACAGATAGGCTAAAATTAAAACACTTATTTCTTTTATCATACTCTCATTATATCAAAAAGCCAACGATAGAAAAAGCAATTTCTGGAGTTCAAGTGTGACATCTGAAGAAAGTGTCCAGCCAGCTTTTTTTACTGAGATATAGAAATCTCCATATAAAGAGAAAAAATTTTGCAAAATTTCCTAAAAAACTGTAATATAGAAAAGATGAACAAACAGGAGGTTCCTTGTGGCAAAAAAGGAAATCAATATTAATAATTATAATGACGATGCCATTCAGGTACTAGAAGGGTTGGATGCAGTCCGTAAACGTCCAGGGATGTATATCGGATCGACCGACGGAAATGGCTTGCATCACATGGTCTGGGAGATCGTGGATAATGCGGTCGATGAAGCCTTGTCTGGCTTTGGCTCACAAATCGATGTAACGATTAATAAAGATGGTTCGCTATCGGTAGAAGACCAGGGACGTGGAATGCCGACCGGGATGCATGCTATGGGTAAACCAACCGTTGAGGTGATCTTTACGGTCCTCCACGCCGGAGGGAAGTTTGGTCAAGGAGGCTATAAGACATCTGGAGGTCTTCACGGAGTGGGATCTTCTGTCGTCAATGCCCTTTCTAGCTGGCTAGAGGTAGAAATTACGCGTGATGGAGCTGTCTACAAGCAACGTTTTGAAGATGGGGGAAAACCAGTTACGACTCTTGAAAAGATCGGCTCTGCTCCCAAGTCTAAGACAGGGACCAAGGTCACCTTCATGCCAGATCCAACCATCTTTTCAACGACGGATTTCAAATTTAATACCATTGCTGAGCGAATCAAAGAATCAGCCTTCTTGCTGAAGGACGTGACGCTGACGCTGACTGATCTCCGTAAGGAAGAAGACAACCATGTGGCCTTTCACTATGAAAATGGTGTCCAAGATTTCGTAGAGTACTTGAACGAAGATAAGGAAACTTTAACACCTGTTCTCTACTTTAGTGGCGAATCAGATGGTTTCCAGGTAGAAGTGGCTATGCAATACAATGATGGCTACTCAGATAATATCTTGTCCTTCGTTAATAATGTCCGCACCAAAGATGGGGGAACCCACGAGACGGGTCTGAAGACAGCCATTACTAAGGCTATGAATGACTATGCAAGAAAGACAGGACTCCTCAAAGAAAAAGACAAGAATCTGGAAGGATCAGACTACCGTGAAGGTTTGTCTGCTGTTCTCTCGATCCTGGTTCCAGAAGCTCATTTGCAGTTTGAAGGGCAAACCAAAGACAAATTAGGAAGTCCCTTGGCTCGTCCAGTAGTCGATAGCATTGTTTCTGATAAATTGACCTTCTTCCTCATGGAAAATGGGGAGTTAGCCTCTAATCTGATTCGAAAGGCTATTAAAGCTCGGGATGCGCGTGAAGCCGCTCGAAAAGCGCGGGATGAAAGTCGAAATGGCAAGAAGAGCAAAAAGGACAAGGGACTTTTGTCAGGTAAATTGACACCAGCTCAGTCTAAAAATCCTAAGAAAAATGAACTCTATCTGGTCGAAGGAGACTCAGCCGGCGGTTCTGCCAAACAAGGACGGGACCGGAAGTTCCAAGCGATTCTTCCACTTCGTGGGAAGGTGCTCAATACTGAGAAGGCCAATATGAGTGATATCCTCAAGAACGAGGAAATCAACACCATGATCTACACCATCGGTGCTGGAGTTGGGGCAGATTTCTCAGTGGAAGATGCTAACTACGATAAGATCATCATCATGACCGATGCGGATACGGATGGAGCCCACATTCAAACCCTCCTCTTAACCTTCTTCTATCGCTATATGCGCCCTTTGGTAGAAGCTGGACACGTCTACATTGCGCTTCCTCCTCTTTATAAGATGTCGAAAGGCAAAGGCAAGAAAGAAGAAGTAGCCTATGCTTGGACAGATAGCGAATTAGAAGAGTTGCGTCGGACCTTTGGCCGTGGAGCAACCCTCCAACGATACAAAGGGTTGGGGGAAATGAATGCGGATCAGCTTTGGGAAACCACCATGAATCCAGAAACTCGTACCTTGATCCGTGTCACCATTGATGATCTAGTGCGTGCAGAACGCCGTGTCTCTGTCCTTATGGGAGATAAGGCTGCACCACGTCGTCAATGGATTGAAGATAATGTTAAGTTTACTTTGGAAGAGCAGACGGTTTTTTAACGGAGTACTTTTCATTGGAGCAAAAGCTCCTAATGAAAAAACGCTTGCCTCTATCAGGCGGACAAGCTAACTACCTTACTAGCTCGAAAAGCAAAAAATAACGTTTTGCCTTTCCCACGTCGTAGGAGGAGAAGTGTATGGTAAATAAAAAGAAAAAACAACAGAGTATTCCAGAAAAAAATATTAAAAAAGAATTTGTTGCGAAGGTTAATCTATCTAGTAAAACTAATCAGAAAAAAGGAATACAAATGATAATGAAAACAAATTTTGATAAAATTATTCAGTTTTTGCCTTTAGTGATTTCTATAATATCGTTAGGTTTTACAATGTTTCTAGGATTTAAGACAATTGAAAATAATGAAAAGAACCAAGAGAATAATATCAAAAATCAGGAAAATAATAAAATCAACCAGGATAGAAGCAAATATCTTGATACAACAAATTTTAATATTGTTCAAAATTTCTGGCAAGAGAATCCAAGCTATACATTGTATAACGAATCTACAAAACCATTAACTATACCGCCTAAACCGTCTTACTATATGTATATCCCTGCTAAACTATTTTGGATTTTTAAAGACGGTACGCGTTTCTCGAACTTAATTTTATTACCTGTATCTTATGATAATGTTATCAGTCAATCAAGTACAGGTAAAACTATTGACGAAATCACTACCTCAGTTCTTCCGAAAAATTTTTATGGAAAACTAGGAGCCAGGGATTTAAGGTCTAGATTTTATGGTCGTCCTGGTATTGATAATATCGCTTATGAGTTACGAGTGTATCCGTTTTTGGCTATAGCTACAAAATTAAATTATTCTTACAAAGATAAACCGGAAATACCTAAATCAGAGAATTTTGTGACTACTCCGTGGAGTAAGGAGCCTCTTTCAGATACTAGATATAATGATTTAGAAAATTATACAAGAAATATTGCTCATTTTCCTGAGAACGAAATAAAAATTGTTGGAGATGATAATATTTATGATACTGCTTTTGCATATTTAGATTCACAATTTTCTAAATTCATTCCAATGCTAAAGGAGGGGTTTAAGAACAATGAAGAACAGCAAAGGTTTTATACTCTTATGGGAAATCGCTGGGATATGAAATATGATTCCCAAAAGGATATTCTTGATTATGCGAAGCCGAGTGAGGATAACTTTCATTCTCTCGGTAGGGAACTTTCTGATAAGGTTATCCCTGTTAAAGATCCTCTTTACCCTGACTATTAGAGGAAAGAATTCACTAAAAAAAGCCCCCCACCCCCTCATCGGGAAATCCGCTGATCTATTTTAAGTGGCAGGGAGCTTATCGGAAATTCCGACGACCTCACTATGGTGTGAGCAGGCTCTTCGGAAAATCCGCTGAGCTGCCTAGCTAACAGGGAGAACATCGGGAAATCCGATAGGAAATTTATTTGTTATTTTTTTGAGATCAGTCTGTGTTTATGGTGGAGAAGAAAAACTGGGATGGCGAGGTACTTTGCAACCAACTTTTGAAACTAGATTCTCCTTTTGGATTTCCAGTTTGATAACAGGTTGTATTTGGGCAGTATGTTTGTGATTGGAAGTTCCCAAAGTAGGATGCCTTTTATATTATTCAGTCTATTCGCAATTTATTTCAGCATTCTTCTAGCGGCTGTTTTCAAAAAAACTAACTCGGTCCTCTTTTGCGCCATTTTTCACGGTCTAATTAATACCCTACTTAGCTTATTTGTTATTAAAATTAATCTTTTATTCATTCTAGGATTAGTAGGATTACTCTTCTTTTCTCACTACCTACAAAGAAACAGTTAAATTTATAAAATATAGATTTACTTTGCAACAAAACAATAAAAAGAGAATTATTATGTCTAACATTCAAAACATGTCCCTTGAGGACATCATGGGAGAGCGTTTTGGACGCTACTCCAAATATATCATTCAGGAGCGTGCGCTTCCTGACATTCGTGACGGTCTGAAACCCGTTCAACGTCGTATACTTTATTCCATGAATAAGGATGGCAATACCTATGACAAGGGCTATCGTAAATCTGCCAAGTCTGTTGGTAACATCATGGGGAATTTCCACCCACATGGTGATAGTTCTATTTATGATGCCATGGTACGTATGTCCCAGGACTGGAAGAATCGTGAAATCCTAGTTGAGATGCACGGTAACAACGGTTCTATGGATGGTGATCCACCAGCGGCTATGCGTTATACAGAGGCGCGTTTGTCAGAGATTGCTGGCTACCTTCTTCAAGATATTGATAAAAACACCGTTCCTTGGGCTTGGAACTTTGATGATACAGAGAAGGAACCAACCGTTTTACCTGCAGCCTTTCCAAACCTCTTGGTTA
>ERZ1699235.351-NODE-351-length-19739-cov-3.805629_pt1 | contig 19739 bp, 17 predicted proteins | sample MGYA00581546_ERZ1699235 | MGnify/ENA primary metagenome ERZ1699235 (study PRJEB42319, sample SAMD00040334) | human oral metagenome | material: saliva | host: Homo sapiens | study: EMG produced TPA metagenomics assembly of PRJDB4115 data set (Metgenomic analysis of... | reverse complement strand
CTATTAACCATAGTAACTACCTGTGTCTTTTTATTTGATAATCCTTTAAGATCCAATCCTTATGCAGGTTTGCTCTTCTATGTTTTTGACTTTTATATTTTCACATCAGCTAGCTTAGCATTCAGTTTTACAGCTATTTATAAAAGTACCAAACATCACAAGTATTATCCTAGTAGTTACTCAAAACTTCTTAAGATAAATGCATGGTTTTTGGCAATCTTATCAGGGATGAATCTACTATTTATAATGCTGACGCAAGAAATGGGAATTATTTTGCTATTACCAATTTTTGGTATTAGTTTTATCTTTCAATTCATAGTCGGAGAGCTTGAAAGAAAAAGAGTTCAGAAGCTTCTTAAGCAAAGAAAAGAAGATGCTGTTATTCAGAACTTAGAGGCAACTAAGGATGAACCGCATGAGAACTGACCAGGAAATGCTTGGACTGATTTTACAAATAGCTAAAAAGTTACAGGTTGATGCTGTGGCCCTATCTGGTTCGCGTACAAACCAAAAGATTCAAACAGATGAATTTCAAGACTATGATGTTGTCTATATTGTGGATGACTTAGATTATCTGTCGAGTGACTTTTCTTGGCTGGACCAGTTCGGTGAACGCATCATTGAGCAAGAGGTGACTCTTGGACATCGCCGTCTATTTCTCATGCTTTTTGAAGATGGGAATCGCATTGATCTAACCCTCTGTCCCAAAGCACATATCCAAGAATGGGTGGATAGTGAAGCTGACTTCACAGTCTTAGTAGATGATAAGGGCTTGTTTGAGTCCTATTCTTCCAGTCCAGAGCGTTTCTGGATACATCCGGCTAGTGAGACGGATTTTAAAAAAGCCTGCAATGAATTTTGGTGGGTGTCAGCTTATGTGGTCAAAGGAATTTGTCGCAAGCAAATCATTTATGCGACGGACCATCTTTACGGTATTTGCCAGCAAGAGTTGTTAAAAGTCTTGGCTTGGCAGGTAGCAAGTGATAGAGGAACAGTCGTCATCGGTAAAAATTACAAGTATCTCTTTAACTACTTGCCTGCTGAGACGGAGAAGTACTTCTCAAATCTGCTTGATTTCTCAAGTTTAGACAAAATCATTCAGTCTTTATTGGCTACAATGCAACTTTTCCACCAAGAAGCTCAATGCCTTACTAAAAAGATGGGGTTTGACTACGATAGGGAAGTAGCTGAGAAGATGATTCAGTATGCTGAGGAAAAACTTCAAAACACTAATTAAATAAAGAACATAATTCATAACTTTAAACTACAGAAAGGATCGTTTGGTTATTTATAGTAACTGAACACCTTTGTCTATAAAAAAACTACTCTACATTCTTTGAAAGGAGTTGAACACGCCCTAAATACTGTGTGAAACTCTTGATTCCAACATTTAACCACGTATTAAAAACTACAGAAAGGATCGTTTGGTTACTCTCAGTAACTGAACACGGGACTAATTTCTTAGGAAAAAAGATAAATCGCTTTGTGTTCATGGAATCCTGCATCAATTTCCTATTTTTCTACAGAAATTTTCGGCAAGCCGAAGCGTCCCTTTGTATCTTAACTGAGCAACTTTTCCATAAAATCTACTCAACATTTTTTGAAAGGAGTTGAACACGCCCTAAATACTGTGTGAAAAAGATAAATTCTCTTGTGAGCATCGCTCACTGCAAGAATTTCCTATTTTCCCTTTGTATTTTACGGGCTTTGTATCCTATATGAGTAATATCCAAAACATGTCCTTGGAGGACATCATGGGAGAGCGCTTTGGTCGCTACTCCAAGTACATTATTCAAGACCGGGCTTTGCCAGATATTCGTGATGGTTTGAAGCCGGTTCAGCGTCGTATTCTTTATTCTATGAATAAGGATGGCAATACCTTTGACAAGAGCTATCGTAAGTCGGCCAAGTCTGTCGGTAACATTATGGGTAATTTCCACCCACATGGGGACAGTTCTATCTATGATGCCATGGTTCGTATGTCGCAAGACTGGAAGAACCGTGAGATTCTAGTTGAAATGCACGGTAATAACGGTTCCATGGACGGTGATCCGCCTGCGGCAATGCGTTATACAGAGGCGCGTTTGTCAGAGATTGCTGGTTATCTCCTTCAGGATATCGAGAAAAAAACAGTTCCTTTTGCTTGGAACTTTGACGATACGGAGAAAGAGCCGACAGTCTTACCAGCAGCCTTTCCAAACCTTTTGGTTAATGGTTCTACTGGGATTTCGGCTGGTTATGCGACAGATATTCCACCACATAATTTGGCAGAAGTTATCGATGCTACAGTCTACATGATCGATCATCCGACTGCCAAGGTTGAGAAGTTGATGGAATTCTTGCCTGGACCAGACTTTCCTACAGGAGCTATCATCCAAGGTCGTGACGAGATTAAAAAGGCCTATGAAACTGGTAAGGGGCGCGTGGTTGTTCGTTCCAAGACTGAAATTGAGAAGCTAAAAGGTGGTAAGGAACAAATCGTTGTTACTGAGATTCCTTATGAGATTAATAAGGCAAATCTAGTCAAGAAAATCGATGATGTTCGTATCAATAATAAGGTGGCAGGCATTGCTGAGGTTCGGGATGAGTCTGACCGTGACGGTCTTCGAATCGCTATTGAGCTAAAAAAAGACGCCAATACGGAGCTTGTTCTTAACTACCTATTTAAGTACACCGACCTACAAATCAACTACAACTTTAACATGGTGGCGATTGACAATTTCACCCCTCGTCAGGTCGGGATTGTCCCAATATTGTCTAGCTATATTGCCCACCGTCGCGAAGTGATTTTGGCGCGCTCACGCTTTGACAAGGAAAAGGCTGAGAAACGTCTCCATATCGTCGAAGGTTTGATTCGTGTAATTTCTATTTTGGACGAAGTCATTGCGCTTATTCGTGCATCTGAGAATAAGGCTGACGCCAAGGAAAACCTCAAGATCAGCTATGATTTTACGGAAGAACAGGCTGAGGCTATCGTAACCTTGCAACTTTACCGTTTGACCAATACCGATGTTGTTGTCTTGCAGGAAGAAGAAGCAGAACTTCGTGAAAAGATTGCCATGCTTGCGGCTATTATCGGGGATGAGCGGACTATGTACAATCTCATGAAGAAAGAGCTTCGTGAGGTCAAGAAGAAGTTTGCGACACAACGTTTGAGTACTTTAGAAGATACTGCGCAAGCAATCGAGATTGATACAGCTAGTCTTATCACCGAGGAAGATGCCTATGTTAGCGTGACCAAGGCAGGTTACATCAAACGTACCAGTCCACGTTCCTTTGCGGCTTCCACTCTGGAAGAAATTGGCAAACGTGACGATGACCGTCTGATTTTTGTTCAATCTGCCAAGACAACTCAGCATCTCTTGATGTTTACGACACTTGGAAATGTCATTTATCGACCAATCCATGAATTGGCAGATATTCGCTGGAAGGATATTGGAGAGCATCTGAGCCAGTCTATTACTAACTTTGAAACCAATGAAGAAGTTCTATATGTAGATATCGTGGATCAGTTTGATGATGCGACAACCTACTTTGCTACAACTCGTCTTGGTCAAATCAAGCGTGTAGAACGCAAAGAATTCACTCCATGGCGGACCTACAAGTCTAAGTCTGTCAAGTATGCTAAGCTCAAAGATGATACAGACCAGATTGTAGCAGTAGCTCCGATTAAACTGGATGATGTTCTCTTGATTAGCCAAAACGGTTATGCCCTTCGTTTCAATATCGAAGAGGTTCCTGTTGTCGGTGCCAAGGCAGCAGGTGTCAAGGCTATGAACCTGAAAGAAGATGATGTCCTCCAATCTGCCTTTATCTGTAACACCTCATCCTTCTACCTCTTGACCCAGCGTGGAAGTTTAAAACGTGTTTCTATTGACGAAATTCCAGCAACCAGCCGTGCCAAACGAGGACTACAAGTCTTGCGTGAGTTGAAAAGTAGACCGCATCGTGTCTTCTTAGCAGGAGCAGTTGCAGAGCAAGGTTTCGTTGGTGACCTCTTCAGTACAGAAGTGGACGAGAACAATCAAACTTTGTTTATCCAATCCAATAAAGGAACGACCTATGAAATCCGATTGCAAGACTTGAATCTGTCAGAACGAACCAGCAACGGTAACTTTATATCCGATACCATTTCAGATGAAGAAATTTTTGATGCCTATCTTCAGGAAGTTTATACAGAACTAGTATCTAACAAATAGTAAAGATAATGAAAAGGTTTTCGTCGAGAAATTTCTTAAGCTATAGATTTAAGAGTTGAATTTGATTATATATACAAAAACGAACAGTGCTGATTCCCAACTGATAGGGACTTAATCCTGTTCGTTTTCGTGTTTCTATTGGTATAGACCGCCTGATATTTAATTGTGAAATCATTAACATACGGTCAATTATTCAAGCTAGATTAATAAAAAAATAATATTTTTTAAGAAAATGATTGCGTCACATTTGTTTTTTTGTTATAATATTATTGTTTCAAGAGAACGCGTTAAAGAAATAGTTCGTTTAAATATAAAAGGAGTTTTTTATGTTTCAAAATAAACAAGATAAAGGATTTCGTTATTCTATTCGTAAACGTAGTGTTGGAGTATGTGGTGTTGCCGTTGCAACATTTTTGCTAGCTTCTGGCCTTGTATTTCAAACAAATGTAGTAAAAGCAACAGAGCCAAGCGTTGCTGCAGTTGCTGGTGAAAATATTGCTGCTCATAAATCTGCGAGTCAGAGTTCAATTGCTTATGGAGGAGATGCTTCTAGAGCAGTTGACGGTAATCGTGATAACGCATGGAGTCACCGTTCCGTTACCCATACAGATTTTCAAGATCATTCTTGGTGGAAAGTTGACTTAGAGAAAGAAGAATCAGTAGGAACTGTTCGTATTTACAATCGTGGAGATGGGGATGTAGCAAATCGTTTATCTAATTTTGATGTTATTTTGTTGGATAAAGATGGGAATGAAGCAGCTCGTCAACATGTAGATAGCTTAAACAATCAACCAACAGTTGATGTTCAATTCTCAGGAGTTGATGCACGATATGTAAAAATTGAATTAAATAAATCTAAAACTCCACTTAGTTTAGCAGAAGTTGAAGTATATCGTTCTGCAAAATCAGAAAAGATTGTAGAAAATAAGAAAACAGAAAATAAATCTAAAACAGATTTTACTGCAGAACTAAATAAATATTTGTTTGGTTTGAATTATGATAAAACAAATATTTTAACTAGACGAGGCGAGGCAATAGAAAATTACACGAATACAAGCACAAAACAACAAGGAAATGAATTTGTGGTTGTGGAAAAAGTGAAGAAGAACCTTTCTAGTGGTCATGCTGATGTTGCTATTAATGGCAACGGAGATATTTTCCTAGGTGCTTTGTTTAAAGCAAATCAAGATCTCCTAGAAAATAAACCACAACAAATTAGCTTAGATCGTAGCAAAGGTAGAATTAGTGTTGATTTACCAGGAATGGTAGGCGGAGATAGCTATGTAGATGCTACACCAACTGTAAGTGGTATGCAGGAAGGTGTAAATACCCTGTTAAATCGTTGGCATGAAAAATATGCTGGGAAGAACCCTGCTCCAGCACGTATGCAGTACGAATCAACTTCTGCTTATAGCATGAATCAATTAAAAGCTAAATTCGGAAGTGACTTTGAAAAAGTTGGAGTTAATCTAAAAATTGATTTTGAAGCTGTCAATAAAGGTGAAAAACAAATTGAGGTAGTTGATTTTAAACAAGTTTACTATACTGCTAACTTTGATGCTCCAAAAAATCCATCAGATGTATTTGCCTCAGGAGTAACAGTTGATCAATTGAAAGCACGTGGAATTGATGAAAATACTCCTCCTGTATATGTATCAAGCGTGTCATACGGACGTCAAATGTATGTCAAATTTGAAACAACAAGCAAGAGTACAGAATTGAAAGCAGCTATCAATGCTGTCATTAAAGGAGTACCTATTAAAGCTGAATCTGAATGGGCACGTGTCTTGAAAAATACAACAGTAACAGTTTCCATCGTAGGTGGAAATGCTGATGGCGCTGCACGTGTTGTGACAGGTACAGTAGAAGATTTGAAGAAATTGATTCAAGAAGGAGCTACTTTCAGTACGCAAAATCCTGCTGTTCCAATTTCTTATAAGACTGCATTCTTGAAAGATAATCAAGTAGCCACAATTCAAAGCAATACAGACTACATTGAGACTAAAGTGACTTCATACAAAAATGGTTACCTCAATTTACACCATAAGGGAGCTTATATTGCTCGTTACTATGTTTACTGGGATGAAGTGACTTATGACAAGGATGGTGTTGAAAGTATTCGTTCACGTCAGTGGGAGCATAACGGTCAGAACAGAACAGCTGGTTTCCAAACTGAAATTCAATTTAGAGGAAATGTGCGCAATATACGCGTGAAGATTCAAGAAAAAACAGGTCTTGTTTGGGAACCATGGCGTACTGTTTACAATCGTACCGATCTTCCTTTAGTCCAAAAACGTACCATTATTAATTCAGGTACAACAATCAGACCAAAATACGATGAAAAAGTTGAAAACAACTAATTCTCACTTATAAAAATAATTAGTTATACTAATGAATTGAACCCCAAAAGTTAGTCCAAATTCTAACTCTTGGGGTGTTTTTCTGTGTCTTGTTTTATGAGTAGTTGGCATATAAGTATATAGATATTAATCGTTCTTGTGAATAGATTATAGATTTATTAGACACAAGGTAAGAAGTCATCTCTTGTTTTTATATTCAAAGCTATAGTGGTTAATATTTAAGGAGGCGATAAAGTTCAAGTAGCCAATAAGAAGAAATTCTCTTGTAGTTTAAGATTTTTTAGGATAGTTATGAATTTAATTCTCGATAAAGGGATCTATTTTAGGAGTCATTTTCTAGCTTCTTTAGGTAACCATCTCCGAATGGACCTCTTGTGATTCGCATTAGTTTACTTTTTCCATAGGGCATAGGAGTGTGTATAGTAGATATATTTACTGTAAAATGTCTATTCTGTGTTTTATTATGGATATATTTACTTCAATTTCTCCTAAGCATTGAGTTTTAACTCATGTTCCTCAAAAAGATGTTTAATGAGGTTAAAATTGTTAAATTTGAGTATAATATCTTGTAAAAAATTCTAAAATCCTATAAAATAAAAAGTGACGGAGGAATTTATGAATGTAAATCAGATTGTACGGATTATTCCTACTTTAAAAGTTAATAATAGAAAATTAAATGAAACCTTTTATATGGAAACCCTCGGTATGAAAGTCTTGTTAGAGGAGTCAGCCTTTCTATCACTAGGTGATCAAACAGGTCTTGAGAAGCTGGTTTTGGAAGAAGCACCAAGCATGCGTACTCGTAAGGTAGAGGGACGAAAAAAACTGGCTAGATTGATTATCAAGGTGGAAAATCCCTTGGAAGTCGAAGGACTCTTATCTAAAACAGATTCGATTCATCAATTATATAAAGGTCAAAACGGCTACGCTTTTGAAATTTACTCTCCAGAAGATGATTTGGTTTTGATTCATGCGGAAGATGACAGAGAAAATCTAGTAGAAGTAGGAGAAAAACCTGAATTTCAAACAGATTTGGAATCAATTTCTTTGAGTAAATTTGAGATTTCTATGGAATTACATCTTCCAACTGATATTGAAAGTTTCTTGGAATCATCTGAAATGGGGGCATCACTTGATTTTATCCCAGCTCAGGGGCAGGATTTGACTGTGGACAATACGGTTACTTGGGATTTATCTATGCTCAAGTTCTTGGTCAATGAATTAGACATAGCCAGTCTTCGCAAGAAGTTTGAGTCTACCGAATATTTTATTCCTAAGTCTGAAAAATTCTTCCTTGGAAAAGATCGAAATAATGTTGAATTGTGGTTTGAAGAAGTATGAAGTGGACAAAGATTATAAAAAAAATAGAAGAACAAATCGAGGCAGGGATTTATCCCGGAGCCTCTTTTGCGTATTTTAAGGGCAATCAATGGACGGAGTTCTATCTAGGCCAGAGTGACCCAGAGCATGGCTTACAGACTGAGGTAGGACTAGTTTACGATCTAGCCAGTGTCAGCAAGGTTGTTGGAGTGGGCACAGTTTGTACCTTCTTGTGGGAAAAAGGTCAATTAGATATTGATAGACTGGTAATAGATTTTTTACCTGAGAGTGATTATTCAGACATCACTATTCGCCAGCTCTTGACTCATGCAACAGACCTTGATCCGTTTATTCCCAATCGTGATCTTTTAACAGCCCCTGAATTAAAGGAATCTATGTTTCATCTCAACAGACGAAGTCAATCAGCCTTTCTTTATTCGGATGTCCATTTTTTGCTGTTAGGTTTTATCTTGGAAAGAATCTTTGATCAAGATTTGGATGTGATTTTACAGGAGCAAGTTTGGAATCCTTGGGAAATGACAGAAACCCAGTTTGGTCCTGTTGAGTTTGCTGTTCCAACAGTCAGAGGTGTAGAGGCCGGTATGGTACATGATCCCAAGGCTCGCCTCTTGGGCAGACATGCAGGTAGTGCTGGTTTATTTTCGACTGTAAAGGACTTACAAATCTTTTTAGAACACTATTTAGCAGATGATTTTGCAAGAAATTTGAGTCAAAATTTTTCTCCTTTGAATGACAAGGAACGTTCTTTGGCATGGAATTTGGAAGGAGATTGGCTAGACCATACGGGCTATACAGGTACCTTTATCATGTGGAATCGTCAGAAGCAAGAAGCGGCTATTTTCCTATCGAATCGTACCTATGAAAAGGATGAGCGGGCTCAATGGATTTTAGACCGCAATCAAGTGATGGACTTGATTCGTAAAGAAGAGTAAGGAGAGACATGTCAAATAGTTTAAAAGGGACTCTATTAACAGTTGTGGCTGGTATTGCTTGGGGCTTGTCTGGAACGAGTGGCCAATACCTGATGGCACACGGAATTTCCGCTCTAGTCTTGACCAACTTGCGTCTTTTAATCGCCGGTGGGATTCTTATGCTCTTGGCTTATGCTACTGCAAAGGATAAAATGCTGGCCTTTTTAAAGGATAGAAAGAGTTTGCTGTCTCTTCTTATTTTTGCTCTGATTGGCCTTTTCCTCAATCAATTTGCCTATCTAACTGCTATTCAGGAGACCAATGCAGGTACCGCGACGGTGCTTCAGTATGTTTGTCCTGTCGGGATTTTGATTTATAGCTGTATCAAGGATAAGGTGGCGCCGACACTGGGAGAGATTGTTTCCATCATATTAGCCATTGGAGGGACCTTCTTGATCGCAACTCATGGGCAGTTGGACCAGTTATCCATGACACCTGCAGGCCTGTTCTGGGGTCTCTTTTCTGCTCTGACTTACGCACTTTATATCATTTTGCCCATATCCTTGATTAAGAAGTGGGGGAGCAGTTTGGTCATTGGTGTGGGAATGGTCATAGCAGGTTTGGTCGCCCTTCCTTTTACGGGAGTTCTAGAGACTACTATCCCAACTAGTCTTGATTTTCTCCTCGCTTTTGCGGGCATTATCCTTATCGGGACTGTTTTTGCCTATACAGCTTTCCTTAAAGGAGCCAGTCTGATAGGACCGGTCAAGTCAAGCTTGTTGGCTTCAATTGAGCCAATTTCAGCGGTTTTCTTTGCCTTCTTAATAATGAATGAACAATTTTATCCCATTGATTTTCTTGGTATGGCAATGATATTAATTGCAGTAACTCTGATTTCTTTGAAAGATTTACTCTTAGAAAAATAAAAAAGACTCTTTGTCCGTGACAGAGAGTTTTTGCCTAGTAATCTAATTGTTCTCAAGATAAAATTCAAAACGTTCGCCTACATATTGACTTTTTACGTATTCAAAAGCTGTTCCATCTTCTAGGTAGGAAACCTGAGTCAAACCAAGAATAGCATGTCCTTTTTCAACTTCCAAATAGTGAGCAATTTTTTCTTTAGCAAGGCGAGCATAAATAGTCTGCTGTGATTTACCGATGCGGTAGCCATGTTTTTGCAAAGTTTGGAAGAAATGACTGGTGATTTCTTCCTTTTTAAAGTCCTTAATGAATTTTTCAGGAATAGAAGCAACCTCATAAACCAGAGGAACTTTGTCGGCATAGCGAACACGTTCCATTCGAATAATATTCTCCGTTGGAGAAATTCCTAACTTGGCAACTTCTTGCTCATTGGGAATGGTTTTTCTGTAGGAAATGAGTTGACTAGAGGGAACTTTGCCTTGGGACTTAACAATTTCAGTAAAACTGGTTGTCCCTCGCATCTTTTCTTGTACCCGAGTACTGGAAACAAAGGTGCCACTTCCTACACGGCGCTCTAAAACTCCTTCTTCGACTAATAGAGATACGGCTTGGCGGAGGGTCATGCGACTGACCTCGAACTGCTCTGCTAAATCTCGTTCACTGGGAAGTCTTTCTCCAATAGCCCAACGGTGCTCGTCAATATCCTTTTTAATCTGATCATGGATTTTCATATAAGCTGGTAGCATATTTTCACTTCATTTCTATCTTTTCTCTATTGTACCTTAATAAACAAGAAAAAGTCAAACTTCGCCTTGTTTAGTTGGTAATTCGCCCTTATTTGTGATAGAATATTGGAAAAAGATATTTCTTTTGAGAAAGGAAAAAGATGAGCAACATTTCAACTGATTTGCAAGATGTAGAAAAAATCATCGTATTGGACTATGGTAGTCAATACAACCAGCTGATTTCACGCCGTATCCGTGAGATTGGTGTTTTTTCAGAACTAAAAAGCCATAAAATTTCAGCTGCTGAAGTTCGTGAAATCAACCCTGTAGGAATCATCCTTTCAGGTGGTCCAAACTCTGTATATGAAGATGGTTCATTTGATATTGACCCAGAAATCTTCGAACTAGGAATTCCAATTTTGGGAATCTGTTATGGTATGCAGTTATTGACCCATAAACTTGGAGGAAAAGTTGTTCCTGCAGGTGATGCTGGAAATCGTGAATACGGTCAATCAACTCTAACTCACACACCATCAGCTCTTTTTGAATCAACACCTGATGAACAGACTGTATTGATGAGCCATGGTGATGCAGTAACAGAGATTCCTGCTGATTTCGTTCGTACTGGAACTTCAGCTGACTGCCCATACGCAGCCATCGAAAATCCAGATAAACACATTTACGGTATCCAATTCCATCCAGAAGTTCGCCATTCTGTATACGGTAATGACATCCTTCGTAACTTTGCCCTTAACATCTGTAAGGCTAAAGGCGACTGGTCAATGGATAACTTTATTGACATGCAGATCCAAAAAATCCGTGAAACAGTTGGAGATAAACGTGTCCTTCTTGGCCTATCAGGTGGGGTTGATTCATCAGTTGTTGGGGTTCTTCTTCAAAAGGCTATTGGCGATCAATTGATCTGTATCTTCGTAGACCACGGTCTTCTTCGTAAAGGGGAAGCAGACCAAGTTATGGATATGCTTGGTGGTAAGTTTGGTTTGAATATCGTCAAAGCAGACGCTGCTAAACGTTTCCTTGATAAACTTGCTGGCGTTTCTGACCCTGAACAAAAACGTAAAATCATCGGTAACGAGTTTGTCTATGTATTTGATGACGAAGCAAGTAAGCTCAAAGATGTGAAATTCCTTGCTCAAGGTACCTTATATACAGACGTTATCGAGTCTGGTACAGATACAGCTCAAACTATCAAGTCACACCACAACGTGGGTGGTCTTCCAGAAGACATGCAGTTTGAATTGATTGAACCACTCAACACTCTTTATAAAGACGAAGTTCGTGCCCTTGGTACAGAGCTTGGTATGCCAGACCATATCGTATGGCGCCAACCATTCCCAGGACCAGGACTTGCAATCCGTGTCATGGGTGAAATCACTGAAGAAAAACTTGAAACAGTTCGTGAGTCAGACGCTATCCTTCGTGAAGAAATTGCCAAAGCTGGTCTTGACCGTGATATTTGGCAATACTTCACTGTTAACACAGGCGTTCGTTCAGTCGGTGTTATGGGTGACGGTCGTACGTATGACTACACAATTGCTATCCGCGCTATCACTTCTATCGATGGTATGACTGCTGATTTTGCCAAAATTCCATGGGAAGTACTTCAAAAAATCTCAGTACGTATCGTAAATGAAGTGGATCATGTTAACCGTATCGTCTACGATATCACAAGTAAACCACCTGCAACAGTTGAGTGGGAATAGTCATCTAAGGACTCATTTATGTATTTTTACTAGCCAGTATCTTTGGATACTGGTTTTTGCTTTCCTAGACTTTTTGACTACTTGTTAAAACTAGGTTAATTTTCGACAGTTTAATAGTTATTATGTAAAGCTTAAAAGATTAGAATTGTCAAAACAATCTTTCTAGGCTTGATTTTATAACTTATTTGCTATAAAATGAGAAGGAAAAACGTCAAACTTTTATATTGCAAATAGGAGAAAACATGACAAAAACATTAAAACGTCCTGAGGTTTTATCACCTGCAGGGACTTTAGAGAAGCTAAAAGTAGCTGTTCAGTATGGAGCAGATGCTGTCTTTATCGGTGGTCAGGCCTATGGTCTTCGTAGCCGTGCAGGTAACTTTACCTTTGAACAAATGGAAGAAGGCGTCCAGTTTGCTGCCAAGTACGGTGCCAAGGTCTATGTAGCGGCTAATATGGTTATGCACGAAGGGAATGAAGAGGGAGCTGGTGAGTGGTTCCGTAAACTGCGTGATATCGGGATTGCCGCAGTTATCGTGTCTGACCCAGCCTTGATTATGATTGCAGCGACTGAAGCGCCAGGTCTTGAAATCCACCTCTCTACCCAAGCAAGTGCCACTAACTATGAAACTCTTGAGTTCTGGAAAGAACTGGGCTTAACTCGTGTTGTTTTGGCGCGTGAGGTTTCAATGGAAGAATTGGCAGAAATTCGCAAACGTACAGACGTTGAGATTGAAGCCTTTGTCCATGGAGCAATGTGTATTTCTTACTCTGGTCGCTGTACGCTATCAAACCACATGAGTATGCGTGATGCCAACCGTGGTGGATGTTCTCAGTCTTGCCGTTGGAAATACGACCTTTACGATATGCCATTTGGTCAAGAACGCAAGAGTCTTAAAGGTGAAATTCCAGAAGAATTTTCAATGTCAGCCGTTGATATGTCCATGATTGACCATATTCCAGATATGATTGAAAATGGAGTGGACAGTCTTAAGATTGAAGGGCGTATGAAGTCTATTCACTACGTATCAACAGTAACCAACTGCTACAAGGCAGCGGTTGATGCTTATCTAGAAAGTCCAGAAAAGTTTGAAGCAATCAAGCAAGACTTGATTGATGAGATGTGGAAGGTTGCTCAACGTGAATTGGCAACAGGTTTCTACTACGGTACACCATCTGAAAATGAGCAGTTATTTGGTGCTCGCCGTAAAATTCCTGAGTACAAGTTTGTCGCTGAAGTGGTTTCTTATGATGATGCGACACAAACAGCAACAATTCGTCAACGGAATGTCATTAACGAAGGCGACCCAGTTGAGTTTTATGGCCCAGGTTTTCGTCATTTTGAAACGTATATCGAAGATTTGCACGATGCCAAAGGCAATAAAATCGATCGTGCTCCTAATCCAATGGAACTCTTGACTATTAAGGTTCCACAACCCGTTCAAGCAGGAGACATGGTTCGTGCATTAAAAGAAGGACTCATCAATCTTTATAAGGAAGATGGAACCAGTGCCACAGTTCGAGCTTAATAAGCAAGCAGGAGCTGAAAGATTTCTCGTTGCTTTCCCTTTAATCCTGCTCACTAAAAGAAAAGAAGTTAAAGAAAATATATTTATTTCCATCCGAGATTTCATCTCGGATTTTTTCATCATTTTTCAGAAAGGTCTAGATAATGGACGGATTTATTACAAGTTTTTTACAAAGTTTTCTATATAATAGGCTTAAAAATAGTAAAATTGTAAATAATTTTCATTAAACGCTTTCAATGTTAGTAAAAAGTTGACAAATCCAATTTTTAGGACTAAACTAAGTAAGTAAATTTTAATTAAAAGGAGAATTCGTCATGAATTTAACATTTTTCGGTCTATGTCTTGCCTGTATGGGTGTATCTCTTGGTGAAGGTATGTTGATGAACGGTTTGTTGAAATCAGTTGCTCGCCAACCAGATATCATCTCAGAACTACGTAGTTTGATGATCCTAGGGGTTGCCTTTATTGAAGGTACTTTCTTCGTTACTCTTGTCTTTTCATTTATCATCAAATAAAAGAAGTATAAATTGAAAAAGGGAGGATTTTAGATGGAAGAAAGTATTAATCCAACCATCAATATTGGTCCTGTTACCTTTAATTTAACCATAGTAGTTTTGACTTTGTTGACTGTAGCACTTATTTTTGGCTTTATTTATTGGGCAACTCGAAATATGACTTTGAGACCCACAGGAAAACAAAATGTATTAGAGTATTTATTTGATTTTGTTGTTGGATTTACAAAATCAAACCTTGGTCCAATGATAAAGGATTATTCTCTCTTTTATTTCTGTTTATTCCTATTTATGGCCATTGCAAATAATATTGGCTTAATGGCTAGAATTCAGACTACAGATGGTGTAAATCTTTGGACCTCACCAACAGCAAATTTGTCATTTGACTTGGTCTTGTCTTTTACAATTATCTTAATGACACACGTAGAAGGAATTCGTCGTCGTGGAATCAAAAAGTATTTAAAAGCATTTGTAACACCAGGTTTTATGACACCAATGAATCTTTTGGAAGAAGTTACCAATCTCCTTTCACTTGCATTGCGGGTCTTTGGTAATATCTTTGCAGGGGAAGTGATGGCAAGTATGTTAGTCCTACTTTCTCATCAGGCCTTCTATTGGTATCCTATTGCTTTTGGAACAAATCTAATCTGGACTGCATTTTCTGTTTTTATTTCTTGTGTACAAGCATATGTATTTACATTGTTATCTTCAATGTACCTAGGAAATAAAATTAATGATGAAGAATAGAAAGGAGTAGTTTATGAATGTAACAGTAGGTGAATTACTTGGTGATTTTATACTAATCGCTGGTTCCTTTATTCTCTTGCTAGTCTTGGTTAAGAAATACGCTTGGTCAAATTTGGCTAGCATTTTCGAACAAAGAGCAGAAAAAATTGCAGCAGATATTGACGGAGCTGAACAAGCACGTCAAAAAGCAGAAGTATTGGCTCAGAAACGCGAAGATGAATTGGCTGGTAGCCGTAAAGAAGCTAAGACAATCATTGAGAATGCGAAAGAAACAGCTGAGAAAAGCAAAGCTAGTATTTTAGCAGATGCTAAGCTAGAAGCAGGACGCTTGAAAGAAAAAGCAAACCAAGAAATTGCTCAAAATAAAGCTGAAGCTTTACAAAGCGTTAAGGGTGAGGTAGCAGATTTGACAATCAGCTTGGCTGGTAAAATCATCTCACAAAACCTTGACGGTCATGCCCATAAAGAACTCATTGATCAGTATATCGATCAGCTAGGAGAAGCTTAATGGACAAGAAAACAGTAAAGGTAATTGAAAAATACAGCATGCCTTTTGTCCAATTGGTACTTGAAAAAGGAGAAGAAGACCGCATTTTTTCAGACTTGACTCAAATCAAGCAAGTTGCTGAAGAAACAGGTTTACCTTCTTTTTTAAAAAAAGTGGCAGTAGACGAGTCTGACAAGGAAAAAACGATTGCTTTCTTCCAAGACTCAGTGTCACCTTTATTGCAAAACTTGATCCAGGTTCTGGCATACAACCACAGAGCAAATCTTTTTTATGATGTGCTTGTAGATTGCTTGAACCGACTTGAAAAAGAAACAAATCGATTTGAAGTGACGATTACGTCTGCTCATCCTTTAACAGATGAACAAAAGAGTCGCTTGCTCCCTTTGATTGAGAAAAAAATGTCTCTGAAAGTAAGGAGTGTAAAAGAACAAATCGATGAAAGTCTCATTGGTGGTTTTGTCATTTTTGCCAATCACAAGACAATTGATGTGAGTATTAAACAACAACTTAAAGTTGTTAAAGAAAATTTGAAATAGAAAGTGGTGTTCTTTTGGCAATTAACGCACAAGAAATCAGCGCTTTAATTAAGCAACAAATTGAAAATTTCAAACCCAATTTTGATGTGACTGAAACAGGTGTTGTAACCTATATCGGGGATGGTATCGCGCGTGCTCACGGCCTTGAAAATGCCATGAGTGGAGAGTTGTTGATTTTTGAAAACGGCTCTTATGGTATGGCTCAAAACTTGGAGTCAACAGACGTTGGTATTATCATCCTAGGTGACTTTACAGATATTCGTGAAGGCGATACAATCCGCCGTACAGGGAAAATCATGGAAGTACCAGTAGGTGAAAGTCTGATTGGTCGTGTTGTGGATCCACTCGGTCGTCCAGTTGATGGTCTTGGAGAAATCCACACTGATAAAACTCGTCCAGTAGAAGCGCCAGCTCCTGGTGTTATGCAACGTAAGTCTGTATCAGAACCATTGCAAACTGGTTTGAAAGCTATTGACGCCCTTGTACCGATTGGCCGTGGTCAACGTGAGTTGATTATCGGTGACCGTCAGACAGGGAAAACAACCATTGCGATTGATACAATCTTGAACCAAAAAGGTCAAGATATGATCTGTATCTACGTAGCGATTGGACAAAAAGAATCAACAGTTCGTACGCAAGTAGAAACACTACGTCAGTACGGTGCCTTAGATTACACAATCGTTGTGACAGCCTCTGCTTCACAACCATCTCCATTGCTTTTCCTAGCTCCTTATGCTGGGGTTGCCATGGCAGAAGAATTTATGTACCAAGGGAAACATGTTTTGATTGTTTATGATGATTTATCAAAACAAGCGGTAGCTTATCGTGAACTGTCACTCTTGCTTCGTCGTCCTCCAGGTCGTGAAGCCTTCCCAGGGGATGTTTTCTACCTGCACAGCCGTTTGCTTGAGCGCTCAGCTAAAGTTTCTGATGAACTTGGTGGTGGATCAATTACAGCCCTACCGTTTATCGAGACACAAGCAGGAGATATCTCTGCCTATATCGCAACCAACGTGATTTCTATCACTGACGGACAAATCTTCCTTGGTGATGGTCTCTTCAATGCAGGTATTCGTCCAGCCATCGATGCGGGTTCATCTGTATCTCGTGTAGGTGGTTCTGCACAAATCAAAGCCATGAAGAAGGTTGCTGGTACACTTCGTATCGACCTTGCTTCATACCGTGAGTTGGAAGCCTTCACTAAATTTGGTTCTGACTTGGATGCGGCAACACAGGCCAAATTGAACCGTGGACGTCGTACAGTTGAGGTCTTGAAACAACCTGTTCACAAACCATTACCTGTTGAGAAACAAGTAACCATTCTCTATGCTTTGACACATGGTTTCTTGGATACTGTTCCAGTAGATGATATTGTTCGTTTCGAGGAAGAGTTCCATGCCTTCTTTGATGCTCAACATCCAGAGATTTTGGAAACCATTCGTGATACAAAAGACTTGCCAGAAGAAGCAGTCTTGGATGCTGCGATTACAGAGTTTCTCAATCAATCCAGCTTCCAATAAGAATAGAGGTGTCAGATGGCAGTATCTCTAAATGATATTAAAACAAAAATCGCCTCAACGAAAAATACTAGTCAAATTACTAACGCCATGCAGATGGTTTCTGCAGCTAAGTTAGGTCGTTCTGAAGAAGCTGCACGCAACTTCCAGATTTATGCTCAAAAAGTCCGTAAACTCCTTACAGATATCCTTCACGGAGATGGTGCTGGCGGATCAACAAATCCAATGTTGATTAGCCGCCCGGTCAAGAAAACAGGCTATATCGTCATTACTTCTGACCGTGGTCTTGTTGGAGGCTATAACTCTTCAATCTTGAAGGCTGTCATGGAACTGCAACAAGAATACCATCCTTCAGGTGATGATTTTGAAGTCATCTGTATCGGTGGTATGGGAGCAGACTTCTTTAAAGCTCGTGGTATTCAGCCAATTTATGAATTGCGTGGTCTAGCCAGTCAACCAAGCTTCGATGAAGTTCGTAAGATTATTTCAAAAACCATTGAAATGTATCAAAATGAACTTTTCGATGAGCTCTATGTTTGCTACAACCACCACGTGAATACACTGACAAGTCAAATGCGTGTGGAGCAGATGCTTCCAATTGTCGACTTGGACCCAAATGAAGCAGATGATAACTACAGCTTGACATTTGAGCTTGAAACAAGTCGTGAAGAAATCTTGGATCAACTATTGCCACAGTTTGCAGAAAGTATGATTTACGGTGCTATTATTGATGCCAAGACAGCTGAAAATGCGGCAGGGATGACGGCAATGCAGACAGCGACAGATAATGCTAAAAAAGTTATCAATGATTTGACTATCCAGTATAACCGTGCCAGACAGGCGGCGATTACACAAGAAATTACAGAAATCGTAGCAGGAGCTAGTGCCTTAGAATAGGCTCTAGTCCAGCTCGTATGAAAATGAACTTATACTCAATGAAAATCAAAGAGCAAACTAGGAAGCTAGCCGCAGGCTGTACTTGAGTACGGTAAGGCGACGCTGACGTGGTTTGAATTTGATTTTCGAAGAGTATTACATTGATAGTATAAACCCTCCCCTTAGGTCAGAGTCAAGTATTTTTGAGAAAATTTTTTAACTTTTTGAGAAAACTATGAAAACATGAAAATCGCTTTCTTGACAGTCTTTAAAAATCATGATAGGATAATCAAGTCTATCAATCAAAGAAAAAACTCAAAAGAGCAATTGAATGAAGGCTATTTGACAATTCAAGTAGCCTTTTCTTATTTAAAAATAGATCGGAGTTTTAAAAATGTCTGAAAAATCGCAATGGGGTTCCAAAATTGGCTTCATCCTAGCCTCTGCAGGTTCTGCAATTGGGCTTGGGGCTGTTTGGAAGTTCCCCTATATGACCGCTGCTAACGGAGGCGGAAGTTTCCTCCTCGTTTTTTTGATAGCGACTCTACTCATCGGCTTTCCTCTCTTACTGGCTGAATTTACGCTAGGCCGTGCAGCTGGTGTCTCCGCCATTAAAACCTTTGGAAAACTCGGTGGCCTTCGCTTCTACGATGGAATTGGTTGGATTGGTGCCTTTGCCCTCTTCATCCTTCTCTCCTTCTACAGTGTCATCGGTGGCTGGATCCTGATTTATTTAGGAGTCGCTTTGGGAGAGTTATTCCAAGTTCTTTCAGTTAACGACTACACCCAGCTCTTTAGTGAAATTATTTCAAATCCCTGGTTGGCTCTTGGAGCCCAAGCGATCTTCATCCTCCTCAATGTCTTGATCGTTTCCAAGGGGGTGGAACAAGGGATTGAAAAGGCCTCAAAATTCATGATGCCACTTCTCTTCATTATCTTCTTAGTCATGATTGGTCGTTCCTTGACCTTACCTGGCGCTTGGGAGGGAGTTAGCTATTTCCTCAAGCCAGACTTCTCCAAGATGACTAGCCAAGGTCTGCTCTACGCTTTGGGCCAATCATTTTTCGCCCTCTCGCTAGGGGTGACAGCCATGTTGACTTATGCTTCCTATTTGGACAAGGACACTGACCTGGTCCAATCCGGGATTTCCGTCGTCTTCATGAATATCGCCGTTTCCATCATGGCGGGCTTGGCGATCTTCCCAGCCATGTCAGCCTTTCAAATTCCATCTACTAGTGGACCGGGACTCCTCTTTGTAGTCCTTCCACAAGTCTTTGACAAGATGCCTTTTGGGACCCTCTTCTACCTGCTTTTCCTTCTCCTCTTTCTCTTT
>ERZ1699235.331-NODE-331-length-20325-cov-5.295772_pt1 | contig 20325 bp, 17 predicted proteins | sample MGYA00581546_ERZ1699235 | MGnify/ENA primary metagenome ERZ1699235 (study PRJEB42319, sample SAMD00040334) | human oral metagenome | material: saliva | host: Homo sapiens | study: EMG produced TPA metagenomics assembly of PRJDB4115 data set (Metgenomic analysis of... | reverse complement strand
GAACCACATTGTTTGTTTTATTCCTACTTATGAGCCTGGTGGTGGTGACAGTACGAAGTGCTATTTCGTAGATGGCCGTGAAGAACTGGTCTGTCTGCCGATGCGCACCATTACGCGGGAGCTGGCGCTACAGGAAGGGCTGAGGCCCAATTATATTATGACCAGCGACGGTCGGCGTAGTAGCTATACATCGCCTAAGACCTATGGTCCGCATCTGACCTTTGCCCATATCAAATGTCGGCGCCCTGTCGGCAAAGACGTGGTGTATGGCCTCTTTAACGTGGCTATACCCTATGAATATATCGTTACGGAAGGTCCGGAACCCGATACGAGCTATATTCATGTGGGGAACTTTGAACCGATTTTGGTGTACCAATCCCCACGTCACGTTAAACACAAACTGAACGAAGCCATGCTAGAACACTGCAACTACGTGCGCAAAATGCTAGCCCGCATCAAACTCAGCCAAAACCCACAAGTCGTGGCCGAACTATTTATCGCCTGGAGAGACCTAACGAGATAACGATTAGTTAGGTGGTGAAAGTATGGTTAAAAGGGGAGAGAAAAGGAGGAGAATTTATAGGGAAAACAAAATACGGGAGAAATAAAATTAGGTGATCATAAATACACTTAAAAGGCTTTCACTCTTAAAAAGGGGTTGTAATCAGAATGTGGTTAGACTACATTCTGTTACAACCCTTTTTGTATTGCTTATATGATTATTTGATAAATATTATATATTGTAATATTAATTTCTAGGCCAAATTTTTAGTGCTATTTCAGCAAAGTCTTCTTGTCGTTTTACGATTGTAAAAGTAGTCCAATCATCAATGGAGACAAGGTCACGTGTCATTTTAATTTCGGATTTCTTATAGATTTCTTTCTTTTTATCAAAGCCTTTGTTCTTAGCTCTATTGTTATATTCTTGGCCTAATAGAGTTAGGTTACCTAAACGCCATAGGTATGTTTCGTGGTCTTCATCATTGAAGTTGATCCACTCATCATTGATCTTCTTAGGGAGAATATGTTCAACATGAACTCGGTTTGAGTCATCTACAATTTTGGTTTCGTTGATATCAAAGTTATTAATTTTACGAAGTAAATAGCGTATAACTGCATTTTTCTTGGAGTTGAAGATTCTGAAGTTATTGATGAATTCCTCATCTGATACCATAAGAGAATATAGTTTTTTTAGAATATCATCTTTTGTTGGCTTTTTACTGGATGCGCTATCACTATTAGGTGGCCAAGTTTTATCGCTAATACTTTTAGCGATTTGTGCAAATACAAGTTCATATTTATTTGCAACAAGTCCTGAAACAACAAAGTTACGAACTACTAGTGTTTCTATCGCTTTCAAAACCTCATTTATATCTTCTTCAGAGTAGTTTTGTAATCTTAAGGCAAAGATTATAGGAATATATGAGGATGCATCTAGTTTTTGCATCTCAATAAGACGTTCGTTTAGCTCAGTCAAATCAAAGTCCTTGTTGTCGTCAGGGTGTAGTATTGCTGCACATACTTTAGATAGAAACCGTAGATTTGCTAATAATGTATTAACATCAGATTGTGTTTTTATATCTGTACGTAATTCTTTAAATAAATCTTTTTCTCGGGCAAAGCGCTTTGTACTGTTCCAATAGTAGCGAATAAATTTTGTTGGATCTATATTATCAAGATTATCAATAATAGTATTCCAGGTTTCAGTGGCGCTAGATAAGTCACTTTGTGCTACACGTAAAATATGATTCTTTAATAAGTCTGCTGTTTCTAGTGCTTTACCACGCGCATTGAGCGATTCGAAGATTATATACGCTTCATTGATATCGTCAGTTTCAACAGTCATAAGAATAAACTGATTGATTAAGGCTTGGTATAGTTTATTTAGTGCTTTGTATTGATTAGACTCATTATCTTTAAGAAATTCATTTACCTTTCCATTAAAGAATTTACTTGCATAGAAGATATTATAGTTAGATGGTTTAAGTTTCTTTTTATCAAATTTTTTGTCACTATAATCAATGGCGCCACGTTTTTGTACATATTCAAAGAAGAACTCTTTATCAACACCACCCATAGATAAATACTGCTCGCGTTTGCTTTCCGATATGCGGCCAATATATTTAGCATTAATATCCTCTGAGTCGTCATTTGCATCATTATTGTTTGTTGATTCGGCAATTTCTTTAAATTTTGTACGTAGAATATCTAGGAAGATAATTGTGGTTGAGATACGTTGCTGGCCATCAATAATATAGCGCTTACCATCTTCCTTGTTTTTGTGAATAACAACTTGTCCAAGAAAGTGTTCATCATGTGTATTTTCTTCATAAATTTGTTTCAAGTCTTGCCAAAAGTCATCTAGTTGAGTCTCTTCCCAAGAGTAGCCCCGTTGATATTCTGGAATGTAAAGCTTCTCGTTTCCTAAAAAAGAACCTAATTTGGTTAGATTTGAGTTAATAATCCCCATATTACTACCCCCGTATACAATAAATACTTTTCTTATAAATATTAGATCATACTTTGAGGTATAGATCAAATATTATAAGAGACAGAGTATAAAATAGAGAAACAAAAAGAGGAGACTGCTTTGAGACAGTCTCTTTTTATATTTTTAGGCCATTAAATTACGGCTACCTTTAAAAAATCTACAAGTTCGCTATTTCATTTTATATTCATTTTATAAAAGGGTTTTATATTTATAATTATTTATTTAACTGTATGTAGTATAGTGTTGATAAATAATGTGTTTTGTACTGTTGGGATTATAAGATTCGATTAATTTTTATTTGATATCTATATATATGGGGATTAGGGAGATTAGATATGAAATCAATATTGAGATTATTTGTGTGTATGTGCTTTAGTATTGCTTGTTTATTTTCTACTTTAATAGTTGAGGCAGCTCAAATGCCATTAGATTTAGTTATTCGTGCTTCTCAAAAAGTTGCTGGTGATTGGTATGATGCTAGTGGCAATAAGGTATTAAGTATTTCTAACGGATATATTAATGGTTGCCGTATTGTTGATGGTGCTGATTTTGTTGGTGGTTATCCTGGAGCCGGTGTTTTTATTATTCAAGAGGCTCAAGGTAGAAAAGCTATTCATCTAGAGTGGTTGGGGAATGGTGAGCATAGAACCTTGATTATGAATAAAAAAAGTCAATTAACTAATCGATTGCAAAAGGAGCATTATGAATCTGTTCGTGGTGTACATTTAGGAATGACTCGACAACAGGTAATTGATCTGATTGGTGCTCCAAGTTCTAGTGATGTTAGTGGACGTGAGACCTTAAAATATATGGATTTAGGTCTTAGCGTTGGTCTTGACCATAATATGGTTACAGTTATTACAATTACTGGTAAAGGTAGTCATTTTGATAAGTCTGGATTGGGTACTGATGCATCTATGATTGATTATTATAACTTCTATCAATTTAATCGAATGCCATCTGAGCTTTCAAAGAATACATTCCAAGGTGTATTCTCTATTGGTCATGGTGAATACATATTCTTTGGTAGCAATGAGGTTTCATTGACTGTTTATAGTAATTAAAGCAGCAATAGTTATGTATTATTGGATTCATGCAATATAGGGTTTGTATGGATAGGGTTCTAGCTGTAAATATAAGGGGAATTATAATGAATAAAAAGTTTTTATTGTTAGCCGGTGTTGTGTCTGTGTTGAGTACAAATGGTTTAACGGTTCATGCAGATTCTACTGTTTCTACAAATAGTGAGAATTTGTTAGTTAATAGGAGTACGAATGCGGATGGTTCTACGAATTATGAAATTTCGATGACGAATTATCCTACATACCAAGGGACGTTTATAGGTTCTGGTGGTGATATTAACCATGGTATTCGCATCGAATCTGATGGTATATCTATTAGTGATACGGTAGAAGAGAATGCTGGCCATCCTGATGATCGTCATGCTCATATTGGAGCTGGTCACTTTGATATGTATAACGGCACTCATGAGCTTGTTTGGGAAGAGGATTATGGCTTGGCTATTCTCGACCGAAAAGAAAATAAATATATGGCGCAAATGGAACCTAAAACTTTCACCATGAGCAATGTACAAAGTGGTGATAAATCTGAGCTCAGCACAGATGGTACGAAGATTCTGCACTTTGATAATGAGAACAGCACTGAATACAATACGAATTATGGTTATAAAGGAATGACTATCACGACTACTGATGGGGACCATGATAATGAGAAAACTGTGTCTCTAACCGACAAAGGCCTTGATAATGGGAACAATAAAATTGTAAATGTGTCTAAGGGAAATGTATCTAAAACGTCTACGGATGCCATCAATGGCAGTCAGTTGCATGAGGTGAAAACGCAGGTCGATAACAATACGAATCGCATTTCCACACTTGAAAATAATACCGTGAATATTGGGGATAAGGTGCTCAACAATGCCAAGTCCTATACGGATCGTCAAGTCTCCAAGGTGGGCGCTGCCTCTGCGGCATTGGCGGGGCTCCATTATTTGGACTATAATCCAAACGATAAATGGTCCTTTGCCACTAGCTTGGGTCATTATAAACACTCGACGGCTGGCGCTATCGGTGCGTCCTATCAGCCAAACGAAAACTCCATGGTTCACGCTGGCGTTACCGTTGGTGGTGAAAGCATGTTTAACATCGGTGCTTCTTTCAAAGTGGGCGAACAAGATCCGACACTTAAAACAAGCCGCTTTGAAATGGCAAAACAAATCAAAGACCTACAAGCTGACAATGCATCACTGCGCGCAGATAACGAAGAACTACGCGCTGAAGTAAACGAAATTAAAGCCGCGTTACAAAAATTACAATAATTGTAGTATTTATAATAGTCACATAAGTTATATAATAGCTAAGCTTTACGCTTGGACCATACATAGGCACGTTCTCGAGGATATAGTATACTTATACTAATGAGAGAACGTGCCTATTATTGTTTGAGAGGTGTTGTATGAAACTAAAAAGTATTTTGTTGAGCTTGGCTGTGACAGTTGCTTTCACCATGCCTATTGATGCGGCGCAGTATACTGTGCCTGAAGGACAGCCGCCTGTACCAGGGGCTGATGCAAGTATTCCAGATACTGCATATCAGAACTATCGTTATGGTGAAGCTCTGAATGCTAATGCGAGTGCAATTATTTTAGCGCGCAAGCACATATATGAAATGTTAGATAAGCAGGTTCAAGAGAATAAAAGGACTGTAGAAGACGCAGAACGTTGGAAAAAAGCACATGATAAATCTATGGATATATCTTCTCATGAATCTACGGTTATCTTGCTGCACGAAGGTGACCATCGGGCTAAAATGACCGTGCCTATTGGTGTTACTGGAAGTTTTTATAAGGAATCTCATAAGAAGGATGGGATAGCTTCTTTTGCCGGTGAAAATAGTGCTATTACTGGGCTTGTTAGTTCTAGTGAAAGCTTTGTAGATGATGCAGCTTATAAATCGGCTAAACAAAAGGGTGCGTTTAATTATCCTGGTATTACGAAAGGGTATTGGAGTATAACAGATAAATATTATGGTGAGAATACGCCTTTAATGTTGGCTGCTGTTACGTTTGATATACAACCAAACCACAATTATGTGGCAGTGCTTGGCCATATAAATCACCCAATTACTACTAAGGTAGAGAGTACAATGGCTAATTTTGTAATTCCATCGCTACAGCCAATAGATGATGTAGATCGTACAAGTGATGCTGTTACATGGGGGAATGTAACCTATCGTTTGCCTAAGGGGATGCAGTTACAATCAGAAATGAAAGAGGGGCCACATGCAGAAGGTCGTGTATATGAGGGACCAGACATGCGGCTGGTTGTAACAAGAGGTCTTATACAGAGGAAAGATCATCCAATGGTTGCATATCCTAAACGTGTTTTTAACGATATTATCTATAGATCCTCTAAATTATTGTTACAAAATGTACCAATCCAATCTGCGATGGTGTTGAATAATGGTGTTCCTACCTATATCATGGATCAATACAACCCTGGTAAGCTATCACGTATACTCCATTTGATACAAGATGATGAATACTCCTATGTTATGGTATTGTCGTATAAAGATGGTAAAACTAAATACAATCATCTAAAGTTACGCAATATGATGGAATATTTAGACTTTAAAAACGCTAACCAGTTAAGAATCAAGATAGAAAAGAAGCTAAAGAAATAAGAAAAAGACCGTACCTTGGGGTGCGGTCTTTTCAGTGTTTATCTATATATTTCTATTATTCGTTCCTCGTTGTATCGCATATTAGTTCGCTATATAATAGACTCAGGATAGTTAGACGAGGTTGGGCCTCTCTTCGTTTTGAAGGGAGGGATAAGCCTATGAGTGATTATGAATTAATCATGCTCTTATTACAGGTAATAACTGTGGTTATTGCCTTTGGAGCATTAATAGCGCTTATTTGTCTCACAAAAGACAAATAGCCCTTCATTTCCACTAATCTGGAGATTAGTATAAAACGAAAAGGCCATTTCTCAAGATTTCATTATTTTCGAGATGCGCCTGACGTAGCTACTCGTCTGACTATCTACTTATATTATAGTAAGGTTATGATATATCGTCAAATTGTGATGAATGTGTATAATACGTAATGTGTTGAGGTCTTGTAAAATAAGGAAAACTCCTATTGGCTTAGCCGATAGGAGTTTTTTTTAGAGAACTCTTTTAGAATGTTCTCTTACATTATTTTTTAAGTTATTCTTTTAAATCATCAGGTATAGCCGGTGGAGCCGGTGGTTTACCCATGGCTCTTTCAATGCATACGACAGCTACAAAGACGATGAGGCTGACGATGGAACCGAAGATGATGGACATGATGCCGTATGGGTTGCCCACAAATTCCCAGTACACACCTGCGATAGAGCCGAGCACGATGGACCAAATGCCAGCGCCTGCTGTTGCATTTTTCCATGTGAGTCCAAGTAGGAATGCGGCGAATGGGCCAGCGGATCTCATGGTGAAAGCAAATACGAGCATCGGAATGATGGCTTTGCTTACGAGAGAGATAACGATGGCGATAATGCCGAGGAATAGCACGCATAGACGGCTATATCTAGTGAGCTGAGCATCGGTGAGGCTTTTACCAAAATGATGTTCTACAATATCCTTGGTAAATACAGTAGCGGCGCCTAAGAGGTCGCCTGCGCCTGATGAAAGCGTCGCCGATACGACAGCGGCCATAACGAAGCCAGCCATTACTGGAGGCATGAGGTTAAGTGCTACCGTTGCCACCGCATTATTCGCTTCGATGTTCGGGAACTCAGCCAATGCTACGAGGCCCAATACGGCAGGAACGAAGGCAAATAGAGCCATGATAATACCACAAATGATGGAACCAAGAACGGCTGTTTTTTCGTCCTTCGCGGCGAAGTACCGTTGTACGGACTCTTGGCCGGTGGAGAAGGTCATGAAGTACATGATAATAAGGCCGATGATGGTTTTCCAACCTACCTTAGTGAAGCCGAGCTGTTCAGGTGGTAATTTTGTCACTACCGATTCCCAGCCGCCCACATTGTGCAATACGAACGGCACAGCGAGGGAGAAGCCCCCAACGAGAACGAAGAAATGGATAACATCCGTCATCGTTACGCTCCACATGCCGCCGGACATGGTGTAAATTACGAGAACCGCGCCGCAGATGAGGATGGCGAGCTCTGTTGAAAGCCCGGTGAGAACGCTAATAATGGTTGCTGTTGCAGTAATCTGCACACCGGCTAATGTAATCGTTGCTAGCATGGACAGAATGGACGTAATTAAATGGCTAGAGCCACCGAAGCGACGACCGATGATCTCTGGCACTGTTGTTGCCATAGCACGACGTAAAAGCGGTGCGATAAAAGCAACGAGAATAACCCCAATCCCTGCAGATACTACGTACCAACCTGCAGATAAACCCCAAGAACCATACGCTTTCGCGGCTACACCAACGGTACTCCCGCCACCGATCTCCGTAGCTGCTAACGTGCCTGCCGTCATAAGAACCCCAATACGACGACCTGCGAGTAGATAGTCAGTACTATCTTTTACACGAATATGACAATACACGCCGACCAATAAATTCAGTAATAAATAGGCACAAACAATAACCCATATAATAGTTAAAGAATCCATATGCCACCTCCTAAACTACAAACTAGTTAGAGACACATACTAAATCACCCTTACCTACTTGCGGGGCATATATCAAGTATAGTTTAATTATCCATAAAAATTGGAGAAAATACAAAGAGGAGTTTCTTGGCGCGTTGGAGAATGTATATATATTAGGAACTAAAAAAATCCCGTCAATGACTGGATTTTTCTATGCATTTATCTGTATATCTCTATTATTCGTTCCTTATTGTATCGTATATTAGTTCGCTATATAATAATTGTAGGATAGTTAGATGAGGTTGGGCCTCTCTTCGTTTTTGAAGGGAGGGGTGCTTATGAGTGGTTATAAAATCATTATGATTATCCTTGGGATTTTATCAGTCATGATATCCTTCGGAGCACTTGTGGCGCTTATTTGTCTAGAAATAGCAAAATAGCCCTTCGTTTCTTCGGAAATTAGATAAAACGAAAAGGCCATTTCTACATGTTTCATTTAGTTTAGAGATGAACCTGACGTCACTACTCGTCTGACTATCTACTTATATTATAGGGATAAAGATATATATCGTCAAATGGAGATAAACCTTATAAATATCAATCTTATAAATATCAATTAGAAGTAACTCATATATACTAAATTATAAAATTATTAATAATAGGCACAGTCTTATTTGCATAGTATACTTATGCTAATAAGGTTGTGCTTATTTTGTTGTAATGTGAGAGAAGAAAAAGAGAGGGTTTTATGTTACGTAAAAGTGTAATTATGATGGCAGTAGCAACTGCTTTCACCATAAATGTAAGTGCTGTGCAGATCGAAGTGCCAAAAGGACAGCCACCTGTGCCTGGGGCCGATGCGAGTATTCCTGCTAATGCGTATGAGAATTATCGGCATATTAATAAAGTTGCGGAGCAAGAGGCAGAGTCATATAGTCAATTTGTAAAATCAAAGCCTACAAATCCCCCATCTTCCTTTGATAAGCTAAATTCGGAACATCCTGGTTTTGCTAAGGCTTTGGAGCTTGCAGATTATTCGCAGTCTACAGTTGTATTGATTCATGAAGGGAATAAAAATATCAGAATATCCGTGCCAAATGTTAGCTTCCGTGGTGATGTGATAGAAACTGAGAATGGAAAAGGGCCATTATTTGCTGTTCGGAGTCTCAGTTCGTTTTTAGTAGTAGGACCACCTCATGGGAAAGAATTTAGTAAATATGCTGATGGTGAAGGAAAATATACGTATCCAGGCTTGAGGCATGCCTCTTGGAAGCTCATGTCAAACAATTCTCGCGTAATGTATACGGAATTTACTCCGAATGATACAAAGACAACGTATGGAGTTACCTATGGTGGCTGGGTTAATACAGAAGATCCATATCAAAACAAAGCACCTGAGGTGGTGATGAGTAATTATATTATTCCATCCATAGAGTCTTTATCTAGCTTGGATAATTATAGTCAAATTGAGCATTGGGGAAATTATAGCTATCGTATTCCCAAAACGGCTAAGTTGATCAGTGAAGCCGTTGAAGATGGGGTGTATGATGTGAGACTATATGAAGATACAGGAGCTAAAATACGGGTAATACGTAGCTCAATTAAGGACAAAAAGAAAGATGTAACGATTATTAAGATTCCAATACTATATTTTTTACATAAATATAATGATTTAGAAACACCCACACAATACGCAGTAGTATGGAATAATGGGATTGCAGGTTCTTTAGTTGATGCCTATAAGCCCAATCGTGAATCCTATCTCCGTCATGTTGTGAGAGATTCTGTTTACGTTTACAGCTATCGTATTAATTATGATGAAAGTAAAACGTCTTATACACATAAACAGCTAAGAGATATGATCGAATACGTAGGCTTTGATGATGCTGCAAGATTACGTAAAGATCCACAATGGCGAGAAGAAGGGACATATAAGGAGAGTCTTGAAAATAGTTCCATCTTTATTCCATGGTATATGGAATGGATTAAGCTATTGAGTAAATAAGCTGTATTTGACTGTTTAGTTTGAGAGAGGTTTTTATGATTCAACGTATTTTAATGCTAGCCCTTGTGTTGCTGGCTTTCACCATGCCTACAAAGGCAATCACCTATCAAGAGTTAAAGACGTCACCACAGTTCAAGTTGGTTCATACTCGATCGATGAATGGTTCTATGGAGAGTGGTGGCTTGTATATCTATTTGAACACGTATTCCATTGAGGCTCTTCGCTATGCACCGCCACAGTATTCTTTGCGCGGGACCTACTATGTTGTGATGGATACGTCTTATCAATCTACCATCGATGAGAGACAGCTCACAGTGGATTATGATACTAACTATTCGTTAGCGACCCTTATCCATTCGTCTCGTATAATGAATCCGAGTCCGTCTATGATGGCTTTGATTGAGGCTAGTGAAAGTAAGTCTGGTTTAGCTATGACAGAGGTAGATGTGGCGAAGTATACCTTTGATGGGGCGACGAAGCCAATGCATTATGTGAATGATACGCGTAAGTTTCCAATTAATCGTAATAACACTATTATGTATGATATAGCGGATGCTATGTTTATGTCCATGTATCAGCAGCATTTTGACAATATTGTTGTACAGTGAGGTGGACGATGAAACGCATATATTTACTTTCACTATGGTTATTAGCCTGCCTCGTATTGCCTATGAAAGGTCAAGCCGTATCACAGGCTGACTTATTAAACGCAGAGCGATTTGAGCACATCGATTCGAGTGCTGACTCTGGACGAGGGGATGGAAAATATTTGGACCTTTCATCTGTTAAGCCTGTAACGGCACCGAATGGTCATCGTCGTATCGAAGCGGTCATCTATGTTTCTATGCCTGCTGCTAATATGATTCAAGGGCTTTCAGTACAATACGATTACCAAATGGATCGTTCTTTGCGCCATTTGATTAATGATCATGATAAAAGTTTAAAACAAGGTGACAAGACGCCATATATCTCTATTTGGCGTGTAAAACAAGGAAACTCAGGTATCACTGGAACCGTTAATGATGGTGGTACCTATTACAATAGTGGGCAGAATCGCCAACAACGAATCTATGCAGAAAATCTAAAAGCTATGATTCTACCTGCTGATTTTGGTGATGAAAAATATAAATTGCCGAATTTGCTCTATCAAAAAGCATATGGTATAGCTTATGACGATGAGACATAATAAATTATGGATAGTATTAGAATGGTCAGAATCGAGGATAGACTTAGATTGATGATTAAACTTATTTTAGGCCTCTTGCTAAAGCTTATACTTTTGCTTATTTGGGGAGCCTCTATTTGGGGGATTTATACATTACTGTACGATCGATATGTATTAGAAGCATATCCATTAAGAGATTATCTACCGGTATTGATTTTTTGCTTTGGGAATATTTGGGTTTTACCATGGGTGATTTTATGGTATGAGAAACTATATCCTGTGTTTGATAAACCGAAAATGTATTATAGAGTGAAAGCATGGTTCATTTCTTTAAAAGAACAATCTACCGTGGGTATGTGTATATATAGTTGTATAGATTTTTTAATAAAGTTATGTCTAATAACGTATGGCACTATGGCTGTTTTAGCTGGTTTTATTTTGGCTGGTGTTATATTAGTTATGCCTCTACTTATGATTCTTGGATTGATATTTCGTTAGCTCTGAAAGCTTTTGAACACGCATATTTTATTTCTGATACGCTCTAAACCTATTTACACAATGCAAAAGCCAAGCTATTCATATTTAGAAATAGCTTGGCTTTTATTAGTTAATTCGTATATTTGTATAATGTAATGCTTATTGTATCGTATATTAGTTCGTTCTATAATAGGCTTAGGATAGTTGGACGAGGTTGGGCCTCTCTTCGTCATCGAAGGGAGGGATAAGCCTATGAGTGATTATGAAATAATCATGCTCTTATTACAGGTAATAACTGTGGTTATTGCCTTTGGAGCATTAATAGCGCTTATTTGTCTTGGAAAAGACAAATAGCCCTTCGTTATCTTAGATGATTCGATAACTGAAAGGCCATTTCTCAAGCTTTTTTGTTTTTAGAGATGAGCCTGACGTTACGACTCGTCTGACTATCTACTTATATTATAGGGATAAAGATATATATCGTCAAATTAAGATAAACCTTATATATACTAATTAGAGAAAACTCCTACACAATCTAAAATATAAATAGATAATAGATAATAGGCACAGTCTTATTTGCATAGTATACTTATGCTATTAAGTTACTTTTACTATGTATATGATTAGATAGAGAATAGCGAATGAGTACATTTAAATACATTTTTAAAATTATACTAGTGCTTTATATTAAGTATTTGCTCGTTTCTCTATGGATAGGCTCCATAGAGGCGATTATTCATAGCTTACAGAAACCTGACTTAACGCCGTACTTATACCCATTAGGGAGTTATGACTTAGAAATGATTTTTCTCTTTGGTAATATCCTCTTTATTCCTTGGCTTGTTCTATGGTGTAAACGATTACCACTAGCCTTTAATAAACCTAAAGTATATTATAGGGCTAAAGCGTGGATACAATCTAAGAAAGAGCAGGCACTGATTTATAAAGTCATCATTAATAGTCTAGTGGTTTTACTAGCATCGTGTCTTTTGATATATATTATTATCGCCATTGGAACGTTGCTTGCATTAATTCCTTACTTTATATATGCTATATTTCATTACATATTTTATTTCCGATCTCTATTCATTTAAATATCTTACATGTCTGATTCATATGAATAGAATAAACACTTAAATATAAAATTATAAATAATAGGCACAGTCTTATTTGCATAGTATACTTATGCTAATAAGGTTGTGCTTATTTTGTTGTAATGTGAGAGAAAAAAAGAGGGTTTTATGTTACGTAAAAGTATAATTATGATGGCACTAGCTACTGCTTTCACCATGAATGTAAGTGCTGTACAAATCGAAGTGCCAGCCGGACAGCCGCCTATGCCAGGTGCTGATGCGAGTATTCCTGCCAATGCGTATGAGAATTATCGGGCTGGTAGCTTGAGTAATGTGGGGGCTAGTGATGTTATAAAATTACATTCTGAATCTGATAAGCGTATGGAAATGTATAGAACTGACTGGGGACTAACACAAGATGAAGTCAATCAGATAGCAAGCGATTCTGAGAAGGTGATGGATTTGTTAGTTAATGAGTCTGCAGTTGTGTTATTGCATGATGATCGTACTAACATCCGAGCCTCTGTTCCTGGACTACTATTAGCAAGTAAATACTATCCAAAACTCAGTGATGGTGAACGTTTATCTATTGTAAGAGAACATTCCGTGTTTTTTGCCATCGGTACGAAACAGAATTATGATGATGCATTAGGCAAACTAAAAACGGACCGAAAAGGGGAGTTTATATATCCCGGTATTACACATGGTAAATGGGCTATTGAAACAGAGTCTTTTGGCGAAAATACGCCTGCTATGGTTGCCGTAGTTGGTTTAGATAATCAGCCAAATCAAGAATATATAATAGGGCTTAGCTACAAAAATCAGCCAGTTACCGACAAGCTTGAGCGCGTTATGAGTAATTATGTGATTCCATCGATTCACTCTTTAGATGATATGGATCAGTATAGTGAAAGCATCAACTGGGATAATCTCCTGTATCGTATTCCTAAAGGGCTTAAACTAATAGCACAGAAATCGCTAACGGACTCTACTGAAATAAGGGACTATCGTGGAGCGGGTATACGCTTTGTTGTGGCCAAGAAACCAGTAAAAGTAGAAGATAAATACATGTATTCCTTTTTTAACGAACTTGTAGAAGTAAAACCAGAACGCCAGATAATAGGTGATGAGCCTATTCAGGCAGCATCTGTTTGGAATAATGGCGTGCCTAGTCTTTTAGTAGATAATTATCAACCAGGGAAACGATCTATAATGCATCGATTCTTATACGATGACAAGCATGTATATATTATGAGTCTAGTTTATACTGATGGAGCTATACCATATTCTCATATTCAGTTACGCAATACGGTAGAATATTCTGACTTTGCAAATGTTGAAACATTGAGAGATAAGGTAATCCGCATTCAGAGTCAAGAAAGAATGTAATACGAAAATGTAATACGGTTGTGTGTATTTAGTTTGTAAATTTTAAGAGGGTTTTATGTTACGTAAAAGTATAATCATGATGGCATTAGCGGCTACTTTCACCATAAATGTAAGTGCTGTGCAGATTGAAGTGCCAAAGTGGCAACCACCAGTTCCAGGTGCGAATGCGAGTATTCCTGCCAATGCTTACGAAAATTATTCCCATATTAATGAAAAGGCAATACAAGAGGCGGAGATATTTAGCGCTAAAGTACAGAAAAATGTGGAAAAACCCAAGACTGCGATAGAAAAGGTTTTTAAAGAGAAAACTGGATTGGCTCAAGCTGTTAAGCTAGGGGAATTCTCAGAATCTACTGTTATCTTACTTCATGAAGGAAAAAATAATATTCGTTTATCTGTGCCAAATATTAGCTTGCGTGGAGATACGGTTGAATCTAAATCGAGTGATGGGCTTTTATTTGCTGTTCATGGTTATACAGGTATTTTATTGGTGGGGCCACCACATGGTAAGAACATTAATAAATATATACAGAATGAGGGAATATATACATATCCAGGGTTAGAGAATGCATCTTGGAAGATTTTTAAAGGTAAGACACATGTGATGTATACGGAGTTTACGCCAAGTAAGACAAAAACGACGTATGGTATTACGTATCTTGGTGGTGGCGATGTGAAGGATCCATACCAAGATAAATTTGCTGAAGTGGTAATGAGTAATTATATTATTCCATCTATTGAGCCTTTGTATGGACTAGATAATTATAGCCATGTTAAGCATTGGGACAATTTCAGCTATCGTATTCCTAAAAAGGCTAAGCTCGTGAGCGAAGCTATGGAAGATAATAAATATGAGGTTCGTACTTATGAAGATGTAGGGGTTAAAATTCGTGTATTGCGCTTTCGAATAGATCCTAATATTGTTGATAAAAGCTTAGCAAAAAAACAAATTTTTACCTTTTTGAATAAATATGGTGACCTTGAGGCTCCTACACAGTATGCAACAGTTTGGAATAATGGTCTTCCAGGATTCTTAATTGATCGATATAAACCTAATGGTGAGTCCTATTTGCGCCATTTTACAAAGGATTCTGAATATTATTATAGTTATCGCATTGATTATGATGAAAGCAAATCTTTGTATAAACATAAACAATTGCGCGATATGGTCGAGTATGTCAGCTTTGATAATGCTGAAAGTTTACGAAAAAAAACGCAGTGGCGTATAGATAATAGCCATAAAAAGAAATTTGATACAGATCTAAGCTTTAATCCGTGGTATATGGAATGGATTAAAATATTAACTCAATAAGAAATTTTGTTTTTAAGTTTCATGATATTAGATAGGAGAGTGCCAATGAGTAAACTCAAATATATCAAAACTATATTAGTGCTTTTAATTAAGGTTTATCTTGTTTATCTATGGATTAACTTTGTAGAGACGTTTACTCAGCTACTCTATAATATCTATGTATTAAAAGTATATTCACTGGAGTATTTCGGCCTATTTCTGTTCTTTCTCTTTGGTAATATATGTTGTATTCTGTGGCTTGTTTTATGGTGTAAGCGATTACCGCCAGCTTTTAACAAACCAAAAATATATTATAAAATTAAAGACTGGATACGATCCAAGAAACAAGAAGCACCTATCTATAAAGTTCTATTTGGCAGTTTACTGCTTTTACTAAAACTATGTCTTGTAGTGTATATCTTACTCTCTGTCTCTACTGTTTTAAGTATTCCATTGATAAATTATTAGTCTATTTTGTAAAAGTTTAGAAAGATGAGAGGATATATGTTACATCGATTTTTAATAACGCTAGGGCTTATGCTAGCTTTCACCATCCCAGCCCAAGCAATTACGATTGAGGAGCTTACGTCTCAGCCGCAGTTTAAGCAGGTATCTCAGTTTGTGTCAGATATTCCTAATGTAGACGAGCGTGGCGCGTCCTATATTGATGTGAATACGGTGAAGGTAATCGGGTTTGAGCCCCCTATTTATACGATTAAGGCGACGGTATATAAAGCGTATCAGTGGAATGATGAGAAAGTGATTACCGTTAAGGACATGACTTTCACCTATGATAGTAGTAATTCAGCAGCTAGTAAGATCTATCGGGCGCAACAGCAAGGGATAACGGAGATTAATACTGATGCGGATGCGAATATGGATATGAATGAAGATATGTGGTCTAATCCAGGTATTATGCGCGATGAAGAGGAAATCAGTCGCTTTGGCTTTGATGGAACGCTTCGGCCTATCGATCGCGGTGCCTTTTTGCGCAGACCCGTTGTGAAAGATTCTCTAAATAAAGAGTTTTACGATATCGCTGATGCAGTGTATTATGAAGTGTATAAGGAACATTTTGATGAGGTTGTTGTTAAGTAAATTCTATGTTCGGAGGTTATTATGAAACCATTTGAAACGAAGGATTATAAAGCTTTTACCATGTTTGAGGAACGTTGGGCTCTTGTTACGGCTGGTACGTTTGAGGATTTTAATACGTGTACAGTTAGCTGGGGCAGTATGGGCAACGTATGGGGCCCTAATGGCGGGGATATTTCCACGGTGACCGTGTACATCCATCCAGCTCGTTATACACAAGAATTTATGGCGAAATACGATACCTTTACCGTTAGTTTCTTCCCTGAAAGCCATCGCAAGGCACTTGGTTATTTAGGATCTCATTCTGGTCGCAACGAAGATAAGGTAGCTAACTCTGGGCTAACACCAGTAGCGGCAGGGAATGGAGTGACTTTCAAAGAAGCAGATTTAACATTTGTATGTAAAAAATTATATGAACACCAATTTGATGAAGCTTATTTGGCGGATAGCGTAAAGGAATATTATGCAGCCAATCCGTCCATGTACACCCAAGCTGGAAAAGATCGCTGGGAACCGCACTATATGTACATCGGCGAAGTAGTTGAGGCTATAGAAGGTTAGTCTTATATAAGGCCTATTTATATTGAGGGAATTATATGATAAAGAAAGCAATTTTAACAGGTCTTTGCTCACTTGGCCTTATGGTAACAGCTCATGCTGCCAATATAGATATCCCTGGTGGTGATGCCATGGTGCCTGATACTGCTTATGAAAGCTATTCTTATAATAGTGCTGATATGGATCTTGTGGAGGCTCAATTTAGACGTCGTTCAGGTCCTGTTGTAGCACAGACTGTAAGAGATGGGCGTAGGACCTTGGAGCAAGCTAAGTCATATATGGAGGGTAATGCTAAGTTTTTAAAACGTCAAGCTAATCAGAGTACGGTGTTTATCTTTGACAATGATACACAGCATATTCGTTTTTCTATGCCTTATCCAAGCCTTGAAAATAAGGTGATTAATGATGGCACTAATCCAGTAGTTAATGTAGTAAATGGTAGCCCTCAATATTATATTAAAAGTATGAATGCAGATATCGTTGTGGATGTAGACCATAAGACCACCTATACGGATCGTGCTTTCACATATAAAACGGTAAAAAATGGCCAATGGCATCAGAAGTATGGGATTATGACAAGTATTCCTGGAAAAGAGGAGAAAATTGAGCCGCGAACAAATACAGGTGTTGAGTTTTCCTTACCTAGTGATATGAACCATGTGTATCGTGTTAACATCATAAACCGTGGCAATGGCAATCCTGATCATATTAATTATGCAGAAGGGGCTTTAGCGAATTATGTGATCCCATCGGTAGAGGATACAAAAGCAATAGATCGCTATTCTAATGTTGAAAAATGGGGAAACTTTGAATATCGTGTGTTCAAGAATAGTAAGCGAAAAGCTGATTACGAGCCTACCTCCTATGGTGAGGAAACACGCGTTTACGAGGGTGGCGGTATAGTGCAGCTAGTTAAGCGTCGTCCGATTTTTCCAAATGATGAAAAACATTTTTATGCAGGTGCTTTTGTTACGATAGATACGGTGAGTCGAAAATATCCGTACTCAGCTAATGATAATGCTACCATTTGGAATAATGGTGTGCCTGCATTTAGCGGCAGTATAAAATTTGATAATGGTACTAATTATACATATTTTACAATCCGTGATGATCAATATGTGTATAGCATTGAAGTTGCTTATAAAGCCAATGAGGTGAAGAGGTCTTATCATGATATTCGTAATATGGTAGAAATGGCAAGGCTGATTAGTCGTCAGAATAAGCAAGAGTTTCCTGTGCTGAAGCACCTTTGGGAAGCTGATGTTTTTAAATTGCCTTAAAGCTTAATTAATATGTTATCTATCTGTTTGGGTACACTTATGTCTAAAAAGAAATAGAGAGAAAAGCAGCCAGTATTGCGATTTGCAGTACTGGCTGTTTTGTTTATACGTCTGATACTATTAGGTTGATTTTGAATGATGTTTTAATGGGCATGGCGCTACTCTGTTTCTGGGAATAGAACATGCGCTTTCAGTTTAAAGCTAGGATTATTTGTAGACTCAAAAAACTCAATCATATTCCGTAATTTTTGAACTTCCTCAGCATGTAAAAAACTTGGGTAAAGGATGATATAGGTAAAGCTATAGGTCCCATCATAGGATTGAAAGGTTAGGATGTGATCATCCTTATGAGGTGTATAGATGTGTGTGGATAGCCCAGGAATATTATTATTCCATATAACGGTATAATTAATATAATCTGATGTTGGTTGGTAATAGTAAATATCCCAGAACGTATCTAAATTAATTTTAAAATTGTAATGACCGTTTACAACAAGATCGCGCGCATATGGGTTTTTAGGAATATTATTAGTAGAAACAAAGAATGTTATGTTCCCCTTTTTGTAGTATCTAATATCTTGGTACTCGGTGCCCTTTTCTTCACCTTCGAATATGGCGTCTTTTGGTACGCGGTATTGTACACCGTTTAAGTTTTCTATGCGTGAATATTGATTTAATTCATTTAGGGTTTGCACAGAGGGAAGCACATAATTAGCCAATAATTTATCTGTAGGAACTTTGTTCAGAACGGGGTTGTTATCATAATAGACAAACCCTGCGTGATATAAGGGATGACGCATATTATAGCCCTTAAATTTAAAATTGATCGTGTCGATGGTAAGAGTAGTTTTTTTACCGTTTTCAAGGTGTGGCATCTTCATGCTATCCCAAGTGCTATAGGTAACAGTAGGATATGAAAACACAGTGCCCTTTATATCAGAAATATGTTTTGCTGGCTTGCGTTTTGCCATACCTTTAAAGAAATCACGAACGTCTTTATCGGTTAGTTTATCATAAGCTATTTTTGTGTTACGCCAGTCATAGTCTTTGTAATCAGCATAGTCAATTTCTAAATTGAGACTTCCATTATCGGTAAACACTCGATAGTCCTCAATGGTTCGACTTGGACTTTTGTAACGCCCTATATTATAATCACTTTTTATGCCCGCTACGGGGAATGAAAGTCGAATTTGGTTGTATTTGTCATGAACGGAAATGACCGTATTATGGTAATGTTGACTGCGATAGATAGAGGCAGCTTTAGCGTATTCCATTTTGCTTTTGTTAATACCTTCAGTTTTGTCCGTTGACTTGAGTGTTTCCACATAGTTTGCAACATCTTTTTCAATATCAGGATTCGTGGTTTTGTAATTTATGTAGGCATCCTTTGGAATCTTCGAATCTGCACCAGGAATATTAACATCAATGGCTCCTACTGGTGATAAGATAGTGCTTATCACGAAAATACCTGCTAATATTGGTAGTTTGGTCATGGTAGTATCTCCCGTTTATACTCTCATATCTATTGATCTTGTTTAATCCATAGGCTAAGTTGTTAAGTATAATTATATAACTATATGACTATATTTTTAAGTTGTATGTGGCATACAAAAAAGGCAGCCCCTATTGGCTGCCTTTTTTGCCGTTGTTTAACGTAGAAAGTGAGACGGTATTTACTACCTGTATTTATAATAACATAGGGTATGGGCATAAAATGCCACATAGTGTTGATGCGAATTCTTAGTTCTTTATTTTGGTTTTATGTTACTTTGTATGCCGCATTTTTCTAAGGGATTTATCAAAATAACTCATAATTTTGATGAAAAATAAGTATATATGAATCGATAGTGAGGGATAGCTTATATCGTGGGTT
>ERZ1699235.323-NODE-323-length-20616-cov-5.106789_pt1 | contig 20616 bp, 6 predicted proteins | sample MGYA00581546_ERZ1699235 | MGnify/ENA primary metagenome ERZ1699235 (study PRJEB42319, sample SAMD00040334) | human oral metagenome | material: saliva | host: Homo sapiens | study: EMG produced TPA metagenomics assembly of PRJDB4115 data set (Metgenomic analysis of... | reverse complement strand
GTGACAGGCTGCGATCGCGCAGACGCCGGTCGCGCGCTGGACTGTCGCGTGCCACAAGCCCGACCACATGCCACCGATGAGCAGCAACAGAGAGAGATTAAACGCCGTGATGCGCACGGTGTTGTCCCGCCCCGCGCGCCGATCATCGAGGTCCAGGTGAGCGAGCGCGCGCGTGAAGTACCAGGACCACTGGAAGATCCCGTTCGACAGGACGCCGAGGGTCACCAGGTGGATCATCGTCCACAGGTTCTGCGGGATGCGGCCTCGGGCGACGATCGTGATCGCCGCGGCGACGGCCGCCAGGCACATCCAGACGGAGGTCGCGCGGTCGGTGCGGGGAACGCGAGGCTTGTTCATCGGGCCTCCCGAGCATTGGCGCGCGCCCGGCGAATCGTCACCGTCAGCGTCGTGGCGACGAACAGGAGCATGCCGACGACCCCGAGGGTGCCGCCCAGGCGCCACGGGTAGGCGGCCTCGCGCGCGCCCGCGAGGAGACGCAGCAGGAGGGAGACCTGCAGGAATGCGAAGGGGACCCACATAGCACCGTGGTAGGGAACCTCGCGCCGGGCGACCGCCGGGATGATGACGGGCGCGTGGGCCAGCAGCATCGAGACGACGAAGCCGATCGTGATCGCGTGGACGCCGGCGTCGTAGCCGTATCCGTCGAAAGCGGGTGGAGCGATGACCCACATCAGCGCCGGTACAAGCGCCCACGCGTATCCGCTCAGCATGCACACGGCCGCCAGGCGAGGCAGGCCGCTCATGCGCACGGTGCCGCGCGCGACGTCGTGCCACGCGGTGTCCGCCATGAGAACGCCGAGCGAGAGCCCGATCAGTGGGTATCCGATCGCGGGGGAGTAGAGCGCGACGGTCAGGCCCACCATGAGTGCGGCGCTCTCGGCGGTGATGCGCCGCTCGGTGGAGCCGGACGCGAAGGCGAGGCGCGCGAGCTCGACGCGTTCACCGACGATTGTGACGATCAGGAAAGCGAGCCACCAGGGCACCGCGCGCGGCGTCTCGAGGCCTCGCCACCATAGGAGGATGCCGCCCAAGCCAATGAGCGCGCCCATCAGCTGGATGAGGACCGCGTGGGTGGCCTGCCGACGGGTCCATACGTAGCAGTAGATGGCCGTCAGCAGGGCCATACCGAGGGTGATGAGGAAGCCGGGCATCATCCGCTCGGGCGCGAATCCGGGCAGGTGGGCGGCCAGGTAACGCGGAATCGGCAGGTTCGCGAGTGTCGCGCGTACGCCCTCGTTCAGGGAGATGACGACCGCGCTGATGCCGCCGGCTCCGGTGAGCAGGGGAGCGGCGTACGCCCACGCGCGACGCCCGTCGGATTGTAGGGCGACCGCGCGCTCGAGGCAGATCGCGGTGCCCAGGAACCCGTAGATCATGAGGAGGCCGTGCACGGTCCCCAGGCTTGTCGAGGCCACGGGCGCGATGGCTCCCAGACGCACGAGGGAGGCGTCCAGTCCCGCCAGGAGCGCGACGCCCGCGAGGAGCAGGAACGCGAGGCGGCCGACGGGCAGTCGGGGGATGGGTAGCCTCACCGTCGTTGTCGACGAGGCCTGGGCCGGTGCATCCGGTCCCGCGGGGTGCGCGGGTGGGCGGGATGCCTCGCTCATGTGGGCTCCTGGAGGTGGTGGGCGTGAGTCGGCCCCGGTGGGGGCGACAGTGCCAAGGTAGCCGCCCTGCCAGCAATTTTCTAGGGGTGCGGGCGGTAAAAATATGTGATGCCACAACGGGCTTGCGGTGATGCTGTGTCGATGAATGGGTGCGCTATAGGTTTCCGTCCGGTAATATTGTCAAGGTCACGCATCTATGATCACAGGAGTGGACGATGGGCGATCTTTCTTTTGTTGCCGGTGAGTTCCCGCGCCTTGCTTCGACGGCGCGCGAGGCCGCAGAGGCGGTCCGTTCGGCGCGCCCAGAGGGCGGGGCCAGTGCTTTCGCTTCGGCGATGCCCGGCACGAACCTGTCGTCGAAGATGCAGGGCGTCGAAGACAAGTTCGCGGACCAGGCAACCAAGACGGGCACGAGCCTGGACGAGCACGCCGAATCCCTCCTGGCAGCCGAGCGCGATTTCATCGCCGCCGAGGAAGAGAATGGCCAGCTCATTGGCTCCATTATCGATGGCCACAGCTATGGCGCTGGTGCCGCCGCCGGCGCTAGCGAGATCATTGGCGGCCACAGCAAGGGCTCCGGTCTGACGGGCCATAGCATTGGCGGAAAGGGTGACACTGGCACCTTCGGTGATCCCGATTATGTGGTCAGCCCCCGTATTGGCTCACAGCCCGGAGACTGGCGCATCCCGGATCCGATTGCGGGAGGCCCCGCTCTGCCCCCTGACATCTCCGCCCCTATCCGCGGTGTCATCAATGACGCGGTCGAGGGCGTCAAGGAGACCATTAACGATATCGTCGAGGGCGCCGGGGATTTTGACCCGACGAAGGTTGCCGGCCCGATGATGGGGCCGCCGTCGTGGCTGGATGACGTCAAGCGCAAGTGACAAGCCGTGGCTGGCGCTACGACTGGCGCGCGCCGTATCGGGCGCGCAGGTGGGGCCGAATGGGCATGAGGAGGTTGTGCGCTAGCGTCCTCATCCTCGCTGTTGTAGCGGATATTCCCGGACGCGTGCCGGACTGGTTCGCCGACGCGGCTGCAGGCGCGCAGTCGTGACGAGGTCCAACTCAGCAACCTGCTAGACGATGAAGGGGGGCGGCGCTCAATTGAGCGCCGCCCCCCTCGCAACCCGCGTGAGCGGGCAACGTCAGAGCGTCAGCCGTTCAGGGCGTCGGACACGACCTGCTTGGCGGCCTCCTGGACCTGGGCCAGGTGCTCGGCACCCTTGAAGGACTCGCCGTAGATCTTGTAGACGTCCTCGGTGCCCGACGGGCGCGCGGCGAACCACGCGGACTCGGTCGTCACCTTCAGGCCGCCGATGGGCGCGTCGTTGCCGGGCGCGCGCACCAGCTTGGCGACGATCGGGTCACCGGCCAGCTCGGTCGCGGTCACGTCGTCCGCGGACAGGGCCGCCAGCTTCGCCTTCTCCTCGCGGGAGGCGGCCGCATCGATACGGGCGTAGGCGGAGGCGCCGAAACGCTCGACCTGCTCCTCGTGCAGCTGGGAGGGGGTCTTGCCGGTCACAGCCAGGATCTCCGAGGCGAGCAGCGCCAGGATGATGCCGTCCTTGTCAGTCGACCACACGGTGCCGTCCTTGCGCAGGAACGAAGCTCCCGCGCTCTCCTCACCGCCGAAGCCGACGGTACCGGACAGCAGGCCGGGCACGAAGTACTTAAAGCCCACGGGCACCTCGATGAGGTCGCGGCCCATGGCGGCCACGACGCGGTCGATGAGCGCGGAGGACACGAGGGTCTTGCCCACGGCCGCGTCGGCGTTCCAGCCGGGGCGGTGCGTGAACAGGTACTCGATGGCGACGGCCAGGAAGTGGTTCGGGTTCATCAGGCCGTCGGGGGTGACGATGCCGTGGCGGTCCGAATCCGCGTCGTTGCCGGTCGCGATGTCGTAGGGGGTGTTGCCCTCGGCGTCGGGTGTCATGGCCTCGCGCAGGGACGCCATCGCGTAGGGCGAGGAGCAGTCCATGCGGATCTTGCCGTCCCAGTCCAGGGTCATGAACGGCCAGGCCGGGTCAACCTCGGGGTTGACGACGGTCAGGTCGAGGCCGTAGTGCTCGCCGATGGCCGCCCAGTAGTCGATGGACGCGCCGCCGAGCGGGTCGGCGCCGATGCGCACGCCCGCCTTACGGATGGCCTCGATGTCGATGACCTGATCCAGCTGCGAGACGTAGTAGTCCAGGTAATCGAAGGGCTTGATGTTCGGGTCGTGCAGCAGATCAGAGCCGGTGACGCGGGGAACGTTCTTCCATTCGCCCGAGTCGAGGAGCTCGTTGGCGCGCGCCGCGATCCAGCCGGTCGCGTCGGTGTCGGCGGGGCCGCCGTGAGGCGGGTTGTACTTGAAGCCGCCGTCGCGCGGGGGGTTGTGGCTGGGGGTGACGACGATGCCGTCGGCCAGGCCGTCGCCCTCGGTGCGCAGGTTAGCCGGGGCGCCGTTCGCGCCGAGGATGGCGACGGACACGGCGGGGGTGGGCGTGTAGGAGCCGCGCGAGTCGATGCGCGTGTCGATGCCGGCGGCCGCGAGGACCTCCAGGGCGGTGCGCCACGCGGGCTCGCTCAGGGCGTGCGTGTCACGGCCGATGAACAGGGGACCGTTGATGCCCTGGGAGGCGCGGTACTCGATGATCGCCGCGGTGATGGCGATGATGTGCGCCTCGTTGAACTTACCGTCCAACGAAGCGCCGCGGTGGCCCGACGTTCCGAACGCGACGCGCTGTCCCACGTCGGTCGGGTCAGGGACGATGTCGTAGTAGGCGGAGATGACATCGTCGACGTTGATGAGGTCTTCAGGTAGGGCACGTGTGCCAGCTCGTTCATGCATAGCAACAGTGTTGCACGTTACGCCCGCTTGTGGGTAGCGCCGTCCCACGGCGTGGACTTTTCCTTGTTTTCTCTTGTTCGAGGCCGTGGCAGGCCGTCTGGAAAAGGCCAGGTGAGAGCGCGCCGTGCCCCGGCCTCGTCCGTGTGGGCGGAGGGGTGTATGCACGTATTCCCAAAAAAGGCGCCGAGCGACTATCCTATGAGATGTCGGTCACCGCAGACCGTGACTGTGTTGTCAGGAGGAACATCGTGGGATGGTTTGATTCCATCGAACATAACCGTTGGCTGAGCGGCCACATGCAGGCCCTCATTGAAGAGGCAGAAGGTGCGATCGTCGCGACTGGTTTCGCGCACCTCGACGCCGATGGAAAGCCCGATCCGACCCGATCGATTGACCTGGCCGTCACGGGTCGCATGGCCTACGTGTTCTCGCTCGGTGCGCTCATGGGTCTGCCTGGCACTCGTCGCTACGCCGACCATGCCGTCAAGGCGCTCACCAACTACTTCACGGACCCCGTCAACGGCGGCATGTGGTTCGCGATCAAGCCCGAGCCCGACGAGGATGGGCACGGCGTGCCGTGGGACGAGGATGCGCGCGTCAAGTCGCAGTACCACACGGTGTACGCGCTGCTGGGCGTGGCCGCTGCGACGGTCGCGGACCGGCCGGGTGCCCACGAGCTGCTCAATCGCATGCTCGAGGAGCAGAAGGAGCTCTGGACCGACGACTACGGCCTCGTGTGGGATCAGTACGACGAGGCCTTCAATGAGCCCGTCCCCGTCCACACCCTCGGCACCCTCATCCACACGATCGAGGCCTACATGGCCGCGGCCGAGGCCACGACTGAGCCCGAATGGCTCGACCGCGCCGAGAAGATGACGGCCTTCGCCTACAAGGTCGCCTCCAAGAACGGCTGGCGCATCCCGGAATACTTCGACGAGAAGTGGGAGCCGAGCCCCGAGGCAGGCAAGCTCCTCAACGACGGACGCCGCTACTACGAGGGCTACGTGACCGGCCACTCCATGCAGCTCGGTCGCTTCGCGCTGCAGGTACGTGCGGGTCTGCGCTCCATGGGTTGGACCGTGCCCGACTACCTCCTCGAGATGGGAACCGAGCTCTTCGAGCGTGCACGCGTCGACGGCTGGCGTCGCACCGACGGCAACCCCGGCTTCTCCACCGGCGTCAACGACGAGGGCGACCCCGTGCCCGGCGAGGACGAGCATCAGCAGTGGGTCGTCTGCGAGGGCGTGTGTGCCACCGTCGCCGTGCGCCGCGCCATGCTGGACGACGGCGCCCGCGTCTCCGACGTCGAGCACTTCGAGCACTGCTACCGCTCCTTCGTCGACTACATCCACGACTACCTCATCAGCCAGCCCGGTCGATGGGTGCGTCGCCTTGGTCCCCGCAACGAGAACGTGCAGCCCGCCAAGTCGTCGCGCTGGGACGTCTACCATGCCGTCCAGGCGACGCTCGCGATCCGCCTGCCGCTGTGGCCGCCGACGGCCCCTGCGCTCTCGCGCGGCCTCCTCGACCGCCCCGAGGAACCGGCCCCCGACAAGAAGTCCTGGAACTTCTTCGGGCTGCGCGGCTGACGCGCCAGATGTCTGATGGGCTCGGGCCCGGGGATGCGAGGGTCGCATCCCCGGGCCTCGTCCTGTAGGATGATCCGCGTCTGGAGGGCTGTCTGAGTGGCCGAAAGAGACGGTCTTGAAAACCGTTGTGTCAGCAATGGCACCGGGGGTTCGAATCCCTCGCCCTCCGCCGAGCCGGCCGCCCACGGGCGTCGCTGTAGGCGCACGTTCGCGCTCGCGGCGAAAATGCCCTAAAGTAGTCGGCACTGGAGACGTCGCATAGTCCGGTCGAGTGCGCCTCCCTGCTAAGGAGGTAGGGGTGCATAGCCCCTCGCGGGTTCAAATCCCGCCGTCTCCGCGCATAACCTCCGCGCTTCCTTCGAAGCGCGGAGGTTTTCGTATTCTCCGGTGCATTGGGCGGGAGCTTTCGGGTGTTTGCGCAGCTTATTTGCTAGTTGGTTTGGGAAGTGTGTTGTGCGCGGACATCGCACACACCTTGGGAATACTGGGTAATTATCTTACTGGCGGGATCTGAGTGCAATGCATCACTAAAATCTGAGAGCGGCTATCATCTAATCCCTATTGCAGTGGTCATAATTTGATGATGCCGACAATGCTTTCCTGGCAATTGTTGAAAAATCTATTGTTGTCGCTCAAAACTATGTGCTGACCAAGAGTTCAGAGAAGTTGTTACATTGCCGTTATGCCCGAAATATCAACGAAATACACCGTTGTAGTTGTGGCTCAGGCGATAGTTGTTAGGCATGGTGCTGCACTCTGCTCCTTCACTAGGCTGGGACGCAAGTCCTGTCCACATTCTGACGATAGAAGGAGAAGTCGATGTCTCGACTGCGTCCGTTCCGCGCCCGTGTGGGCGTTGCGGGTGCTGCCAGTCTGGCCGCTCTCTCGCTTCTCGTCACGTCGCTGACACCCCTCGCCATGCGAGCCAGCGCCGCCGACGAAAGCACGCAATCGCCTGACGTAGCAACCTCCCAGGAAGCTGCCACGGCCTCGTCCAACTCTGAGGCCGCCGACGCGCCTGCCGCCGAGGCCGGGGCCGAAGCTCCCGCCGCCGAGGCTGGCGCCGAGGCTCCCGCCACCGAGGTCGCCCCCGAGGATCAGCCCCGCACGCGCCGCGCCCGCGCAGTCGCGGACGATTCCGCGACGCTGGCTCTCAACGTCGTCAACGACTCGGAGACCCTGCGTATTCACGACGAGCAGATCACGACGATCAACTTCTCCTGCTCCTCGGTGACCACCCCCTGTAAGGGTGCCGAAATCGAGCTGACGCTGCCCGGCCCCATCACGCCGGACGGCCTCAAGCTTGCCGACCGCGGCTACTGGGTCACCCCCGTGACCGGCGATAGCGTCGCCAGGACGGCGACCTATACCGAGAACAAGCCGGACGGCACCCGCGTGCAGCGCTACGTCTTCAAGATGAAGGATCCGCTGCCCGCCGGCACGTCCGACCGTATCCAGGTCTCCTGGTACTACAACTACAACGACGCGCCGAACAACTCGACGACCACCCAGAAGGTGACCTTCAGCGCGCAGAATGCTGAGAAGATCGAGAACGAGCTCACCACCACGTGGACCGCCGACACCGACATCGCGATCGAGAAGAGCGGCCCCACCAACAAGGCGAACTTCCCCGCCATTGGTGGCGAGGCGACGTACAAGCTGCGCTACGGCTATCAGCAGATCGACCAGGACAACCCCAACAAGGTCGGTATCCGCTGGAACGGCTCCGCGATGAAGAGCGGCAGCCTGAACGGCCTCGGCTTCGTGGGCGTCCAGAACATCAAGGTCGTGGACCCGCTGCCTGCCAAGGCCGTCTTCGTCACGGCCTCTGACGGCGGCGTCTACGATCCGGCGACCCACACCGTCACCTGGTCCTACGACAAGTGGTTCTGGCAGAACCCGATCGAGTCGACCGTCACCGTGAAGTACCCCGAGGGCACGGTCACGCTCGATGACACGGTCACCAACACGGCGACCATCAGCGCCGAGGTCATGAACGACCCGAAGACCACCCTCACGAAGAGCTCCGAAATCACGCACGGCTTCGCCGAGCGTAAGGTCGGTGGCCGCATCAGCAAGGCCGGTGGCGACTGGCAGCACTATGTTCGCAACATGAGGGCCCCTTGGCGTTTCGGCACCACCAACAGTGGTAACACGACGCTGCACACGCACTGGGACGATACCCTGCCGTGCACCTGGTCCTCTCAGGATGCTAAGGCCGCCGGCGCAGCCTGTGACACCCCCACGTTTGTCGGCCCCTACCAGTTCAACATTTTCGGCAAGTCCGGCTACGAGGAAAATGGCGGCTGGACCTTCGAGTACTGGACCAACAAGGGTAATCACGAGGTTGTTAATTACACGAAGACGAGTGCCCTGACTCTGCCCGAGGGCGAGTGGATCACCCGCTTCACGATCGACTCTGACGTGGCGCCCCAGACCAACGCGACGATCTTCTTCTACGGCACGATCAACCCCGCTCTGCCGACGAAGGAGCCCGCGGACTTCGCCTCGCACTACAACCCTGTGTCCTCTCCGGAGAAGTACTACGACTACCAGGCCTCCCCGGACTACGTGCGCTTCCAGAACTGCGCCAGCGGTACTTTGACTGATAAGGACACCGGCACCGTCGTCGCCTCGAGCGACGAGCTCTGCTCCTGGATGCGCGTGCGCGACGAGTTCCCCTCCGTGCAGGCCTACAAGGTCGTGCGCACCAACCCGGTGATCGTGGGTAAGCCCGCTAACTTCTTCGTCAACGGCACCGCTAAGGCGAAGTCCGAGGGTGGCACGCCCACTCCGTTCACGATCGTTGACCTCCTCCCCGAGGGCTTTGACGTGGACGATGCCTCCGCGATCGTCCCCGAGAAGCGCTCCACGCTGAAGAACCCCGACGGCACCCCCTACGACCTGAGCAAGGTCACGGTCGAGATCGAGAAGAACTACAACAACACCGGCCGCACCCTCATCCGTTGGAACGTTCCGGACCCGGTCGAGGGCAGCCTGTACTCGTCCTTCGACGTCAACGTTCTCGCCACGGCTCCGGCTGGTAAGAACACGAACGATGCCATGGCGTTCATGCCCGGTGACGGCGCGAAGGCGACCACCGAGGATAAGAGCCAGCGCAACTGGAACTACTGCATCGGTAGCCGCGCGATCGACACCTTCGACGTGAACAAGAACGGCTCGACCACCGACTACGTGTGTAACGCCGCATTCAACTTCAACGTGGCCACGACCCCCTCGATGGCCATCGCGAAGGAAGTCAAGGGCAACAAGAACCCCGACTTCGTTCCCGCTGGTGAGGTCGCCGAGATCGACCCGGGTGCCGACGGTGCCTACCGTTTCACGATCTCCAACGCGGGTAACACCCCGCTGACCAAGGTCGTGGCCTACGACATCCTGCCTTACGTGGGTGACGTGGGCGTTGGCCCCGCCTCCTCGCAGGCTCGTGACTCTCGTTGGAAGCCGAACCTGAACTCCACGGCGTGGGCGTTCGAGTCGGTGAAGGAGAAGCCGGGTCGCGATCCCGAGGTCACGGCTGTTCCGGCCTCGGATATCACGGTCCAGTACTCGACGGTTCCCAACCCCTGCCGCGGCGAGGTCCTCTCCGCGGGTGGCGCCATGAATGACGCCCCCGCCGGTTGTACCCCCGACGCGTGGGGCGACGCTCCCGCCGACCTGACGACGATCACCGGCTTCCGCCTGGTGATGAACCGCGACATCGAGCCGGGCGAGAAGATCCGCTTCATCGCGACCATGACCTCTCCGGTTAACGCCAACCTCATTGCATGGAACTCCGTTGCAATGTCCGGCGGCTCCATGCTGAACGGTAAGGTTTCCTACCTCCTGCCCAACGAGGCTCCCAAGGTTGGCATCAACGTGTCCTCCGACGTTGAGCTGAAGAAGACGGTTGCTCGGGCGAAGATGAACGGCGACGAGCCGGTTCGTGACGCCAACGGTGTCATCGAGACGGTTGAGTCTGATGATGTCGTCATGCCGGGTGACTACATGCTGTACAAGGTGAACCTGAAGGCCAAGGGCCCGGCGGTCGCCTCGGGCATGAATGTTGCTGACGCTCTGCCTTCTGGTGTGGAGTACGTGTCCTCCGAGACGCGTGTCTGCCAGGACGGTGCGACGAACCCGTGCACGGGCCCGGTCTATGCGACCGCCAACTACGATGCGGCGGCCGGTACCTGGAGCGCGATGGAGTCCGGTATTCTCGACACCAACCTCAACGTTGGTGGTACCGAGACGCTGTACGTCCTCGTGAAGGTCAAGCCCGCAACCGAGGGTTCGACCATCACGAACACTGCGACGCTGGGTAAGTTCGATCAGATCGACTCCAACCCGGATAACAACAAGGACAGTGCGACCTTCAAGGTGGGTGGCACCCTGTCGGGCACCATCTATAACGATGCCGATGCCTGGTGGACCTTCAATGACGGTGATAAGCCTTTCGAGGGTGTGACGGTCCGTCTGCTCGACGCGGACGGCAACCCGGTGAAGGACTCGTCCGGCGCTGACATCACCACGAAGACCGGTGCCGACGGTAAGTACACCTTTACCCGTCTGCCCCTGGGCTCGTACAAGGTTGAGGTTGTCCCGGGTGAGGCGAAGGTTGACGGCACCGACGTGAACCTGGCCGACTACAAGCAGACCTACGGCTACGGCTCTTCGACATCGCGCTCCCAGGTTGGTAAGGGCAAGCTCGTGACGCCCGCGCCGATCGAGCTGACCGCTGCTGCTCCCAACGTCACGAAGATTGACTTCGCGTTCGTGAAGCCGGTCTCGTTGGGTAACTTCGTGTGGTTCGACGCGAACAAGGACGGTATCCAGGATGCGGATGAGGTCGGCGTTGCCGGCGTCACCGTCACCCTGGATGGACAGCTGGACATGGATGTGGTCGTCGATGCCGATGGCAACCTCGTCAAGCCCTTGACCACGGACGCCAACGGCAAGTACGTCTTCACGAACCTGCTGCCTAGCGACTATGGCGTGACCTTCACTTTCCCGTTTGGCTACTACGAGACCGTGAGGACGGCGGGCGATGATCGATCCGTGGATTCCGATGGTGCTCAAACCTGGCTTCGTCTGAAGCAGGGTCAGGACGACATGACCGTCGATCTTGGTTTGATTGCTGATGGCACGATTGGTGACACCCTGTTCTGGGACGTCGACAACAACGGCGGTTCCGAGCCCTCGGGTGCGGACAAGCCGCTGGCCGGCGTGACCGTCAAGCTGACCTACACGACCCCCGCGGGCGTGGAGAAGACGCTGACCACGGTCACGGACGAGAACGGCAAGTACTCGTTCAAGGACCTGGCTCCCGGCGATTACGTCGTGACCGTTGACAAGGCCTCCCTTGCCACCGTGTGCCCCGAGTGCACCGCTCAGACCCACGCCCCGTCGGGCGACCTGACGGCCGCTGAGGGCCAGGAGCTCTCCCTCACCTCCAAGGTGACGCTGAGCCCCGGCAAGATGACGAACAACGACCAGGACTGGGCGTTCACCGGCGTCGCCAACACGGCGATCGTCAAGGCGATTGCAGAGCCGGCCGAGGTTCCGGCGGGTGGCTTCACCCCCGGCACGTCCGTCACCTACACGCTGACCGTCACGAACGAGGGCCCGAGCCCCGCGACCGGCGTCATCGCGCAGGATAAGCTCCCGTCTGGCGTGACCTTCGTGTCCGCCGAGGGCGATGGCACCTACGATGCCGCTTCCGGTAAGTGGGACCTGAGCACTGAGGTGATCGAGAAGGGCGCGACGCGCACCCTGCGCATCACCGTCACCATCGACGCTTCCGCCGCTGGTTCGGTTGTGACCAACACGGCCACGATCGAGAAGCAGGATCAGATCGGCGATAAGAAGCCGGACAACACCTCGTCCGTGCCGCTGACCGCCGGCTACACGATCGCTGGCAAGCTCTACAACGATGCGGACGCGTCGTTCAACTCCAGTGACTCCGAGGCCCCGTACGCGGGCGTCACGGTTGCGCTCCTCAAGAAGGACGGCACCCCCGTCCTCGACAAGGACGGCAACCCGATGACGGCTGTGACGGACGCCGCGGGCAAGTACTCCTTCATGGGTCTGCCGCTGGGCGAGTACACGGTCAGCGTCGTTGATCCGACGTCCGGTCCTCTGGCGGGCACCAAGCCCACCGAGGCCTACACCGGCCGTTACAAGACCACCGCGGACGTGACCATCGCTGAGGCGACCGGTTCGGTCATCGACGTGAACTTCGGTTTCGTCAAGCCCGCCTCTGTTGGTGACTACACCTGGATGGACGTCAACCGTGACGGTCTCCAGGATGCCGACGAGCCCGCTCTGCCGGGCGTGACGGTGACCCTGACCCGCGCCGACGGCTCTGCCGTGACGGATGCTTCGGGTAACCCGGTTGCTGCTGTCACGACGGATGCGAACGGTAAGTACGTGTTCGAGAACCTGCTGCCCGGCGACTACAAGGTGTCCTTCCAGGCACCCGCTGGCTACGAGGCCACGACCTCCGAGGCCGGAGACGACCGCGCTGCGGACTCCAACGGAGCTTCGGCTTCGGTCACCCTGGTTCAGGGACAGACGGATGACACGATTGACTTCGGTGCTGTTGGTACTGGTGTGATTGGTGATCAGCTGTTTGTTGATGTCAACCAGAACGGTGGGTCTGCGCCTGATGCTGGTGACAAGCCGCTGGAGGGTGTGAAGGTGACGCTGACCTGGACTGGTCCGGGTGGAATCACCCGCACGTACGAGACCACCACGGATGCTGAGGGTAAGTACAAGTTCGAGAACCTGCTTCCGGGCGAGTACAAGGTGTCGGTTGATCCTGAGTCGCTTCTGAAGGCTGAGCCGCTGCTTGATGTGTTGACGCATTCGCCTGCGGGTGATGTGGCTGCCAAGAAGGTTGTGTCCGAGGATGTGAAGAAGGATGCTGCCAAGCTGGCGCAGGCGTTCAACCTGAATACGTCGGTGACGCTGACGGGTGAGAAGAACCAGAACCTGGATCAGGATTGGGGCTTCGGTATCTCGGCTGACACGGCGATCCTGAAGGCGATCACCGATCCGGATGAGGCTGCTCAGGCCTCCTTCGAGTTCACTCCGGGTCAGCGCGTGACCTACACGCTGACGCTGACCAATAACGGTCCGGGCGCGGCCACTGGTGTGAAGGCCTCTGATGAGCTTCCTTCTGGTGTTTCCTTCGTGGAGGCCCAGGGTGATGGCTCGTATGATCCGGCCACTGGTGTGTGGGATCTGTCTGGCCTGACCCTGGCGAAGGCTGATGTCAAGAAGATCGCGATCACGGTTGCGATCACCGGTGATGGTGCGGGCAAGCTGGTCACCAACGTTGCTCGTATTACTCGCCAGGATCAGGCAGGCGATGACCCGACCAACAACGAGTCCTCGGCCTCGTTCAAGGGCGGATACAACCTGGGTGGCACTATCTACCGTGACTCGGACGCCTCCTACTCCAAGAGTGATTCCGAGCAGCGCTTTAAGGGCGTGACGGTTGCTCTGCTGAAGGAGGACGGCACCCCGGTGCTTGACGCTGAGGGTAACCCGATGACGACAACGACGGATGAGAAGGGTGCTTACCAGTTTGTGGGTCTGGCTCCCACCTCGTACCGAGTGGTGATCGTGGATCCCGACAAGGGTGATCTGGCTGGTCTGATTCCGACCCAGGCCTACACGGGCAAGGGCGAGACCCAGGCGTCGGTCACCATCTCCGACGCGTCGGTGCAGGGCGTGGACTTCGGTCTGGTTGCCCCCGCCACGATCGGTGACCGCGTGTGGAATGACGCCGATGGTAACGGTGCGGATAACGGCGAGCCGGGTGTGCCTGGTGTGACCGTGATCCTCAAGGACGCCAACGGCGTGGAGGTGGCTCGTACCACCACCGACGCGAACGGTAACTACCGTTTCACTGGCCTGGTTCCGGGCACCTACACGGTCGACATCGAGGTTCCCGCCGGGTTTAACGCGGCCACGACCTCGATGACGGTCACGGTTGGTGAGGGTGAGGAGAACCTGGATGTGGACTTCCCGCTCACGGTGATCCCGGCTCCGAGCCCGGCTACCACGGTTGCGAAGGTTCTGGCTCGTACCGGCTCGGACGCTTCCGTTCTGGGTGGTATGGCGGCCATGGCTGCTATCGCTGGCTTCGCGGCGCTGGCGACCAAGCGCCGCCGCGAGCGTGAGGATGCCTGAGCTGAGCGCGGGCTGACCCCCACACGGGGGTGACCCCACCAAGGGTGAGGGGGCGCGAGACCAACACTGGTCCCGCGCCCCCTCCCTTTATGTGCTGCTCGCCCGCACGCCACCCCGCAACAACGCTCTAATCAACTAACGGTCAATAAGTGTGTGAGCTTAAACACTCGGCTATCTTGTCGTTCCTTACGCTATTTCTATCGACTCGGTCACTATTGAATGATCGAATCAGTAGGGATTTCATGATTATTCGATAAATCTCGGTCGCCCGTGCGATTGCTCAACTAACCATCAGTTCAGAGAACTTGTTCCGAAACTGTGGAACACGCTCTTCCTGACATTGCAGTCGTTAGTCGCCATGATGTGCTGATGTGTAAGGGCTAGATCGGGATCGGCGCCTTCACTACGCTGGGAGACATACTGTCCACTTTCTGCCCCACAGAAGGAGAAGTCGATGTCTCGACTGCGTCCGTTCCGCGCCCGTGTGGGCGTTGCGGGTGCCGCCAGTCTGGCCGCTCTCTCGCTTCTCGTCACGTCGCTGACACCCCTCGCCATGCGAGCCAGCGCCGCTGAAGAAAGCACACAAGCAACCGACGTGGCGTCGTCGCAGGACGCCGCCACTGCCTCGTCCGATGCGGAGACCGCCGATGAAGCCGCCGACGCCGAGGGCGTTGCCGCCCCCGCTGCCGCCCGCGACGGGTCTGCCACCCTGGCGATGACCGTCGTCAACGACTCCACCACCCTGCGAGTCCGCGACCAGCAGATCACGACGATCAACTTCTCGTGCTCGTCGGTGACCACGCCCTGCCAGGGTGCCGTCATCGAGATGACCCTGCCCGGCCCGATCACTCCGGCCGGGCTCAAGCTTATCGAGCAGGGCTACACGGTCGTGCCCGTCACCGGCGACGTTGTCGCGAAGAGCGAGAACTTCGTCGAGAACTCTGCCGACGGTGCGCGCGTGCAGCGCTACCGCTTCACGCTGAAGGATCCGCTGCCCGCCGGCACGTCGGACCGCATCCAGATTCCGTGGCACTACAACGGCAACGATGCTCCGAACAACTCCACCACCACGCAGAACGTCGTCTTCTCGGCCAACAACGCCGCTAGCGTCGAGCAGACGCTGAGCACAACCTGGACCGCTTCGACCGACGTCGCCATCAAGAAGTCCGGCCCGACGAACCGCCTGTACTACCCCGCCGTTGGCGGCGAGGCCACGTACGAGCTGAGCTACGGTTACCAGCAGAACGACACGACCAAGCCGAACGAGGTCGGTACCCGCTGGGGCGGCTCGGCCTACAACGGCAAGCTCGTCGGCATCGGCTTCCAGCAGGTGCAGAACATCAAGGTCGTCGACCCGCTGCCCGCGCAGGCCGTCTTCGTTACCGCCTCGAACGGCGGTGTCTACGACCCGGCCACCCACTCCGTGACGTGGTCGTACGACAAGTGGACGTACCAGAACCCCCTCACCTCCACCGTGACCGTCAAGTACCCCGAGGGCACGGTCACGACCGCGGATATGGTCACCAACACGGCGACCATCACAGCCGAGGGTATGAACGAGCCGACGAACGTCGTGTCCAAGAGCTCCGAGATTACGCACGGCTTCGCCGAGCGCAGGGTCGAGGCCACCGCTGAGAAGATCGGCACGTACAACCGCGACTACGCGCGCGGCGACGAGCTTCCCTGGCGTTTCGAGGGCAGCAACAACGGAAATACGACCGTGCACTACCGCTGGGAAGACGTCATGCCCTGCACCTGGTCCTCCGAGGACGGCAAGGCAGCTGGTGACGGCTGCGATAAGCCCGCCTTCGTCGGCCCCTACGAGTTCAAGATTTCCACCAAGTCCGGATACGAGGACATCAGCGGCTGGACCTTCGAGTACTGGACCAACAAGGGTAACCACGAGACGGTGACCTACAAGAACACCCGTACTCTCACCCTGCCGGACGGCGAGTGGATCACCCGCTTCGTCATCGAGACCGACGTCGCCCCGCTGGCCAGGCCGACCGTCGACCTGATCAGCAAGGTCTCGCGTGATGTCCCGAGGACCGAGCCCGCCGATTTTGCGAGCCACTACAACGCAGTCCTGCCTCCGGAGAAGTACTACGACACCGTGGCCTCCGAGGACTATGTCCGTATCCAGAACTGCGCGTCCGTCAAGGCAACGGATAAGGACACGGGTACCGTCGCCGTCTCGAAGGACAATACGTGTAGCTGGACCCGTATCCGCACCGAGGTGCCCGGCGTGCAGGTCCGCAAGGAACTGCGCACCAACCCCGTCGTTGTCGGTAAGCCCGCCAGCTTCATGATCGTCGCCGAGGCCCGCAAGGCCGTCGACGGCGGTGCTCCCACGCCGTTCACGGTCGTGGACCTGCTGCCCGAGGGCCTCGACGTGGACGATGCGTCCAACATTCGCGCGGAGAGCTACTCCGTCCTGAAGAACCCCGATGGCAGCGCCTACGACCCGGCCAAGGTGAAGGTTGAGGTGGAAAAGAACTTCAACAACACCGGCCGCACCCTGATTCGCTGGATCGTCCCGGATCCGGTCGAGGGCGCGTTCTTCTCGAAGTACGACGCCAATGTCCTCGCCACCGCTCCCGCCGGCGACACGACGAACACCGCCTGGGCGTTCATGCCGGGTGGCGGAGCGAAGCCCTACGATCAGGACCGCAGCGTTCGCAACCTCAAGTACTGCATGAACTTCCGCGCTCAGGACACGCTCGACCTCAACCAGGACGGTTCGACGACGGACTTCCTGTGCGACTCCAGCGTGAAGTTCAAGATCGCCACGACCGCGGGTATGAATATCGCGAAGGAAGTCAAGGGCAACAAGAACGATGACTTCGTTCCCGCCGGTGAGATCGCCGAGATCGACCCGGGTGCCGACGGCGCCTACCGCTTTACGATCGGCAATGCGGGCAATGCGCCGCTGACAAAGGTCGTGGCCTACGACATCCTGCCCTACGTGGGTGACGTGGGTGTCGGACCCGCAGCCAACCAGGCTCGCGAGTCTCGTTGGAAGCCGAACCTGAACTCCACGAACTGGACGTTCCAGTCGGTGAAGGAACGTCAGGGCCGCGACCCCGAAATCACGACGGTTCCCGCCTCGGACATCACGATCCAGTACTCCACGGTTCCCAACCCCTGCCGCGGCGAGGTCCTGGCCGTGGGTGGCGCCATGAACGACGCCCCCGCCGGCTGTACCCCCGACGCGTGGGGCGATGCTCCCGCCAACCTGGCCTCGATCACCGGCTTCCGCATCGCCATGAACCGCGACATCGAAGTGGGCGAGAAGATCCAGTTCGTCGCGACCATGACCTCCCCGGTCAACGCCAACCTCATCGCCTGGAACTCCGTTGCCATGGCGGGTGGCGTCACCGAGAACGGCAAGGTGTCCTACCTGCTGCCCAACGAGGCCCCCAAGGTCGGCATCAACGTCTCGACCGACGTCGAGGTCAACAAGACCGTGGCTCGCGTCAAGATGAACGGCAACGAGGTCGTGCGCGACGCGAACGGCCTGCCCGAAACCATCGAGTCGACCGAGGCAATCATGCCGGGTGACCACGTTCTCTACAAGGTCAACCTGAAGAACCACGGTCCGGCCGTCGCCTCGGGCATGAACATCGCCGACAAGCTGCCCGAAGGCGTCGAGTACGTGTCCGCCGAGACGCGTATCTGCCAGGACGGTGCGACGAGCCCCTGCACGGGCCCGGCCTACGCGACCGCTTCCTACGACGCAGCCGCTGGCACCTGGACCGCGATGGAGTCCGGCATTCTCGACACCAACCTCAACGTCGGTGGTACCGAGACGCTCTACGTCCTCGTGAAGGTCAAGCCCGCAACCGAGGGAGCGACCATCACCAACACCGCGACCCTGGGCGAGTACGACCAGATCGACTCCAACAAGAAGAACAACACCTCGAGCGCGACCTTCACGGTCGGCGGCACGATCGCAGGCACCATCTTCAACGATGCCGACGCCTCGTGGACCTTCGGTACCGGTGACGACAAGCCCTTCGAAGGCGTGACGCTGCGTCTGCTCGACGCGGACGGCAACCCCCTGAAGGACGACTCCGGCGCCGACATCACCACGAAGACCGACGCCGACGGGAACTACCTGTTCAACCGCCTGCCGCTCGGCTCCTACAAGGTCGAGGTCGTCCCGGGTGACGCGAAGGTCGACGGTTCCGACGTGAACCTGTCCGACTACAAGCAGACCTACGGCTACGGCTCCTCCACGGACCGTACCCAGGTCGGCCAGGGCAAGCTCGTGACCCCCGCGCCGATCGAGCTCACGGCTGCCGCACCTCACGTGACGAAGGTCGACTTCGGTTTCGTCAAGCCTGCGTCTGTCGGCGACTACGTCTGGTTCGACGCGAACAAGGACGGTCTCCAGGATTCCGACGAGCCGGCTCTGCCCGGTATCACCGCAACCATCGCGGACGCGTCCGGCAACCCCGTCGTTGACCTGGATGGTAATCCGGTTGCGGCTGTGAGTACGGATGCCGCTGGCAAGTACCTGTTTGCAAACCTGCTGCCCGGCGACTACAAGATCACCTTCACCAACCCTGTGGGTTACGAGGCGACTGTGTCGCAGGCTGGCGACGATCGCGGCGCCGACTCTAATGGCACCGAGTCTGTAGTGAGCCTTGCCCAGGGCCAGGAAGACAAGACCGTGGACTACGGTCTGGTTGGTACTGGTGTGATTGGTGATCAGCTGTTCGTGGATGTCAACCAGAACGGCGGGGGTGCCCCCGATGCTGGTGACAAGCCGTTGGCGGGCGTGAAGGTGACGCTGACCTGGACGGGTCCGGGTGGTGTGACTCGTACGTTTGAGACGGTGACGGACGCTGATGGCAAGTACAAGTTTGAGAATCTGCTGCCTGGTGAGTACAAGGTGTCGGTTGATCCCGAGACTCTTCTGAAGGCTGAGCCCCTGTTGGATGTGTTGACGCATTCGCCTGCGGGTGATGTGGATGCCAAGAAGGTTGTGTCTGGTGAGGTGAAGGCCGATAAGGAGAAGCTGGCGCAGGCGTTTAAGCTGACGGCTAACCTGACGCTGACGGGTGAGAACAACTCGAACCTGGATCAGGACTGGGGTTTTGGCATCTCGGCTGATACTGCGATTCTCAAGGAGATCACCGATCCGGATGAGGAGGCTCAGAAGTCCTTCGAGTTCACTCCGGGCGCGAAGGTGACCTACACGCTGACGCTGACCAATAACGGTCCTGGCTCGGCGACGGGCGTGACTGTCTCCGATCAGCTTCCCGCTGGCGTGAGCTTTGTGTCCTCGCAGGGTGATGGTACTTACGATGCGGCCACTGGTGTGTGGGATCTGTCTGGCCTGACCCTGGCGAAGGGTGGGGTGAAGAAGATCGCGATCACGGTTGAGATCACTGGTGATGGTGCGGGCAAGCTGGTGACGAACGTTGCCAGGATTACGCACCAGGATCAGCCGGGCGATGATCCGACGAATAATGAGTCGTCGGCGTCGTTCAAGGGCGGATACAACCTGGGTGGCACGATCTACCGTGATTCGGATGCGTCGTACTCCAAGAGTGATTCTGAGCAGCGCTTTAAGGGCGTGACGGTTGCTCTGCTGAAGGAGGATGGCACTCCGGTGCTGGACGCGAACGGTGATCCCATGACTGCGGTGACCGACGAGAAGGGTGCCTACCAGTTTGTGGGTCTGGCTCCTGCCTCGTACCGCGTCGTGATCGTGGATCCCGATAAGGGTGATCTGGCTGGTCTGATTCCGACCCAGGCGTACACGGGTCGGGGCGCGACGCAGGCTGCGGTGACGATTACGAATGCGTCGGTGCAGGGCGTGGACTTCGGTCTGCTTGCTCCCGCCACGATCGGTGACCGCGTGTGGTACGACGAGGACGGTAACGGTGCGGATAACGGCGAGCCCGGTGCGCCGAACGTGACCGTGATCCTCAAGGACGCCAACGGCGTGGAGCTGGCTCGCACCACCACCGATTCTGATGGTCGTTACCGTTTCACGGGCCTGATCCCCGGTACCTACACGGTCGACATCGAGGTTCCCGCCGGCTATAACGCTGCGACGACCTCGATGACCGTCACGGTGGGTGAAGGTGAGGAGAACCTGGATGTGGACTTCCCGCTGACGGTGCCTCCGGCTCCGACGCCGGACACCCCGGCCCCGACGCCGTCCACCACGGTGGCAAAGGTCTTGGCTCGTACCGGCTCGGACGCTTCCGTTCTGGGTGGTATGGCGGCCATGGCTGCTATCGCTGGCTTCGCGGCTCTGGCGGGTAAGCGCCGCCGCGACCGCGAGGAGGCCTAACCCCAACGCGGGCGCACACCCCACCCACACGGGGTGAGCCCACCTAGGTGAGGGGGCGCGAGA
>ERZ1699235.318-NODE-318-length-21029-cov-5.439001_pt1 | contig 21029 bp, 7 predicted proteins | sample MGYA00581546_ERZ1699235 | MGnify/ENA primary metagenome ERZ1699235 (study PRJEB42319, sample SAMD00040334) | human oral metagenome | material: saliva | host: Homo sapiens | study: EMG produced TPA metagenomics assembly of PRJDB4115 data set (Metgenomic analysis of... | reverse complement strand
CAACGGACGCCTCGAACACCTACGCGGCATCGCCCAAGGATTCGTCAACCACCGAAACTACCGCCTACGCTGCCTCCTCCACTCCGGCGGATTCCAACACCTCCTACACCCTTAAATGCGAAGAGCCTCATTACTACCACGCTGTCAAACTTAATGATTCCGTGTATGCAGAGACAAAAAGGTGGTCGGGCGACCTCACACGCTCGCCCGACCACCGCCTACAGGACAACTACTGGACGCGTGTCTCACGCTCGATGGACACCAACTTCACGCCGCTCACTCCACGGATCGCGTCCAGCGAGCCCGCAGGCACGCGCAGCGCGTAGCCCTGCAAGGCGTTCTTATACTCGCGTTCGACCTCGACGGTCGCATCCGGATAAACCCCAGCCACGGCCTCGTTGATGGAAGCAAGGGTCGCCTCACGATCAGCACCCTCCTCAAGGTGGACGATGACGACGACAGGTTCCGCTGCCTCGGCATCGCCAGACGGCGCGGGGGCACCGCTCTGCACATCCGGGCTGTCCTGCCCATCCTTGGAGGTCAACGCAGTATCGGCGTCACCCACCGGCAGCACGGGAGCCGTCGAGCTGGACTGCGGGTCCGACTGGGGAGCCGACTGAGGAGCGGACTGGGGAGCAGACTGCTGCGAGTCCGCGCCAGGGTCGGACTGGGCGGAGGGCGTCTGCGGAGAGGACACGGAACAGCTCGCGACCGCGAGCGCACACGTTCCGACGCCTGCAAGGATGGCGGCTGGTTTCTTCATGGACATGGTGCATTCCTTCGCATTCACAGGCGACCGAGGCAGTTGCGTCGTCGCCGCTGTATCGGCAGATGCATCCAACATACCGCAGGACAACAAGCGACGTGCGCGGCATCCACGTCCACCACGCACGCGTTGCCCCTCATCCGCACGTGGGACCTCTCATCCGCAGCCAAACCCGCTGTTCCGTGCGTGAGCGAGGCTGCCCACGCACGGAACAGAGGGCCCACGTGCGCAACAGCGAGTGGGCCCGGGAACGTCCGCGGTGGAACGTTCCCGGGCCCAGGCCTCGTGAATCAGAAGCAGCCAGCGTTAGTGCTGCCAGACTCCCGACTCATCGAAGGTGTAGGTGCGGCCGTTGATCGTATGCGTACCGGTGAACATGGCACCGTCAGGTCCCAGGTAGTACCAGGAGCCGCCCTGCTGGAGCCAGCCGGTGTGCATCGCGCCAGACGAGGAGAGGTAGTACCAGAGACCGTCGACCGTGACCCAGCCGGTGTGCATGTCGCCGGAGTCACCCAGGTAGTACCAGGAGCCTCCGTCGCGGATCCAGCCGCTCAGCAGAGTGCCGGAAGCGTCCGCATACACCCACTCGCCGGAGGGGCGCTTGAGGAACCCGGTCATCATGTAGCCGGCAGGGCCAAACTGGTAGTCGGAGCCGTTGATGGTGTACCAGCCGCTCGCCAGGTAGTCGGAGCCGTTGGCGCAGACGTACCACCAGCCGGTGGCGTCATTCGCCCAGTGTCCGCCCGCGGGGTCGATGCAGGGAAGCTTCGCACCCTCGTTGCTGGTGGGCAGGTCGACGGTGCGCGGCTCGGAGTGGTTGAGGCCGTAGTCCCATGCGAGCAGGTACGGGTGGGCGATGACTTCGCCGGAGCCACCCTGGTCGGTCCACGCCTGGGAGAGTTCAGACATGGGGACGTCGAGCTCGTAGCGGTACTTGCCGTCGTCTCCCTTGACACCCTCGGTGTCGGAGAAGATATGGCGGTAGAACCACAGGCCGTCTGCTGGGTCGTGCAGGTCGATACCCGCGAGGGGCTTGTTGTCGGTCACGGCGATGGTGACTTGCGGCGCGTCGCCGTCCTCACTGAATGCGAGGGTGTCGACCGTAGGGGCGGTGGTGTCGATGCTGAAGTTGTACGAGATCGACTGCTCGGCCTGCGAGGGGCCGTCGTTGTGCGCGGAGAGCGTCAGCGTGTAGTCGCCGTCGGGCAGGTTCTTGTACGCGTCGGAGCGCAGGTCGAGCACGGTGAACTCGTGCCCGTCCTCGACCCATGTCATCTTGCCGGTGCTGGGGTTGACACCGGACTTCCAGGCCTGGTGGGTCACGTACGAGGCGACGAATTCACCGGCGGCGTTCGCGTACACGGTGTTGAGCGTGTGGACGCTGCGCAGGGTGCCGGTACGCGGTTCGAGGACCGTGGGAGCGCCCGAGGCCTCGGCGCGGGAGAGGACGTAGCGGTCAGCCTTGGGCGTGCCGGTGCGCGCGTCGGCCTTGACCAGGGGGTTGTATCCCAGCTGCTGGCCCGTGGTGCCGTTGTAGATGCCCGAGGCCAGGGTGTGCGCTCCCCCGTCGGAGGCGAGGGCGTCGAAGATGGGGGCCTTGCCCCAGTCGCCATAGAAGCCCATGTAGGGCACGGTCAGGTCGGGCTGACCGTCGGTCTTCGAGGTGAGGCGCACGAAGCCGTCGAGGAACGTGCCGTTGGGCGTGTTCTGCGCGACGTAGGAGTCGAAGGCGGCGCGAGGCGTGACGTCCACGCCCACGGTCGCTTCGCTCGAGGCGGGGACGGTGATGGTCGCGCCTTCGCCGGTGCCGCTCACGGCCGCGCCGGAGTAGGCGATGTCCACGCCCTTGCCTCGCCAGTCGGAGGAGTGGCCGGTGAAGAATCCATCCTCAACGAACTCGGAGAGCGCCTGCGTGTTCAGGGCGTAGGTGGCCTCGACGCCGGAGAGGTTGTAGAGGGTGACGTCGAAGTGCCATCCCTTGGTCCCATCCCCCAGGTCGGCCTTGGGTCGGGAGGACTCGGGGGCACCCGCCACGGTCGGGTATACGGACGAGGTCGTGGCAGCCAGGACGTTCGCCAGACCCGAGCCCTGCTTGCGCGGGGAGTACGGGTCGCCGGTGTCCTGGAGCGGGTCAGCGATGGGAGCGGCCGTGCCCATGATGAGGTTCTGGACGACGTCCACCTTTTCGCGTGCGCTCATGGACGCGAACAGCGGATCATTCTGGACGCGCTGCAGGACAACCGCGCTCACGCCCGCCATCTGCGGGGTCGCCATCGACGTGCCGGACATGAACTCGTAGGTGCCTCCGGGCACCGAGGAGTAGATGTTGCCGCCGGGTGCGGCGACCTCGGGCTTGAGGCGCAGGTCGGGGGTGACGCCCCAGGAGGAGAAGCTCGACATGGAGTACTTCGAGCTGGGGGCGACGACCTTGCCGGGGGCGACGCTCAGGTGGTGGTCGGCGGCGGCCAGCATGGCCTCGCCGTCCGCCTGCGAAATGAATGCGGCGGGCACGCCGTCCGTCGCCAGGCTCATGACGACGAGGGAGTCACCGGGAACATTGTTGTAGACGATGAAGCCGGCGGGCTTGGAGCCTGCGATGTTGTCGAACTTGGTCTGGAAGGTGAGGGAGCCTCGCTTGACCAGCACGATCTTTCCGGCCAGGCCCTCGGGGTACTTGGCCTTGAGCGCGGCGCCGTCCTCGGCCGAACCGATGCCGCCGTCGACATATTCGAAGGGGCCGCCGGTCAGGTCGGACAGGTCGGGCATCTTCTGACCGTCAGCGCCACCGGCCCGCTGGAAGGGAATGTCGCGGTCGCCGACGGTGAACGCGCTGTGCGCCAGCGAGTTATCGACGGAGGCGACGGAGACCACGGAGGAGTAGGTCGCTGGCTCGCACTGGGTGGAGGAGTCCGGGTCGGACGCGAAGGGCAGGTTTTTGCCGGAGGTATTGCCGTATCCGGCCGTGTAGTGGTTACCGGCTGCCGCGTTGACGGTCACGCCCACGTCCTGCAGGCTCTTGAAGACGGTCGCGTAGACCGAGTCGGCCTCGTTGTCCATGCCTCCGAGCTGGCCGAGCGACAGGTTGATGACGTCGGGGTGCAGGATCACCATGTCGTCGAGTGCGGCGAGCAGCCCGGAATCGGTGATGTCGCCCTCGACGCTGCGCGCGACTTTGGCGACGATGATCTGCGCGTCGGGCGCGATGCCGACGATTTCGCCCGCGTTGCCCGCGGCGATGCCGGCGACGTGCGTGCCGTGCGATCCGGCTTGTCCGGTCGGCGAGGCGTCCGGGTCGTTATCCGCGTAGTCGTAGGCGAAGGGGAACTTCTCGGACACGTAGGTGCCGGTCTTGCCGTCGCCCAGCTGGGGGGTCAGGGACGCCACCTTGTCCGCCGAGAGCGCGGGGGTCCCCCCGAGGGCGCCCGCGAACGCCGGATGCGTCATGTCCACGCCCGTGTCGATGACGGCGATGACCTTCCCGTCGCCCTTCTGGGTGATCTGGTCGGCGTGCATCATCAGCTGGGCGCTGAGGTTGGCGGGGTCCTGGGTTGAGGTACGGGCGGAGTTCGTCGCTCCCTCGCCAGCGACCTGGTCGTCGGCATCCTCGACGGGGGTCTCGCGTTCAATGAAGGCGGCCTTGACGCCATTCGCGGCGCGGATCGCGCTGAGCGACCCGGCGGGTGCCTTGAGGGCGTAGCCGTCCAGGGCGTTGTCATACTCGCGTTCTACCGTGGCGGCGGATCCAGGGACGGCCCCGGCCACGGCCTCGTTGATGGAGGCGAGCGCGGAGCTGCGGTCAGCTCCGTCCTGGAGCTGGACGATGATACCGACGACGCGCGCCGGATCCTGGTCGTTCACCGTCGCGTCCGCCTCGAGCGTCGCGGTCTCGCCGTTCTTCGAGGTCAGCGCGGTGTCGATGTCACCCACGGGCAGGGACGAGGCCTGGGCGTCCTGGGTGGGTTGGGGCGCCGTGGGCGTCGGCGGAGATGCAAGGGACGCGGGTCCCGTGACCGCCAGCGCACAGGCGCCGACGAGCGCGAGGAGCGCCGTAGGTTTCTTCGTTGTCATGTGCGTAACTCCAATGTGTCGACAAGCGGCCGCCCTTGGGCGTGAAGGAGACCGCGCCGTGTCGGCCGCCACACCCAACATACATGACAAAAGGCTTATGACAAACTTTGTTTCACATTGGGAAACGATTGAAGAATATTTTACTAATAAACCGGACCCGGGCCTCGAAACGCTTACATAACAACGTTCCGAGGCCCGGGCCGATTCTTCGTCAGACGCCGACGCTCAGATCACCTGACCCGCGCGCCCGACTCATCAAAGACGTAGGTACGTCCATTGATCGTGTGCGTGCCGGTCAGCATCGCGCCGGAGTAGGACAGGTAGTACCAGGAGGAACCCACCTTCACCCAGCCAGTCTGCATGATGCCGTCGGCGTTCATGTAGTACCAGGACCCGTCAACCTGCACCCAGCCGACGGCCATCGCACCGCTGTCGGACAGGTAGTACCAGGAGCCGCGGTCGAGCAGCCAGCCGGTGCGCATGACCTTGGTAGCCGGATCAAGGTAATACCAGGAGGCACCGTCACGGACCCAGCCGCCCGCCAGGGCGCCCTCGGAATCCGCGTAGACCCACTCGCCGGAGGGACGCTGGAGGAAACCGGTGGATATGTAGCCGTTGGGACCGAACAGGTAGTCGGAGCCATTGATCGTGAACCAGCCACCCTTGAGGTAGTCCGTGCCACTCGCGCAGGCGTACCACCAGCCGGTGGAGTCGTGGGCCCAGTGTCCGCCCGTGGGGCTCACGCACGGAGCGATCGGACCCTCGTTGTCGGAAGGCAGGTCAATCGTGACGGCCTCGGAGTGGTTGAGGCCGTAGTCCCACGCCATGACATAGGGGTGGGCGATGATGTCACCCGTGCCACCCTGCGCAGCCCAAGCGCTCTCTAGCTCACCCAGGGCGAGGCTCAGGCTGTAGTAGTACCTACCGTTGTTGAACCACTGATCGGAACTGTTATCAACGACCTCGCGGTAGAACCACAGTCCGCTTCCGGGGTCGTGCACGGTAAAGCCCGCAATGGGGGACTCGTCGCTGATCTGCAGGTCGAGGGTAGGACCGACGACATCCCCGAGGTCCACGTTCACGCTTTCCAGAACCGGAGCCTTCGTGTCGACGCGGAAGTCATAGGAGATGGACTGCTCGGTGGTAGAAGGGCCATCGTTGCTAGCAGCAATCGTCAGCTTGTACGTGCCGTCGGGTAGGTTCTTGAACTCGTCGGACATCAGGTCCAAGCCTCTGGACGTATGGCCTTGCTCCACAGCGGTCATGACCCCATTCGAATCCAGGGCAGACTTCCAGTTCTGGTGCGACGTGTAGGAGGCGACGACCTCGCCGGCCTCGTTCGTGTAGGTCGTGGTCATCGTGTGGACAGACCGCAGCGTGCCCGTGCGAGGGTAGACAGCCGTGGGCGCGAACATGCTGTCGGAGCGAGAAATCACGTAATTCTTAGCGTTGGGGCGACCCTCACGCTTCGTCGCATCGTCGAGGGGGTTGTAGCCCAGCGAACTGCCGTTCACCCCGTCGTAGATGCCCGAGGCCAGGATGTGCCCATCACCCTCAGAGGCAAGCTGGTCAAAGATCGCGGGCTTACCCCAGTCACCGTAGAAGCCCAGGTAGGGCACGGTCAGATCAGACTGACCCTGCGTGCGCGACGTGAAGCGCACGAAGCCCTCCAGGAAGGTACCCGACGGCGCATTGTCTGTCACGTACTGGGCGAACGCGGATCCGGGGGTGACGTCGATGCCGACAGCGGCCTCGCCCTTCGCGGGAACGGTGACGGTCGCGCCCTCGCCGGTGGCCGAGGCAGCGCCGGAGTAGGCGATCTCCACGCCCTTGCCACGCCAATCGGAGGAGCGCTCACTGAAGAAGCCGTCCGTCACGATGTCGGAGAGCGCCTGGGAGTTCATCTCATAGGTCGCCGAGGCGTCGGACAGGTTGTGCAGGACGACGTCGAAGTGCCAGCCCTTGGTGCCATCCCCCAGGTCGGCCTTGGGTCGGGATTGTTCGGGGGCACCCTTCACGGTCGGGTACACAGACGAGGTCGTAGCAGCCAGAACGTTCACCAGGCCGGATCCCTGCTTGCGCGGAGAGTAGTAGGCACCAGTGTCCTGGAGTGGATCGACGACGGGGGCGGCTGTGCCCATGATGAGGTTCTGGACGACGTCCACCTTCTCACGATCACTCATCGAGGCAAAGAGCGGATCGTTCTGAACGCGCTCAAGCACGACGGCGCTCACGCCGACGATCTGGGGCGTCGCCATGGACGTGCCGGACATGAACCCGTATGCGCCGTCAGGCACCGAGGAATAGATGTTGCCGCCGGGGGCAGTCACCTCGGGCTTGAGCCGCAGATCAGGGGTGACGCCCCACGAACTGAAGCCGGATATCGAATGCTTGCTGCTGGGCGTGATCGTCATGCCCTCAACGAGGGTCAGGTGATGGTCGGCGGCAGCCAGCATGGCCTGACCATCGGCCTGCGACATGAAACCGGCGGGCACGCTCAGCGTCGACAGGCTCATGACCATGAGCGCGTCGCCGGGGACGTTGTTGTAGACGAGGACGCCAGCGGGCTTGAGGTCTGCAAGGTTCGACACCTTAGCGTCGAAGGTCAGCTTACCGCGCGACACGAGCACGAACTTACCGGCCAGCCCGTCCGGGTACTTCTCCTTGAGAGCTTTCACATCTTCTTCGGAGGCGATTCCACCGTCAACGAACTCGTAGTCGCCAGCGGGCAGCTCGGCGATGTCAGCGATCTTGTCACCGTTCTCCGCGCGCGCACGCTGGTAGGCGACGTCTCGTCCGGCTGCCTTGAAACCGTTGGCCTGAAGCACGTTATCGAGGGAGGCCACGGCAACCACGGGGGCGTAGGAAGCGGGTTCATCCAGGGTCGAGGAGTCGGGGTCGGAGGCGTAGGCCAGGTTCTTACCCGAGTTGTTGCCGTAGCCTGCGGAGAATTCGTTACCGGCGGCCGCGTCGACTGCGACCCCCTTCTCCTGCAGCGTCTCGAAGATTCCCGCGTAGACGCTGTCGGCGGCGTTGTCCATGCCGGCTGTCTGGCCGAGCGAAAGATTCACGACGTCGGGGCGCAGGACCGCCATGTCATCCAGGGCGGATAGCAGCGCGGAGTCCGGGATACCGCCGCGGTCGCGTTCGACCTTCGCGACAATGATCTGCGCGTCGGGGGCCACGCCCATGATCTCACCGGCGTTACCCGCGGCGATACCGGCGACGTGCGTACCGTGGGAACCTGCCGGAGACGCGTCGGCGTCATCATCCGCGTAATCGTAGGCGAAGGGGAACTTCTCAGAGACGTAGGTGCCCGTCTTGCCCGCACCCAGCTGCGCGGCCAGGGAGGCCACCTTTCCCGCATCCAGGGCGGGAGTCCCGGACAGGGTACCGGCGAAGGCCGGGTGGGTCATGTCCACGCCCGTGTCGATGACGGCAATAACCTTGCCCGCGCCCTTCTGGGACACCTGGTCGGCGTGCATGATGAGCTGGGCGCTCAGGTTGTCGGGATTCTGGCCCGCCAGGCGCGCGGCCGCGAAACCGCCCTCGGCGTCGGTCGTCACGTTATCGTCGACCTGAATCTCACGCTCGAGGAACGCGGCCTTCACGCCGCTCACGCTGCGGATCGCGTCAAGCGACCCAGCGGGGGCCTTCAGCGCGAATCCGCTGAAGGCGTTGGTGTACTCGCGGCTCACCTCGGCGGAGGCACCCGGGTCAACCCCAGCCACGGCCTCGTTCATGGCGGCGAGGGCGGCAGCGCGGTCGGTGCCGCTCGCCAGCTCGACGATGATGCCGGCGACGCGCGCGGAGTCCTCAGCAGCGGAGGCCTGGGTCGGCGCAGCGGCCGGGGTCTGGCCGCTCTTCGAGGTCAGCGCGGTGTCGACGTCGCCGACCGGAATGATCGGTTCGGTCGCGGACGGCGCGGGCTGTGGGGTGACGGGGGCGGGGGCGGGCGGTGCCGCAAGGGCAGCCGGAGCCGCGACCGCGAGCACGCACGCCCCAGCGAGCGCAAGCAGCGCCACTGGTTTCTTCGGTGTCATAGTCGTAAAACTCCCATGTGTTGATGACAGACCGCACGGGCGCAGTACAAAGTCCGACCCGTCGGTCATTACTTCGTAGGGTACACGACACAACACGCGAGTTTGACACCGTTTCACGGATGACACAGCACCCGCCCACAACCAACGAGGCCTGAGCCCGGAAACGCTGTCGCACTAGCGTTCCCGGGCCCAGGCGGTATGTTTCACGAAGAGGACGTCAGATCACTTGATCCACTCGCCAGATTCGCTGAACTCGTAGGAGTTTCCATCGATCGTGCGGATACCGCTGTACATCGCACCGTCGGAACCCAGGTAGTACCAGCGGCCACCGATCTTGACCCAGCCGGTCTGCATGGCACCGTCGTTGCCCAGGTAGTACCAGCGACCATCGCTCTTAACCCAGCCGGTCTGCATGGCACCGTCGTTGCCCAGGTAGTACCAGCGACCATCGCTCTTAACCCAGCCGGTCTGCATGGCACCGTCGTTGCCCAGGTAGTACCAGGAGCCTTTACCGCGCACCCAGCCGGAGCTCATGTAGCCGTTGCCATCGAAGTAGTAGTAGCGACCATCGATGAGGTACCAGCCGTTACGTAGGTACGCACCGTTGTTGCACTGCCACGCCCAGCGGTAGCCGTCGGTCACCCAGCGCCCACCCATGGAGGGGCTACACACGTTGCCGCCGTTACCGCCGTCATTACCGGGCTGATCGCCGGTGTTTCCACCGTTATCGCCGCCGCCGTTACCGGGCTGGTCCCCGGTGTTGCCGCCGTCGTTACCGGTAGCCGTCCCGATCGTGATGGCCTTGGAGTGGTTGAGGCCGTAGTCCCACGCAAGCACGTAGGGCTTGTTGTTGCTGCCGCCGCTCACCCTGCTCATGTCGACGGTAGCCGTGTAGTGGTAACGACCGTTCGAGTAGGTCTGGTCAGCGTCGTTACGGATGACGTCGCTGTAGATGTACTGGCCGCTGTTCGAGTCGTTCACCGTGAAGCCAGCCAGCGGCGACTCGTCGCTGATCTCCACGTTGAGGGTGGAACCCCCGTTGCTCAGCGTGGCACGCTCGACGACGGGCGCCTTGGTGTCAACGCGGAAGTTGTAGGTCAGGGACTGCTTCGTCGGCGAGGGGCCGTCGTTGGTGGCGGCAATCGTCAGCGTGTACTTGCCGTCGGGCAGCCTCGAGTACTTGTAGTCGTTGAGGTTGATCGAACGCGACTCGTGGTTTTCCTCAACCCAGGTCATCCGACGCTCGTCGGAGTTATACACCGACTTCCAGTTCTGCGTGGAGGTGAAGGAAGCGACGCTCTTGCCGGCCTCGTTCGCGTAGGTCGTGGTCATCGTGTGGACAGACCGCAGCGTGCCCGTGCGAGGAGTGATGGCCGTGGGCGCGCCCGAGGCCGTGGAACGGGAGATCACGTAGCGGTCAGCGTTGGGACGACCCTCGCGATCCCTGCCCTTCACGAGGGGGTTGTAGCCGAGGAGGCTGCCGTTCTGGCCGTTGTAGATGGCCGAGGAAGCAGCGTGGCCGTCACCCTCGGAGACCATCTGATCGAAGATCGAAGGCGTGCCCCAGGATCCGTAGAAGCCCAGGTAGGGCACGGTCATGTCGGACTGGCCATTCGTGCGAGCCGTGAAGCGCACGAAGCCGTCCAGGAAGGTGCCCGAGGGGGCGTTCGCGCTCACCCACTGGGCGAACTGGCTGCCGGGGGTGACGTCGATACCAACGGTGGCCTCGCCCTTGGCGGGGACGGTCACGCTATTGTTGGAGAAGGAGACGCTGACGCCCTTGCCGTTCCAGTCGGTGGAGCTGCCGGTGAAGAGGCCGCCCGAGATGTTCTCAGACAGGGCCTGAGCGGAGAGATCGTAGGTCGCCGCCGTGCCGGACAGGTTGTGCAGGGTGACGTCGAAGTGCCAGCCCTTGGTGCCATCACCGAGTTCCGCCTTGGGGCGGGAAGAGTCGGCAGCACCGTTCACGGTCGGGTACACGGACGAGGTCGTGGCAGCCTGAACGTTCACGAGGCCTGCGCCCTGCTTACGCGGGGAGTAGTAGGCACCGGAGCCGGCGTTCGGATCGGCGACGGGGACAGCGGTGCCCATGATGAGGTTCTGGACGACGTCGGCCTTCTGGCGCGCGCTCATCGAGGAGAAGAGCGGGTCGTTCTGAATGCGCTCAAGAACGACGGCGCTGACGCCGGTGATCTGCGGGGTCGCCATGGACGTGCCTGACATGTACTGGTAGCCGCCGCCGGGCACGGAGGAGTAGATGTTGCCACCGGGGGCGGTCACCTCAGGCTTGAGGCGCATGTCAGGAGACACGCCCCACGAGCTGAAGTCAGACATCGTGTAGGCACCGCGACCGTTCCGCGCGTTTTCGATGGAGGCCACCGACACGACGGGCGCGAAGGTGGAGGGTTCACCCAGGGTCGAGGAGTCCGGGTCGGAGGCGTAGGGCAGGTTCTTGCCCGACTTGTTGCCGTAGCCGGCTTGGAACTCGTTGCCTCCAGCAACGTCGAGAGTGATGCCCTTCTCCTGCAGCTTCTCGTACACGCCCGCGAACAGGGTGTCGGCCGCACTGTCCATGCCGGCCGTGCGGCCGAGGGACATGTTCACGACGTCAGGCTTAATGACCGCCATGTCGTCCAGGGCTCCGAGCAGCGCGGAGTCGGGGATGCCGCCACCGCGGCTGCGCGCGACCTTGCCGACGATGATCTGAGCATCGGGGGCAATACCCGTGATCTGACTACCGTTGGCTGCGGTAATGCCGGCAACGTGCGTGCCGTGAGAACCAGCCGGTGATGCGTCGTTGTCACCGTCCGCATAGTCGTAGGCGAAGGGGAACTTCTCGGACACGTAGGTGCCGCTCTTGCCCACCTGTCGCGCCAGAGCAGCGCCCTTGGAACTGTCGATTGCGGGAGTTCCGTGCAGGGCTCCCGAGAACGCGGGGTGGCTCATGTCCACGCCCGTGTCGATGATGGCGACGACCTTGCCAGCGCCGGTCTGGGAGATCTTATCGGCCTTCATCATGACCTGGGCGGACAGGACGTCGCCGTGCTGCGCGGCGCGCATGGCTGCCATGGGGTTGCTCTCGGCGTCGGCGGCACTGCCGGAGTCGGCCGAGGCGTCGGCACCGCCGGTGCCCTCCGCGTCGGCGGGAGTGTCATCGCCATCGTCGCTGACTTGGGTCTCGCGATCAATGAAGGCGCTCTGGACACCGCTCACGCCGCGGATCGCATCCATCGAGCCGATGGGAGCGCTCAGCGCGAAGCCCGTAAAGGCGTTGGTATACTCCCGCGACACCTCAGCCGAGGCATCCGGGTAGGCCGCAGCAACAGCCGCGTTGATAGAGGCGAGGGCGGCGGCAGTGTCGGTGCCGTCCTCGAGCTGGACGATCATATCCACGACGGTTGAGGAGTCTTCTTCGGTCGTGGCCGGGACCTCCTCGTCGAGAAGGGACTCGCCGTCGGCGGAGGTCAGCGCGTTGTCGACGTCGCCTACGGGGAGTTCGGGAGCGGGTCCGCTCGCCGCAGCCTCGTCAGCGCCCGACTGTGCGGACTGTGCGGCATCGGCTTCAGAGCCGGCCTGGTGGAGGAGCGACCCCGGCATGGCCAGGGACGTGGGTAGTGCGATGGCAACCGCGCATGCGCCGGCGATAGCGAAAAGCTTCACCGGTTTCTTCGGTGTCATGTGTCTAACTCCAATGATGTGTCGGGAGACCCGGACGGGCCTGCCACAAACTTTGACCGAATGGCCACTGGATATCAGAGTACAACACTTATCGCGGAATCTAGAAGCCCTTTGGCAAAATTCCCAACACTTTTTCAACAATGAAGCCGGGTTCGACTACCTCACACAAGATACTATCAAACTCAGGATTTGCAGGATTTTCTCCCCTTAGGCTACCTCACCAAGGCACCCGAAGGGTCGAAGGTGCAGGTCCGTCCATTATCATTTGCACATCGGTCAGCATCGTCCTGTCAGACTCTCCAGCCTGTGTTATGTGGAGGGTTGTTGAGGCGACTTTCTTTTGCCTTGTTGCATGTTAGCTACCTGCTTGTTGTGGTGCGATTCCACCATGAGCGAGGGGGCGGCTTGCGTCGTCAAGCCAGTCAACTGTTTCACAGGCGACACGGCACCCGTCCATCAACGAGACCTGGGCCCGGAAACGCCGTCATGTCAGCGTTTCCGGGCCCAGGCCGTGAGTCGTCAACGGTTGTCAGATCACTTGACCAGTGCACCCGAGTTATCGAAGGTGTAGGTCTTTCCGTCGATGTTGCGCGTGCCCGTGCACATCGAGCCACCGTTGCTGGGATCCAGGTAGTACCAGGTGTCTCCCTGGTTCAGCCAACCGGTCTGCGCGTTTCCGTCAGGTCCGACAAAATAATCCTTGCCGCCGATGTTAGACCACTGGTTGCGAGGGAGGCTCTTCCCACCAACGCAGTTCTGCCACCAGCCGACCGGATCGCTCAGCCAGTATCCGTTCAGGAAGTCGCAGTAACCGGAGTTACCGCCGTTGCCCGGGTTACCACCGGGCTGGCCGCCACCGTTATCCCAGCCGTCACCGGGCTGGCCGCCACCGTTACCGGGCTGACCGCCACCGTTGCCCCAGTCATCACCGGGCTGGCCGCCACCGTTACCGGGCTGACCGCCACCGTTGCCCCAGTCATCACCGGGCTGGCCGCCACCGTTACCGGGCTGACCGCCACCGTTACCGGGCTGACCGTCGCCCCAGTCATCACCGGGCTGACCGCCACCGTTACCGGGCTGACCGCCACCGTTACCGGGCTGGCCGCCACCGTTACCGGGCTGGCCGCCACCGTTACCGGGCTTGCCGCCGTTCATCGTGACGGGCTCGGAGTGGTTGAGTCCGTAGTCCCACGCGACAACGTAGGGATTGTTGCTGGCGCCACCCTGAACCTGGTTCAGGTCGATGCTGGTCTTGTAGTGGTACCGACCGTTCTCGTAGGTCTGGCTGTTCTCGTCACGAGCAACCTCGAGGTGGATGTAGCGACCGCTATTCGGATCGTTCAGCGTGAAGCCGGCCAGGGGCGACTCATCGCTGAGCTCCACCGAAAGGGTGGAACCATTCACCTTGGCGCTGTCCACAACGGGGGCCTTGGTGTCGATACGGAAGTTGTACGTAATGGACTGTTCAGTAGACGAGGGACCATCGTTGTTGGCGGCAATCGTCAGCTTGTAGTTGCCGTCGGGAAGGCTTGCGTACTTGCCTTCCTTCAGGTCGATGGACCGAGGCTCCTGCCCCTCTTCAACCCAGCTCATCCGTTCTTCTTCAGGATCGATGGTCGACTTGAAGTTCTGGAAGGAGGTGAAGGAGGCAACGCTCTTGCCCGCCTCATTCGTGTACGTGGTGGTCATCTTGTGAACACTGCGCAGCGTGCCCGTGCGAGGGCTGATCGCTGTGGGCGCACCCGAGACCGTGGAACGGGAGACCACGTAGCGCTCGGCGTTGGGACGACCCTGGCGTTCCCGCCCCTTGAGGAGGGGGTTGTAGCCGAGGAGGCCGCCCCGGTCACCGTTGTAGATGCCCGTGGAAGCAGCGTGGGCATCGCCCTCGGAAACGAGCGCGTCGAAGATCGCCGGCTTGGCCCAGGATCCGTAGAAGCCCAGGAAAGGCACGCCCAGGTCGGGCTGACCGTTCGTACGCGAGGTGAAGCGCACGAAACCGTCCAGGAAGGTGCCCGAGGGGGCGTTGGCGGAGACGTACTGGGCAAACTCGTTGCCGGGCTTGATATCAATGCCGACAGTGGTTTCACCCTTGGCAGGAACCGTCACGCTCGAGCCAGAGAAGGAGACGCTGACGCCCTTGCCGTTCCAGTCAGTGGAGTGACCGGTGAAGAATCCGCCCTCAATGTTCTCGGACAGAGCCTGGGAAGAGAGCTCGTACGTAGCAGGAGTGTCGGACACGTTGTGCAAGGTGACGTCGAAGTGCCAGCCGTTGGTGCCGTCACCCAGGTCCGCCTTGGGACGGGAGGCGTCGGTCGCGCCGTTCACGGTCGGGTACACGGACGAGTTTGTGGCAGCCTCAAGGTTAGCCAGGCCTGCGCCCTGCTTACGCGGGGAGTAGTAGGCACCGCCACCCTGTCCGGGATCCACAACCGGGACCGCAGTTCCCATGATCAGGTTCTGGACAACATCCACCTTCTGACGGTCATTCAGCGACGAGAAGAGCGGGTCGTTCTGAACGCGCTCAAGTACGACGGCGCTGGCACCGGTCATCTGCGGGGTCGCCATGGACGTACCGGACATCATCTTGTAGCCGCCGCCGGGCACGGAGGAGTAGATGTTGCCACCGGGGGCGGTCACCTCAGGCTTGAGGCGCATGTCAGGAGACACGCCCCACGAGCTGAAATCGGACATCTTGTAGTTGCCGTTTGCCCCGTTCCTCGCGTTCTCAATGGACGCGACCGTGACCACAGGGGCGAAGGAGCCAGGCTCGCCCAGGGTCGAAGAGTCCGGGTCAGAGGCGTAGGGCAGGTTCTTGCCCGACTTGTTGCCGTAGCCGGCTTGGAACTCGTTGCCTCCAGCAACGTCGAGAGTGATGCCCTTCTCCTGCAGCTTCTCGTACACGCCCGCGAACAGGGTGTCGGCCGCACTGTCCATGCCGGCCGTGCGGCCGAGGGACATGTTCACGACGTCAGGCTTAATGTCCGCCATGTCGTCCAGGGCTCCGAGCAGCGCGGAGTCGGGGATGCCGCCACCGCGGCTGCGCGCAACCTTCGCAACGATGATCTGAGCATCGGGGGCGATACCCATGATTTGATCACCGTTGGCTGCGGTAATGCCGGCAACGTGCGTGCCGTGGGCACCCGCCGGGGAGGCATCGTTGTCACCGTCCGCATAGTCGTAGGCGAAGGGGAACTTCTCGGACACGTAGGTGCCGCTCTTGCCCACCTGCTGCGCCAGAGCAGCGCCCTTGGAACTGTCGATTGCGGGAGTTCCGTGCAGGGCTCCCGAGAACGCGGGGTGGTCCATTTCCACGCCCGTGTCGATGATGGCGACGACCTTGCCTTCGCCCTTCTGAGTAACCTTGTCAGCGTGCATCATGATCTGCGCGCTCAGGTTATCGGGGTGCTGCGAACGTGACGCAGTCGTTGCGGAACCGCTGCCTGCATCGTCAGAGTCGCCGTTTGCATCGTCGCTGACTTGGGTCTCGCGATCAATGAAGGCGCTCTGGACACCGCTCACGCCGCGGATCGCATCCATCGAGCCGATGGGAGCGCTCAGCGCGAAGCCCGTAAAGGTGTTGCTGTACTCCCGCGACACCTCAGCCGAGGCATCCGGGTAGGCCGCAGCAACAGCCGCGTTGATAGAGGCGAGGGCGGCGGCAGTGTCGGTGCCGTCCTTCAGCTGGACGATCATATCCACGACGCGCGAGGATCCGTCATCGGTGGAGGCCTGAGTTTCCCCATCAACCACCTGCTCGCCCTCCTCTGAGGTCAACGCATTTTCAGCGTTGCCCACGGGCAGTTCAGGCTCGGGCTCAGGCTGCGCGACCACTCCGGCTGCGGATTGCGCAGCCTCGGGGTCAGAATCAGCCTCGGGTCCATAAGACCCGGGCAGCGCAAGAGACGTCGGCAGCGCGACTGCAACCGCGCATGCGCCGGCGATAGCGATGAGTTTCGCCGGTTTCTTCAGTGTCATATGTCTAACTCCAATGTTGGCGTCTGGGGACCCTTACAGGCCTACCTAAAGTCTGACCTATTGGTCACCCGGAATTAGAGTACAACACTTATCGCAGAATCTGGAAGTCCTTTTGCAAAATCCCGACACTTTTTCAACGACAAGGCCTGGGTTCGGTGATGTTCTCACGAAGCACCATCGAACCCAGGCTTTGTGCGGTCTTCTCCCCCTCACGTCACCCGACTAACGCGCCCGAAGGGTCAAAAGTATAGGCGCGCCCATTGATCTTTTGCACACCGGTCAGCATCACCCCATCGGACCCCAGATAGTACCAGGTGCCCCCCTGGTTGAACCATCCAGTGCACATCGCTCCAGTTGAGTCCAGGTAGTACCAGGAACTGCCGTACGTGATCCATCCAGTGTGAATGTTGCCGGAAGCTCCCAGATAGTACCAGGAACCGCGCTCGAACAACCATCCGGTGCGCATGACCTTCGTGGCTGGGTCGAGGTAATACCAATGGGGTCCTCCATACACTCCATCACGGACCCAGCCGCCCACCAGAGCGCCCTCGGGGTCCGCGTAGACCCACTCTCCGCTCACACGCTTGAGGAACCCGGTCATCATGTAGCCGGACGGACCGAATTGGTACTCCGAGCCATTGATGGTGAACCAACCCGCCTTCAGGTAGGTCACACCGTCCGCGCAGCGGTACCACCAGCCGACGGAATCCTTCACCCAGGAACCACCCGCAGGATCGGCGCAGGGAAGCCGGACGTTCGGATTGTTATTGGTGGGCAGGTCCAGGGTCACAGGATCGGAGGGGTTCAGGCCGTAGTCCCATGCAAGCACGTAGGGGTGCGAGACAACTCCCCCGGTTCCGCCCTGATTCTCCCACGCCTGCATGATCGTCATGATGGGCAGCTCCACGTGGTAGCTGTAGGCCCCATCCTCGCCAACGCTGCCCTCGCTGGGGGTGAAAATGTGGCGGTAGAACCACAGGCCGTCGACAGGATCGTGCAGGTCGATGCCAGCCAGGGGCGAGGCATCGGTGACGTCGAAGGAAATGACCATGTCTGGCCCCTCACCCCCGTACGTCAGGTTGGAGATGACGGGCGCGGTCGCGTCGAGGCGGAACTTGTAGGAGATCGACTGCTCTGCGCTTGACGGCCCGTCGTTGCTCGCCTCAATCGTCAGCGTGTACTCACCGTCGGGCAGGTCCTTGTAGGCGTCAGAGCGTGCGTCCAGCGCGGTGGGCTCGTGGTAGGCCTCGACCCACGTGTTCTCTTCGGTGCTCGTCAGATACACGGACTTCCAGTTCCGATGGTTCGTGACGGAGGAGACTTTCTCCCCGGCCTTGTTCGTGTAGATGCTGGTGAGCGTGTGGACGCTGCGCAGCGTGCCCGTGCGGGGTTCGAGGATCGTGGGCGCACCTGGAGCCCCGGAGCGCGAGATGACGTAGCGGTCGGCGTTGGGCCGACCCTCGCGTGCACCCACCTTGATAAGGGGGTTGTAGCCGAGCTGATTGCCGGTCGCGCCATTCACGATCTGTGAGGCGTGAGTGTGCCCGTAGCCCTCGGAGGCGAGTGCGTCGAAGATGGCCGGCTTGCCCCAGTCGCCGTAGAAGCCCAGGTAAGGCACGGACAGGCTGGGCTGGCTCTCGGTGCGCGAGGTGAAGCGCACGAAGCCATCGAGGAAAGTCCCCGAGGGAGCGTTGTCAGCGACATACTGGGCGAATTCGGACCCGGGGGTAACGTCGATGCCAACGGTGGCCTCGCCCTTCGCGGGCACAGTGACGGTCGCCCCCTCCCCCGCTCCCGACGCCGCGCCGCTGTACGACACAGCCACGCCACGGCCTCGCCAATCCGAGGAATGCTCCGTGAAGAAGCCGTCGTCGATGATCTCGGAGAGCGCCTGGGAGGAAAGCTCATAGGTCGCTTCCGCGTCGGACAGGTTGTGCAGGACGACGTCGAAGTTCCAGCCCTTCGTGCCATCCCCCAGGTCGGCCTTGGGCCGGGAGACCTCGGGGGCACCCTCGACGGTCGGATACACAGACGAGGTCGTGGCCGCCAGAGCGTCAACCAGGCCAGCGCCCTGCTTACGCGGAGAATACAGCACCCCGCTATCCTGAGCCGCGTCGGTCAGGGGGGCGGGCGGTGCCCATAATGAGATTCTGGACGACATCCACCTTCTCACGCGCACTCATCAAGGCAAAAAGAGGATCAGACTGGACACGCTGCAGGACGATCGCACTGATACCCGACATCTGCGGGGTCGCCATCGAGGTGCCCGAGGTCTGCTCGTACGCACCGTTCGGTATCGCGGAGAAAACGTTGCCACCGGGCGCAGCGATTTCAGGCTTGAGGCGCAGATCTGGGGAAACGCCCCACGAGGAGAACTCCGAGGCCTCGTAGACGGAGGACTGCGGCAGAACCTGGCCCTCAGCCATCGTCAGGTGATGATCAGCGGCCTCCAGCATGGCCTGGCCATCCGCCTGCGAGATAAACGCGGCGGGCACGTCCTGGGTCGTCAGGTTCATGATGATGAGGGAACCGACCGAAACGTTGTTGTAGACGAGGACACCCGCGGGGTGCAGGTCGTACAGGTTCTCGACCTTCTTCTGGTAGGTCATGTTGCCGCGCGAGACAAGCGCAATCTTGCCGGTGAGGCCATCCGGATACTTTTCCGTGAGGGCGGCCACGTCCTCCTCGGAGGCGAATCCCGCATCTACATACTCGTAGGTGCCGGCGGGCAGGTCGGAGAAGTAGGCGACCTTCTCGCCGTTCATGCCGCGCGAACGCTGGTAGCCGATATCCTTCCCGGCTGCCGTGAAAGCATTGCGGATGAGCGCGTTCTCGACGGAGGCGACGGCGACCACCGAGGGGTAAGTCGCGGGTTCGTCAATGACCGAGGAGTCGGGGTTTGAAGCATAGGGCAGGCCCTTACCAGACATGTTGCCGTACCCGGTCGAAAAAGCGTTGCCCGCAGCCGCGTTGACGGTGATCCCCGCCTCCTGCAGCTTCTTGTAGACGGTCGCATAGACCGTGTCCGCCTCGTTATCCATTCCGGCCGTCCAGCCCAGCGACAGGTTAATGACGTCCGGATGCAGGATCAGCATGTCGTCGAGTGCGGCCAGCAGAGCGGAATCCAGCAGCGCATCATCCTCGGTGCGCGTTACCTTTCCGACGATAATCTGAGCGTCCGGGGCGGTGCCGACAATCTTGTCGGCGTTACCCGCCGCGATACCCGCGACGTGCGTCCCATGGAAGCCCGACCCTCCCTCGCGCGGCGAGGCATCGTTGTCACCGTCCGCGTAGTCGTAGGCGAAGGGGAACTTCTCATTCACATAGACGCCGGTCTTCCCCTCCCCCAACTGGGCCTTGAGTTCATCCACCTTGTCCTCCGACAGGGCAGGTGTGGCCGTGAGCGCGGGCGTGAACGCCTGGTGCGTCATGTCGACACCCGTGTCGATGATGGCGATGACCTTCCCCTCGCCCTTCTGAGTCACCTGGTCGGTGCGCATCATGAGCTGGGCACTCAGGTTTGCGGGATCCTGCCCCTCGATCTGCGAGGCCCTGGTGCCGCCCTCCGCGTCAACGGCGGCCGCATCACTGACGTGCCCCTCGCGCTCCAGGAAGGCAGCCTTGACACCCGCCACACCGCGGATCTCCTCCAGGCTGCCGGCGGGGGCGCTCAGCGCGAAGCCATCCAGGACGTTGGCGTACTCCCGCTCCACCCAAACCTGCACTCCTGGAAACGACGCAGCCACGGCCTCGTTCACGGTCGCAAGAGCAGCGCTACGATCAATCCCTTCCTCGAGTTGCACGATGACGCCGACAAGTCGCGCCGAGTCCCGGTCGACGACTTCGGCAACCTCCGGTGCCTGCCCGTCCTTCGAGGTCAGCGCCGTGTCAAGGTCACCGACCGGCAGGGACGAGGCCGGGGTATCCTCCGCGGGAACCGGACCCGCGCGCAGCGGTGAGGCCACGGACGCCGGACCCGTAAACGCAAGCGCGCACGCACCGACAAACGCCAGGAGGACAGCTGGTTTCTTCATTGACATAAGCCTTCTCCAATTAGTGTCACAGACGACCACTGCCAGCGTGGGCGCTCCCACGTCGCAGCCGCCTAGCACAACGCTACTGGAAAAGACGCGACTGACAATCTTCAGATTGCTAACGAAACAATTAAGACGATCTGAAATGTCAAAAGGGCCGGACCCGGAGACGCTTAGGTGTGATGTCCCCGGGCCCGGCCCGTGTTGTAGAGGCGATCAGGTCACTTGACCCATACGCCGTTGGCATCCAGGTAGTACCAGGTGCCACCCAGGTTCAGCCAGCCAGTCGCCATCGCGCCCGAGGCCTTCAGGTAGTACCAGGTGCCACCCAGGTTCAGCCAGCCAGTCGCCATCGCGCCCGAGGCCTTCAGGTAGTACCAGGTGCCACCCAGGTTGAGCCAACCGGTCGCCATCGCGCCCGAGGCCTTCAGGTAGTACCAGGTGCCACCCAGGTTGAGCCAACCG
>ERZ1699235.317-NODE-317-length-21119-cov-2.732612_pt1 | contig 21119 bp, 15 predicted proteins | sample MGYA00581546_ERZ1699235 | MGnify/ENA primary metagenome ERZ1699235 (study PRJEB42319, sample SAMD00040334) | human oral metagenome | material: saliva | host: Homo sapiens | study: EMG produced TPA metagenomics assembly of PRJDB4115 data set (Metgenomic analysis of... | reverse complement strand
GAGTGGATAGAACCTAGGGAACCGTCACGCATTTTCGCTAGACGTTGCGAACGCTCGATATCGGTGAGCTCTACTAGCCCACCGTACCAGCGCCGCGCAGGCGGGCACCTGGCGCCAGGAAGTCCTGGTCACGCGGCCCCGCCTGCGTAGAAGTTGTTTCTGAAGTCATTGCCTGTAACAGACAACTTTCCTCAGGCGCTCTGGTGGAAGGTACGAGCCAGAACGTCCAGCTGCTGCTCGCGGGTTAGCTTGACGAAGTTAACGGCGTAGCCGGAAACGCGAACGGTCAGGTTCGGGTACTTCTCGGGGTTCTCGATGGCGTCCTCGAGGGTGGAGCGGTCTAGCACGTTGATGTTGGCGTGGTACAGACCCTTGACGCCCTGCTGAGCCTCGCGGTTAGCCTTCATGGAAGCTAGGCGCTCTTCGTAAGTGGTGGCCATTTTCTTTCTCCTTTTAGAGATTGCCGGGATTTCCGGCGGCCCGCCGCCACCTGGGTTAAGCGGCGGGCCTTAGGTTTATGGATGTAAGCTGCGCGGGTTAGAAACCCTGGGTTGCGTCTTCCACGCAGGACTCGTCGGCCAGGAAGCCGGCGTCGAGGATACCGACCAGGTTGGCTACCTGCTCTTCCTTGGTACGGCCCAGACCCTGCGGGGTGATGGTGTTGGTCAGCGAGATGCCGTCTAGAGCATCGTTGTAGTCCAACTTACCGACGCTGAGCATGGAGGCGACCATACCGTGGGTGTCCATACCGTTCTCCGGGTTAGCACCAGGAGAGAACGGGGTGCCCTTGCGGTGACCGGACGGGAAGGAACCGGTGGCCTTACCGTAAACCACGTTGGAGGTAATGGTTAGTACGGACTGGGTCGGGATCGCGTCGCGGTAGAGCGGGATAGCGCGGATCTTGCTCATTACGGTGTGAACCACGGTGGCCGCAATGTCATCGGCACGGTCGTCGTCGTTACCGTAGATCGGGAAGTCACCCTCAGTGCGGTAGTCAACCACCAGGCCAGACTCGTCGCGGATGGGGTAAACCTTGGCGTACTTAATGGCGGACAGGGAGTCGGCCACAATGGACAGGCCAGCGATACCGCAACCCATGGTGCGCACGATTTCCTTGTCGTGCAGAGCCATCTCGATAGCCTCGTAAGCGTAGCGGTCGTGGCAGTAGTGGATGATGTTGAGGGCCTCAACGTAGGTGCCCACAACCCAGTCCAGCATCTGCTCGTACTTTTCCCAGATGTCGTTGAAGTCCAGCGGACCGTCGCCCTCAACACCCTGGTGGTCGGGAACGATGAGCTTACCGCTCATTTCGTCACGGCCGCCGTTGATGGCGTAAAGCAGGGCCTTGGCGGCGTTAACACGGGCGCCGAAGAACTGCATCTGCTTACCTACGCGCATCGGGGACACGCAGCAGGCGATAGCCGCGTCGTCGCCCCAGTGCTCACGAATCTGGGGGTCAGATTCGTACTGAATCGAGGAGGTCTCGATGGAGATGGCGGCGCAGAAGTCCTTGTAACCCTCGGGCAGGTTCTCATCCCAGAAGATGGTGATGTTCGGCTCGGGAGCTGGGCCCAGGTTGCGCAGGGTCTGCAGCAGACGGAAGGAGGTCTTGGTGACCAGCGTACGACCGTCGTCGCCGAAACCAGCGTCAGACCAGGTGGCCCAGTAGGGGTCGCCGGAGAAGATCTGGTCGTAAGCGATGGTGCGCAGGAAGCGAACAATACGCAGCTTCATGACCAGGTTGTCGATCAGCTCCTGGGCGCGAGACTCGGTGATCTTACCGGCCTTTAGGTCACGCTCGAAGTAGACATCTAGGAAGGCAGACAGACGACCAATGGACATGGCCGCGCCGTCCTGGCTCTTAACAGATGCCAGGTAAGCAAAGTAGGTCCACTGCACAGCCTCGTGGGCGTCCTTGGCCGGACCGGAGATGTCATAGCCATAGGAAGCGGCCATGTTCTTGAGCTTCTTAAGAGCCTTGATCTGCTCAGCGTGCTCCTCGCGGAAACGAGCCCAGTGCTCAGAGAAGGGCTGGCCGACGACGGAGTCCTTGTCCTTAAGCTTCTGCGCAATCAGGTAGTCAACACCGTACAGAGCCACGCGGCGGTAGTCACCGATAATACGGCCACGACCATAGGCGTCAGGCAGACCGGTGATGATGTGGCTGGAACGAGCCGCACGAATGTTGGGGGTGTAGATGTCGAAAACGGCATCGTTGTGGGTCTTGCGGTACTTGGTGAAGATCTCCTTCACAGCAGGGTCGTATTCCTTGCCTGCTTCGTGAATGGCGGTCTCAACCATACGCCAGCCGCCATTGGGCATCATTGCACGCTTGAGGGGGCTGTCAGTCTGTAGACCAACTACCACATCGTCCTCATCGCTGATGTAACCGGGCTTAAAAGCGTCGATATCAGTGGGGGTGTGAGTATCTACATCGAGGATGCGTACTTTGCGCTCCTCAGACAGGTAGTCCTTCTCCAGGGTGTCCCACAGGTGCGTGGTCTTCTCAGTGGGGCCAGCTAGGAACTCCTCACCGCCTAGGTAAGGGGTGTAGTTGCGCTGAATGAAGTCACGAACGTCGATCTCTTCATTCCAATTGCCAAGGTTGAAACCCTGCCAAGCTTCAGGCACCTGCGTGGCGTTTGCCACTGCCTCTGTAGTCATCCAAATCCTCCTGTTCGGTCGGCATTAGCCGCCCGACATTGGTGGTTCATCGTCCTGTGGGCGAGACAGCGACTCCTTCGCGCCGTCTCCTTAACTCTAAGTCTTTCTGCTTAACTTCTGCCTAAGTTAAGCCCTAAAACCGGCGTTAGGTCCCTCACAAGCAAACGTTAGTCCTATCGAACAGGCGCATAATTGCAGCGTTTTAAGTAGGGTTCCCTAGGTCACGCAAGGACTATAGTCCCACAAAAGGGTGAGCTATGGATAGGCTTTCACTGCTCGAAAAAATCCTGCACCCGAGCCACAATCCCGCTGCTATCCATGCCCATATCCGCCATTAACTGCGCGCGAGTAGCAGTGTCTAGGAACTGTTTAGCGATACCAATACGCACTGTGGGAACAAAAAGTTTAGCCAGCTCCATCTGATCGCGCAGCGCAGAGCCAAAACCACCATCAACCAGCCCATCTTCAGCGCTAACCACCAGGTCATAGCCTCGCGTTAGCTCAACTAGAGCCGGATTAATCGGCAGCAGCCAGCACGGATCAATCACATCAGGGGCGTAGCCCAAAGCCTCTAGCTGCGCTGCTGCTGCTAACGCCGGCTCAACCATAGCTCCGGCTGCCACCAGCAGTACGCGTTTGCCAGCTTCCTGCTTGCTACTGCGGTAAAGCCAGTCCATCCCCTCTAGGGTTTCAATAGCTTCAATTGGGGCGGGCATAGAGCCCTTACGGTAACGCACCAGGCTAGGGCCGTCGTCGATAGCCACAGCCTGACGCAACTGACTACGCAAAGTGGCTTCGTCACGCGGGGCTGCCAAACGCATACCGGGAATCATGGCAGCCATGGCGATATCCCACATGCCATTGTGGCTAGCCCCATCAGCGCCAGTAATACCGGCTCGGTCAAGCACCACTGTCACTGGGGCGTGGTGCATGGCCACATCCATCAAAAGCTGGTCATAGGCACGGTTTAAGAAAGTCGCATACAAAGCCACCACCGGGTGCATGCCCGCAAAAGCCATACCGGCCGCCATAGTCAACGCATGCTGCTCGGCAATACCCACATCAATAACCCGCTGCGGATAGGCCTCGGACAGCAGGTTTAGACCCACCGGGGCCTGCATGGCGGCAGTAATACCCACCACCGAGTCATTTTCGCGGGCAATAGCCAAGATTTCTTCAGCAAAAACCTTGGTCCAGCCAAACCGTGAAGGCACTACCGGCAAGCCAGTTTCGGGGTGGATCTTGCCAACCGCATGGAAGCGATCGGCCACATCTTCCTCAGCCGGGCTATAGCCGCGCCCCTTTTCAGTTTTAACGTGAACGATCACCGGATCTTCATAGTCACGGGCCAGCTGTAGCGCCGCCTCTAGGGCCTGCAAATCATGACCGTCAACCGGACCGGTGTATTTAATGCCCAGATCCTCAAAGATAACCTCAGGAACTACCAAATCCTTAAGTCCCCGCTTAAGTCCATGCAACGCCCCAAAAGCCTTACGACCTGCCGCCCCCTGGCTAAGCAGTACCGACTTTATACGCCCTAAAGTACGTTCATATTCAGCCGAAGTGCGTAGCGCATCTAGGTGATGGGCTAGCCCGCCAATGGTAGGAGCATAGGAGCGACCGTTGTCGTTAACCACGATCACCAGGTGCTTATCGGGAGAAACCGCAATGTTGTTCATGGCTTCCCAAGCCATGCCACCGGTCATGGCCCCATCACCAATCACAGCTACCACGTGCGAGCGAGTGTCCCCCTTTAAAGCCTTAGCGCGCCCTACGCCGTCGGCCCAAGAAAGGGCGGTAGAAGCGTGAGAGTTTTCGACGACGTCATGAGCAGACTCAGTGCGTGAGGGGTATCCCGAGAGCCCTCCACGCTCCCGCAGCGCGGAAAAATCATGCCGGCCAGTAAGCAGCTTGTGCACATATGACTGATGCCCAGTATCAAAAATTATGGTGTCGCGCGGAGAATCAAAGACCCGGTGCAACCCAATGGTCAGCTCCACTACCCCCAAATTGGGGCCTAGGTGGCCACCGGTTCGGGCTACCGATTGGATCAGGTACTGGCGAATTTCCTCGGCTAGCTCAGGTAATTGCTGCGCCCCTAGAGCCTTGAGATCATCGGGATTACTGATCGACTCCAGAAGTTTGCCCAATTGTCTCGACCCTTTCTTGACCGTCTTACGTTTGACCGTCTTGGTGGTTCCAGGCGGCGGGGACCACGCGATAGCCTCTGCTAATTTTCCACGCTAATCCCTCAAGCTTCAAACCAGCTAGAGCCTAATGCTAGCCGTGACCAGATAGAAACCAAGCAGATTAATCGGCGCCATGGCCTTAAGGGGGCGCTTTGCAAGTGCCTCACATAGCGATAATTTGTTATCGAAACATGTATGGAGACTAAAAACCGGTTACTCTTTAGCTACGCAAACGGTTTCGAGCGTTGATTGGAAGCATCCATGACTCAACAAGCACCTTACGGTACCTGGCCATCGGCGGTAACGCCGGAGCTAATCACTTCGCGTACCGTACACCTGTCGCAGCTGCGCATTGATGGCGCGGACACCTATTGGGTTGAACTCCGCTCTAACCGGGGCGGGCGCCAAGTACTGCTGCGCCGTGGCAGTGATGGTTCTATTGGTGAAATCCTCCCTCCCACGCCTTCAGGTTCACTGGTGGACGTGCGTTCACGTGTGCATGAGTACGGCGGTAAGGCTTACGCCGTTAACAATGGCGTGATTGTGGTTTGTGACGGCCATGATGGGCGTGTATACCGTTTTGACTTAAAGCGTCGTATTGCCGGCCTAGTGCCGCTAACCGGTTACGGCGACATCCGCCACGGTGACCTAGAGATCGACGCCGCCCGTGGGCTGGTCTATGCGGTACGTGAAGACCACCGTGGAGCTGAGACTGTAAACACCCTGGTAGCTATTCCGCTCGATGGCTCTGCAGCCCGCGACGACTCCAAGGTTAAGACGATCTTTGCGGACGCAGACTTTGTGGCCGCCCCCACCCCCAGCCCCGACGGTGAACACCTAGCCTGGATCACCTGGAACAGTCCCTACATGCCTTGGGCTTACTCCACTTTGCACGTAGGTAACCTCAATGAGGATGGCACCATTGGTATCCAGCGCACGCTAGCCGACGAGGAAGGCGTGTCTGTTTCTGAGCCGCGTTGGGCTGACAACGTGGATCTGTGCTTCATTTCTAACAAGTCTGGCTACCGCAACCTTTACCGCACGGAAGGCTTCCCGCCTTTGGGCGTGCACGGCGACGACTGGGCTGACCACCTGCGAGTACGTGCCCTGCACCCGATGGAGGCCACCTTCTCGCGTCCGGCTTGGGAACTGGGCCTGCACTCTTACGATGTTCTCGACGGCGAACACCTGATCGCCTCTTGGGCCAGCAACGCGGTGTGGCACCTGGGTACCGTCAAGCTATCTAACGGTGAGCTTGAAGAGTGGCACACCGGCTGGCAGCCTGTCGGTAACGTAGCCAGCGACGGCGGGCGCGTAGTGGCTTTGGCAGCTACCGAAACCAACGGCCCCTCCATTATTGAAGTGGTCGATGGCAAGGTAACCGTGCTGCGCTCTTCAGGAGCTAGCGAGCCTGACCTGCACTCCATCGCCTTTGCTACTCCCCTAACTTGGCCCACCAGCGATGACCAGGTAGCGCACGGTTTCTTCTACCACCCCGATAATGTCGTTGAAAGCGAGGAAGGCGCCTCGGAGCTACCCCCGTTGATCGTTAATGTTCACGGCGGGCCCACCAGTGCCGCAGACCCCACCTACAACCTTGGGGTGCAGTACTGGACCAGCCGTGGTTTTGCCTACCTGGACGTGAACTACCGTGGTTCTAGTGGTTTTTCCACCACTTACCGCAAGGCTATTTACGGCCGCTGGGGTGAGGTGGACGTTGCTGATGTAATCAGCGGCGCCAAGTACCTGGTAGAGCACGGCCTGGTAGATCCTGCACGTATTGCGGTGCGCGGCGCTAGCGCTGGTGGTTTCACCGCACTTAACGCCGTAGCTGGCTCTGACGTGTTCTCTGCGGCCTGCACCCGCTACGCCATCGCTGACTTGAAGCTGTTAGCCCAAAGCAAGATGCCTAAGTTTGAGGCTCACTACGTGCAAACCTTGATTGGCTATAAGGATCTAGATGATCCGGTAGTGGCTCAGCGTTCCCCCATCAACCATGTTGATGAGATTAACGCACCGCTGCTATTGCTGCAGGGTAGCTCTGACCCGATTGTGCCGGTTAACCAGGCTGAATCTATGTTCGATGCTGTTGACGCTCAGGGACTGCCGGTGGCCCTAGAGATTTTCCGCGGTGAAGAGCACGGTTTCCGCTTGGCACAAAACATCACTAAGGCTTTGGAAGCTGAGCTCAGCTTCTACTGCCAGGTTTGGGGTATCCACCGCGAGGAGAAGCTCTACTCCCCCGCGATCTTGAACCTTAAGTAGCCTTAGCGGCACAAATGCTTAGGGGCGGCTCCTTTTGGGAGCCGCCCCTACTTGTTAGCTGCTAGTTGCCGCCTAATGCTAGTCACTGTCTAGAGCTTTAACAGCCCTATTTAGGGCTTAAACCCAGGCTCAGTACGCATCTGGGCCTTAGCTAGTCTGACGGTTAGCTGGCCTGTGCTTAGCTAGCGGTTTTTTCTGCCAGCTCGCGTTTAATGTCGGTAATGCGCTCAGCATTTTGCACAATGCGGCGCGGGTTCGAAGCCCACATCCACACTGCGCCTAGCAGGCAAGACACCAGCGGCACATAGCTTAAAGCTGCCCCGCCACCAGCCCAGGCGTGTCCATAAGTAGCTTCATTAAAAGCGAAACCAACCAAGCACTGGATGGTGGCTATAGCTAAAGCCACCCCACCTAGGATGCGCATGCGCCGCCCATTGTGCGCCACGGCCACAGCAATCACCGCGTAAACCACTACCGCTAGCCAATCCATGTAAGTGCCTAGCTGGTAGTCGGTGGTGTTGAAAACCGGAATCAAGATAACTAACGCAAGCACTGCATAGAGCACCACCATTAACCTGCCCCAGCCATAAGCAGTACGACGGTCATCCTTAACCGTTCGCGCTGGTGAGGCACTTGGGGTGCGCTCTTGAGTATCAGCCACGTTTACACCTTTCCCATTTGTAACCACCAGGAATTCTAACGCAACTGTGCAGCCCACACGGCCCATAAGACCTAGAGGGCGGGTAACATGAGGGGCATGAGTGAACTAATTGCTTCCAAAGAGGCACTTACCACGGTCGAGGTAAATAACTTGATCTTGTTGGCTAGTGCCGGCGCCGACGGCGTCGTACTACACCTGCCCGAGCACAAGGGTTTGGAAGGGCTAGGCCAGTCAGCTACTCAAAAGCTGTCTGAAACCGCTCAAGAACTAGGTTTCAAGGCCTCGCTAGATCAGGTGTTGCGCCTGCCCGCAGGGGTTGTTTCTGGGCTGAGCGCCAAGAACATTTTGCTAGTTGGGGTTGGTAAGCAGCAGCTAAGCCAGGAAACTTTGCGCCGCGCAGCTGGCCGCGCTACCCGTGAGCTATCTGGCACCGACAGCGCTGCTATTGCTTTCCCCACCCCCACTGCTCAGGACAGCGTGGCGGTAGCTGAAGGCGCCCTGCTGGGAGCTTATGTATGGGCTCGACGCATCCCCGCTTCACCTGAGCCGGTAGCCAAGATTTACGTTCTAGGCGCCTGCCCTGAAGAAATTGAGCGCGCTCAAAAGGTAGTTAGCGGCGTAAACATTGCTCGCGACCTGGTAAACGACCCGCCCAACAAGCTAGTTCCCGCCGATTTTGCTAACTTCGCCAAGCAGGCAGTTAAGCAGCTGCCGGTTGACTACCAGGTATGGGAAGAAAAGCAGCTGGTTAAGGAAGGCTTTGGCGGCATTATCGGGGTTGGTAAGGGATCTATTCACCCCCCGCGTCTAGTGCGTCTGGACTACCACCCCAAGTCCGCTAAGTCCCACGTGGCTCTGATTGGTAAGGGCATCACCTTCGACTCGGGTGGTCTGTCTATTAAGCCTGCTTCCTCCATGCCTGAGATGAAGTCGGATATGGCTGGCGCCGCTGCAGTGTTGGGTACCGTAATTGCTGCCGCCAGCTTGGGTGTGGATGTGCACGTAACTGGCTGGTTGGCTATTGCGGAAAACCTGCCCGCTAACGACGCCACTCGCCCTAGCGACGTAATCACCATGTTCAACGGCAAGACGGTTGAGGTCACCAACACCGACGCCGAAGGCCGCCTGGTTATGGCCGATGCACTAGCAAAGGCTGTAACTGAAAACCCTGACGCCGTGCTCGACATTGCTACCCTAACCGGGGCCCAGATTGTGGCGCTAGGTAACCGCACCTCAGGCGTGATGGGCTGCGAGAGTACCCGCACTGAAGTGGTTGAAGCTGCCAAGGTAGCCGGCGAGGACTTCTGGCCCATGCCACTGCCCGAATACATGGCAGCCGAGTACGACACTCCTTTCGCTGACCTGACCAACGCCACTATGGGCAACCGCGCCGGCGGCATGCTTAAGGCTGGTTTGTTCCTTAAGGAATTTGTGGCTGACACTCCTTGGGCCCACCTGGATGTGGCCGGCCCGGCTTATAACGACGGCGCCGCCTGGGGTTACAACCTGCCTGGCGGTACCGGCGCGGGTGTACGCACCATGCTGGCCTTCATTGAGGCCAAAGCCTAAGACAACGACATAAATAACGACATGTCGTGACCACTATCACCGGCCGATCGGGACTGTAGTCCCGATCGGCCGGGCATTTTGGCACACCGCGTTGTTAAACAATGAGACAATTAGGTCATGCACCTACCGCCCCAGTTGGGACGGACCCCCATAATGCGAGGAGCATTTCGTGACTGACACCGTGTACGACTTGGTTATCCTTGGCGCTGGTTCAGGTGGCTACGCTGCCGCCCTACGTGGCGCCCAGCTTGGCCTCAAGGTTGCCCTTATCGAAGCCGATAAGGTTGGCGGCACCTGCTTGCACCGAGGCTGCGTGCCCACTAAGGCAGTACTACATGCCGCTGAAACTGTAGATTCTTTACGTGAGGCTCCCACCCTGGGTATTAACGCCCAGCTAACGGGAATTGATATGCCTAAAGTTAAGGCCTACAAAGATGGCATCATTAACCGTATGTATAAGGGCCTGCAGGGCCTAATTGCCTCACGCGGCATTGAATATGTCTCCGGTTGGGGACGCCTGGTTGCTGCTGACACCGTCGAGGTTGATGGGCGTCTATACCGTGGTAAGAACGTGGTTTTGGCTACCGGTTCTACCTCTAAAACTATCGGCCAGGAGATTTCCTACCCGGTTATCACCAGTGAGCAGGCTCTGGAACTAGACCACGTACCGTCCAGCGCCATTATTTTGGGCGGTGGCGTTATTGGTGTTGAGTTCGCTTCAGCTTGGACCAGCCTAGGCAGTCAGGTCACCATTATTGAGGGCCTGCCCCACCTGGTTCCCAATGAGGATGAAGCTATCTCTAAGCAGCTTGAGCGTGCCTTCCGTAAGCGCAAGATTGCTTTCAAGACTTCCACCATGTTTGAGCGCGTTGAGCGCACCGCCACCGGCGTGAAGGTGTTCACCCGTGACGGGGGCGTATACGAGACTGAGGTGCTGCTGATCGCCGTCGGCCGTGGCCCGGTCACCGAAAACATGGGCTTTGAGCAGGTGGGCGTAAAGATGGAGCGCGGCTTTGTACTCACCGACGCCTACTGCCGCACTAATGTCCCTGGCGTGTGGGCTGTGGGCGACATTGTCCCCGGCGTACAGCTAGCTCACCGTGGCTTTGCCCAGGGTATTCAGGTCGCTGAAACCATTGCTGGCCTGGAAACCCGCCCGGTTGACGACAACCTGGTACCTAAGGTGACTTTCTGCGAGCCTGAGATTGCCTCGGTGGGTCTAAGCGAAGCTAAGGCTAAGGACAAGTACGGCGCAGACGCCGTCGTCACCAGTGAGTTCAACGTAGCCGGTAACGCTAAGAGCCAGATCCTAGGCACCCAGGGCTTCGTCAAGCTGGTAGCTCTTAAGGATGGCCCCATCGTGGGCTTCCACGCCATCGGCGCCCGCATGGGTGAGCAGGTAGGTGAAGGCCAGCTGATGGTTACTTGGGAGGCTTACGCCGACGACGTAGCCGCCCTGGTACATGCCCACCCCACTCAGAACGAGACTCTCGGTGAGGCCGCAATGGCACTTGCCGGCAAGCCCTTACACAACCACGGCTGAGATAGGTAGATAGTAAGACCATGTCACATTCCGTTGAAATGCCCGCCCTGGGAGAATATGTAACTGAAGGCACCGTTTCTTCTTGGTACAAGGCTGTTGGCGACACCATTGAGGCTGACGAGCCGCTGGTATCGGTAGCCACCGACAAGGTAGACACTGACGTGCCCTCCCCTGTCTCTGGTGTAGTTATTAAGCTGCTGGTTCCTGAGGACGAGACCGTAGATGTTGGCACCCCCATTGCCATCATTGGCGCCCCTGGCGCTACTCCGGCCCCGGCGGCACCTGCCCCAGCACCTGTAGCAGCAGAGCCCCCCCCGGCTCCCGCTCTGGCCGTACCTGCCCCGGTAGCTCCGGCTGCTCCCGCCCCGGCTGCTCCCGCCCCGGTCGCTCCCGCCCCGGTAGCTCAGGCACCGGCACCAGCTGTGGTAACTGAGCCCGCTCCCGCTGCAGTAGCTGAGCCGGCACCTAGCGTTGTCACTAACTCGGCCTATGTAACCCCGCTGGTACGCAAGCTGGCGCGTGAAAAGGGCGTAGACCTAAGCACCGTCACCGGTTCTGGGGTTGGTGGACGCATCCGTAAGGAAGATGTGGAAGCTAAGGCCGCCCAGATTGCCGCTGAGAAGGCTGCTCAGGAAGCCGCCGCTAAGGCTGCTGCTCAGGCTCCGGCCCCCGCTGCACCCGCCCCTGCTGCGTCTGCCCCGGCAGCCGCTAAGCCGGCTGTGGACACCACCTTGCGCGGTAAGACTGAGAAGATGAGCCGCCTACGTCAGGTCATCTCCACCCGCATGATCGAGTCGCTGCAGACCTCTGCACAGCTGACCACTGTGGTGGAAGTTGACGTAACCCGGATCGCTTCGCTGCGCGCTCGCGCCAAGAACGCCTTCCTGGCTGCTAACGGCACCAAGCTGACCTTCCTGCCCTTCTTCGTGCAGGCAGCCACCGAAGCGCTCAAGGCTCACCCCAAGATCAACGCCTCTATCAACGGCAAGGAAGTTACCTACCACGCGGTAGAGCACATCGGTATTGCCGTAGACACCCCGCGTGGTCTGCTGGTTCCGGTAGTTAAGAACGCTGGCGACCTGAACATTCCGGGTCTGGCTAAGCGCATCAACGACCTCGCGGCCCGCACCCGCGACAACCAGGTCAACCCGCAGGAGCTGAGCGGCTCCACCTTCACCATTACCAACACTGGTAGCGGTGGCGCCCTGTTTGACACCCCCATCATCAACCAGCCTGAAGTAGCTATTTTGGGCCTGGGGGCAATCACCAAGCAGCCGCGCGTGGTGCGTGACGCTGATGGCAACGAAACCATCGGTATCCGCTCGGTGTGCTACCTGGCTCTGTCCTACGACCACCGCCTGATTGACGGCGCTGACGCTGCCCGTTACCTGATGACCGTCAAGAAGCGCCTGGAAGAGGGCGACTTCGCCGGCGAGCTGGGACTGTAAAACAAGGGACTGTAACCAACAGTTTCTAGGGGGCTTGCAGCTAATGCTGCAAGCCCCCCTTCTTTTATAAAACCAGCTGAATTCTAGGGGGAAGCAGGTATTCGTGTTCTCATTAATACCACGCTGCTAAGGCGAATGCGGATCACAAAAATACACCTCAAGCCCCAACCGCGAAGCAATCTTACGATGCTGAGCCAACTCACTACCCTGATCCCAAGTCAACGACAACCGCAAAGAATCAGACAAACCCGCAAGCTTGGCAATAACCGCGTCTTGAACTTCAGCAGCGCCATGACCGCATGAGCGTTAGGCAAATATCGTCCGATCCTCAATCGCTAGCAGGCCGCTGACTGATCATCACCATAGGATCTTTAAACCGAGGCCTCACCTGACGGCTATATACAGCCGGGCGCCTACGAGTACGCCCTTGACGCATAAGAGAAGCAATCTCTTTACGCAACGCCCCTTTAGCCTGGATGAAGATGGACTGATAAATCGTCTCCACACACGGGTTCATACTCTGATTATCCGGGAAACACCGACGTAAATAGACACAAATCTGCTCCGGACTCCACCTAGCAGTGAGCTTGTCCCAGATAACAGCCCACAAACGCGGGTCATCACACTTACGTTTTTTCGGGCGTTTAAGCCTTCGCTCTGCACGCATATGAGCGATATACGGGCTATAAGAGCCACGCGTGATGCTATTGCGGGCTAGTTCCCTGCTCACGGTAGAAACAGAACGCCCTAAACGCTGGGCTATCTGACGCATCGAGATACCCTGCCTGTGCCAGTCAGCGATAAGCATCCGTTCTTTTAAAGACAAAAATCGTTTGTTTACCTGGCCAGGACGACAGTTCATGTACAGACGGTACCAGTCAGCTTGCGCAGCGATACTGGCACGCTCACACCTACCACTTGAACGCGTTCTACCGTTACGCCATACCTTGCCCGTACGTTTTGAAACACCCACCGCGTGGGCTGCCTGGGTAAAGTTCAAACCCTCAGCAAGAGCTTGTACATAAGCACGATGCCTAGCTTTACAAGCTTAGTGACGCAAGGGGTATTCCACCCCGTCATAAACACGCCCTAGATTAGCCACAACACACTCCAATCAATCAGACCGTGTTGCAGCCACCACTAGAATTCAGTATCTAATAACTCACAGCTCAAAGAAAATTTCACAGAGTCATGGTCAAACTTAATTACATCAATAATCACCTAATCAAGTTCCCGCAGATACAGAAAACGCTCAACTTCAGTACCACCATATTCTACAGTTTCGAAAAACATCCTAAAAGGACGAACCCATACAGAACGATCTCCGTAACGTGCTCTATATACGACTAACACCTCGAGAGATTCACTATGAGTCGCTAACGAAAGAACATCATATTCATTCCCCTTGTAATGACGATACACGCCTGTTCGAAAGTGAAGTTCACCCATCTTCAGGCAACCCTTCTCTCAATTAGACCAACACCAGGCCTCAGCATACCGTTTTCATCAAGCCTATCTGGATTTCCAACACAAACTACAGTGACATTCGGAAACTCCGAACGCAATTCACCAATCGCCTCTATAGAATAGAAGGCCGTTGCCACAATTAGTTTATCAGCACCCGTCTTTTCAAGAGCATACCGAACTAAGGAAATAGCCGTGCAACCTGTTGCTAGTACAGTTTTCCCTACGATCACATTCTGAATAGGCGGTAATACTGCAGGAAAACTAATTTCTCGCACCGGAGCACTTAATACATCTTGTCCACGATACCGCCCAAAATCAATAAATCCTAAATATGCGTTTCCAATAGCACACCTGAGGGCGTATCCGAGCGTATTACTATCCTGTTTTGTAGTTACGACAAGATTCCAAGACTCTGGAAATGTGACTGCATCAATCGAGTCACCCATTGGAGTGACAATTGGACTACTTTCAATTGGAAGAATTTCTGCTATTGCTCGCCCAAGTTCAAAACCTGTGGCTATTAGAGCATCAGTCACTTCTTTTGGACTTGAGTTGCGATCACGTATTCTACCCGAAAGGAGGTCAGCATAAGTTGATTTTAGTCTAATAATAGATCGATCAGAAGGCACAATAATCATTCCTGTCTCCACTCACGAAAACGATCCTCCAATTCGAAAAGACATCCCCAAAAGTCGCGATACACATGCTCCTTATCAAAATGTATACTCCTAACTTTTTTTGCAATAACATAGCTAAGCTCAATTGTTGCGTCAGTTGTCCTAATTTCAGGTCTAACCCTCGGAAAAGGAGAACGCTGAGATGCAAGGCGAACGAAATGATCAAAATAATCCAAACCTCGCCCAACTGCCGAACGCTCAACAAGCCAATCCTCAAACGCTCTACATGTGACGGATTTTAATTGACCTACTCTAGAATATGAACTAACAAAGTACCCCCTATGATAATCGCACACTTTGTCAATGAAGGTCTGTTGCTCAGGATCAATCAAAGCCCCCTGTGCAGAGCGCTTTAACAGGACAACTACCTTTGTTGGATCTGCCCGGTAGGCCGCATCAAATTCTGCCTCTGTTGCGCTCATCCCCGACTCAGTAACATATCCATAACGACGCCCCAAAATAAGCATATATAGATCACAAGATATCGCCATATCAATAGTTCTAACATAGGGGCTTGTTCCTATACCTGAGGATTGCGCAGGATCAACACCAACAAGATCCACCAACCCTGTTGCCAAAAGTGCGTCCCCGACCGCTTTTCGATCACGCACAAGATCCCGCACTGTTGAGCTAATCATCACATTAATTGCCACGTTGCAACTCCTCATAGTTACGAGAACCAGACTTTTCCATCATAAGCCCTACAACTCTTATCGTCAACACTAAATCGCTTCAGGTTCACTACATACTCGCAAGCTCTGATTTATTAAAATAATACTAGATCGTCAACCCCGTTCCAAGACTATCGAAATGCTCAAGAATAACCATATTAAGTCAAGCAATAATGAGCTCAGATATCAATATTTTTAAAGATGCGAGAAATTATATCATTAAAATATTTAAACTATCTCCCTTGCAAAACATCCACATCTGAAAACAAAATCCACCCTATATTAGAAATTAGCAACCTGACACAGACTATTTAAAGAAATAGAACGGCAAATTAATTAACGGTCAGGTTTTAGATTCACGAATTTAAAAGCTGACCATCAATTAGGTGATATGTCACATTAATATATGCTAGATTTCGTAAATCCCATATTCTAAGGCAATGAAATCTAGTTACATTGAATTAACTCAGTGTCGTACCACCTGTTTAACAATTTCATCAAAATTGTCGGATAGGATACGGGCAATCTCCCCGAGACAAGGAGTCCTCCTGTGTATTTTGCGTAGAACATCCACTTCCTGATGCTCAAAAGGCATTACTAACAAATTACCTTCATAGTTTGTCTTAAATGCGTCAATTACCGACTTTGTATCACGAGTTGACAACCAATCTTTAACCTGGTCGCTGCGCTCATCAATCACGCACATGGTAAGAACTGACATATAACCTTGCACCGGATAGAAACCAATTCCAAGCAAATAGGTATTATCTTCACCAACAAGACCTTCAAGCAAATTATCAACAATTCGCCTGTGGGGAGATTCTCCAGTTTCGTCAACATCAAATAATTCTTCAGCAAATTCACGTTTTAACGTATCAAGAAACGTAACCGATTCATCCGTATCAAGGAATTTCGAATGTGAACCCGAAGGAACTGGCCCGACCATCATTTTGTTGTCAGCTACATTATTTCCCCTTCTATGAATGAGCATTTTAGCTCCTTCACCAGTAAGCACAACTGTTGGACATGCCAACGTTGAAAGAGCAAAATAGCCGCGGGTTGTGACGATTTTGGAATCTCCGCTATCGTTAGTTTCCCAAATTTTATTACGAAGCTTTTTTAACTCAGAGGAAACCGGACTACTAGGGGTATAGTCAAACGCAGCCAATACTCCCAAACCAACACTTGTATTGAAGAAATCGTAAAACTCTCCTTCATACAACTTCACACTAAACCCGGTTTCATAAGATCCAGCTATAGATTTAGTGGCAAATACCGGCGAAGACCATTGCGGTCCATCCCCTGAAACTACCCGCAAATTAGATAGTAAATTCCACTTGCCATAAGGAAGAAGTCCTGACTTCCTTAACTTAGGCGTAATCCAATCTTCGTATATCACCTCATCTGACACTACCTCTACTCTTTTTATCCCAGCCTTTAAGGTTTGAAGTTCACCCCCCGAATAGCACCATTCAGGGTAGCCAATAAGGCCACCGAATTTACTATTACTTTCATCAAACGCAGGAAGGCCTCCGAACCTACCACTTGCGAATGCATGATCCAGAGTTGCTGAATCTCGAGCAAACGTCAGCCAAGCAGCCCGTAGATTTGCCTCTCGAGTCACACGCCAATTCGCGGAATAACTTGGCCAAGAAATAACTAAACCAACAGCCGCAACTAGTATACTCATGATTGAGATCATTATCATGACTAATGCTCCTAAACTTTATATTTGTTTGTAAATAAGGTTACAAACTGCTTGCCTGTTTGATACTAGAGCACATCCATCATGAGAAGATCTCAAATCACACAAGCCTATATTTGTTGTAACAACATGACACTCTTTGCCAGCTAGAAGCGTCATATCTACTTGTTGACTAGTAATCAATCCATGGGTTGTGACTGCTCCTCATTGTATCCCCACAATCACTGATAGCTAGGCTTACAACATGACCTTGTGCAATATTTGTACTACCACTGGACACCTGGAACAGGACTCCAAGTACATGTAACTCATTAGTCAACGACCTCGCCCCGTTTATTCTCCCCGTAATACGTAGTACCTCACCCACTTCAAAAATCACTGTCATGACCAACCGCGAGTGCCGTGGGGGTTTGGCTGTAAGCGCTGCAAGGGTTGATATGGCGTGTTTTGGTTAGTGGGTTGGTTTGGTGTTTGGGGTGGGGTACCCAGCCTTAGACTTGGGCGTGGATGTCTTGGATGGTGGTTGTGGCTAAGAGTTTGTTGATGCTGGTTGCTTTCAACCATGCATTTATAGATCCGCTCTAAGGTGAACTGGTCTGGGTGAGCGTTATTCCAATGGTTTAGTGGTCAAAAAAAATTTTGGCATTGCTCTAGTTGCTACGGCTAAAACATGCTTGCGTGGACCTCGCCCGCAGCAATGTTTTAGCAACCAGAGTCAGGTGCACTGGTAGGCCCTTATGTCAAGATAGTTTGGAGGGCTTATATACCCCTGGAAAGACAAGCAGGACGCCGAGCCAGGCGACGTCATCTTGAAGATGGGAAAAACCTAACGGAGCAAACTTTACCTCCTCCCCCGAAAAACCATGCGTTTTAGGTGCGCATAGATCCCACAGCAGGCATTAAAAGACTTAAAATGCAAGACCCTTACTGACCCTAGTGACCATTGGGGCAAGTATGCCTGTAGCTTCACTGCCACACTGGCGTATAGTACAGTAGGCGCGACAGCGCCAATAAGCCGGTTCCAACTGCGTCATGGTGGCGCATAAAACCAGAGAAGAGTAAGTGTTAGCTACCTGCCCGCTAGGGGTGAAGCTAGCAGAGGTAGTTGAAACACCACCGCCCGCCGCACACCAGTGCCTTGCAAAAACCACTGCTACACCCCACAGTCACAAGCCCCACAGCAGCTTAAGGCACCCCTGGGCCCAGGTGGGTTAGTAAACCTCTACTAGGCGCCAGGGGGAAGAAAGTAGTACGAAGGTTTGATACTTAGGTTCTGGGGCATCTACTTGACGTGATTGGCCGTTTTCGGTGCGTGTAGTGGCGCTTTGTGTTACTCGTGCCCGCCAAGCCTGGGCGCCAGGGTATTTAGAAGCTAAATGCTCGGGCACGGCCACGGCCGTAAAATCATCTAGGGTTGTTTTAAGTCCCGTGATTTTGACGTTTTTAGCTTTAAGCTGGCTCATCAGGTTAGCGTCGTCCTTGGCTACGGTGGAGCCTGGCTCGCTGACAGCAGCCATCTTTTTGTCGTCAAGCCCCATAATGGCCTGGTCGCGTTGACTGGCTAAAGACTGCAACGCGACCCTGGGGTCTGCGTCTGCGTCTAGTGTGGCTGAGGAGCTAACCACTGGGGCGGGGTCGGTATCTAACCAGCCTGAGTGGGGTAGCCAAACTCCAACGCCTACAGCTAAAGCTGCCACCACCGCTAAAGTGATGAAACTAAAGTAGCGTTTTCTGCTTTCCATGGCGCGTGGCAAGTACCGGGTGGGTTCACGTACTGCCCTGTCGCGCAGTGCATTGGCTGCTAAAGCGTCAGCGTTGCCTCGCCTAATTGGTTGAGGGGCACCTAGCTCGGCAGCTCTAGCTGCCGCTGTGCGGGCACTAATACGCTCAGCTGGGTCAGTGCGACACATCAAAGAAGTAATTGCGCTTAGTCGCGGCGGTGCGTAATCACCAGCCGCTTCCTGCAGCACCACGCCTAGTGAATAAACATCACCGGCGGCGCTGTGACCGCCATAGGCACCTTCAGGTGGGGTATAGCGGCGTGTACCAATCTGCCCATAGGCGGTAAGTAAATCGATCAGTTTCACTGACCCATCAGGCAGCACCAAAACATTGGCGGGGGAAATATCGCCGTGTACCAGGCGGTTTTCGTGCAGGTAAGCCAGGGCTGTGGCTGCCTGATCCAGTAACGTAGCCAGCTCTCCCGGCTCCAAGGTGCGTCCACCAGCTAAAATGACTGCTAGGTTAGTGGACTCTACCCAGCGGCTAACAATAGCTACCTTTTCGGGGCCAGCCTGGCGGATTTCAATAACATCCTCAATGCCATGGTGGCTTACCGGCAGCAGACGGCGGGCTTTAATTTCGGCGTCGTCACCACGTTTACAAATACGGATAACCACATGGCGGCCGTTACGGTCCAGGCAGCGGCGCGGCACCAACCCATTTTCGCCGCCCAACGTGCCACCAATAGTGAAACCCTGTTTCTGTAAAGCCTTAGTGGCGCGCTCATCCCACAAGGCACCCACCTTGGGAACCTTGATCCCCGTCTTTACGGGTTGTGAAGGAGAGCGTCGTTTAAACATGGTTTCCTTTAACGTAACAACTGAATTCTATCCGCCGTTAAGAAACGGTATCAAAGCTTGGGTCAGGTTGTAATAGAGTTACAGGCGTGGAGCAGGTTGTGACTACGGGATTAATCCCCTACCGTCAAGGTTGGCAGCTCCAACACGATTATGTCACGCAAATTGCCTCTGGGCAGCGAAAATCAACCATAATCTGGGTTGAACACGAACCAGTTTACACCGTGGGTAAGCTCACTCACACCTGGGAGCGTCCCAACGGTGACCTGGTTGGCGGCGTAGAGGTTATTGACGTTGACCGTGGGGGCAAAACCACCTGGCATGGGCCTGGGCAGCTGACAGTTTATCCTCTAATAAAGCTAGCCCACCTAGATGTTATTGAGTACGTGCGTGCTTTAGAAGGCGCCGTCATGCAGTATTTAGCCTCCCTGGGGCTGGGCGCTATACGAGTACCCCAGCGCTCTGGGGTGTGGCTGCCAGCTGACGAACAACGCCCAGAACGTAAAATTTGCGCCCTGGGAGTGCGCGTTACACGCGGGGTAACCATGCACGGCATTGGTTTAAACGTGAATCCTGACCTGGAAGCTTTTAGCCTAGAGCGGATCATTCCCTGTGGCATTAGTGACGCCGGAGTTACCTCCCTGGCCGCTGAGCTGCCTGGAAATTGGTCCATTAGCGAGGTTGCCAACCAACTACGCCCCTACTTGGAAGAGCACCTGAGCCCGCTAGCGGATCCAAAATCACTATAAACTGCGATCCCACCAGGGAAAAAAGTCCTAAAATAGTTGTTACGGCTAAGCACAGACCGGACGTAAAGGAAGATTCGTGACCAACCCAGTAAATCCGGCAGGACGTAGGCTACTGCGTGTAGAAGCACGCAACGCTCAGGTTCCTATCGAAAAAAAGCCTTCCTGGATCCGTACCAAAGCGGTTGTAGGCGACACTTACAAGGACGTACGCAAACTTGTGCGTGAAAAGAAGCTGCACACTGTTTGCGCTGAAGCTAACTGCCCTAACGTTTATGAATGCTGGAATGACCGCGAAGCTACCTTCCTGGTAGGCGGCGGGGTTTGCACACGCCGCTGCGATTTTTGCGATATCGCTACCGGCCGCCCAGGCACTTTCGACCGTGAAGAACCCGCCCGAGTGGGGGCGTCTGTGGCCGACATGCAGCTACGTTACGCCACCGTCACCGGGGTTGCCCGCGATGACTTGGACGACGGCGGGGCCTGGCTTTACGCCGAAACTGCCCGCCAGATCCGTGCCCAATCCCCCGGCACCGGGGTGGAGCTACTAATCCCTGATTTTCGGGTAAACCCCAAGCATTTGGACGAGGTTTTCTCCTCACGGCCAGAAGTTTTAGGCCACAACCTAGAAACCGTGCCTCGCATCATTAAACAAATTCGTCCCGCTTTCTCCTATGAGGGCTCACTGGAGGTAATCACCCGCGCCCACGAGGCTGGGTTGGTAACCAAATCCAACCTGATTTTAGGTATGGGTGAGCAGCCCGACGAGATTGAAGATGCCCTAGCTGACCTGGTAGATGCCGGCTGTGACATCCTAACCATCACGCAATATCTACGCCCCTCACGCCTACACCACCCCATTGACCGGTGGGTTAAACCCCAAGAATTCGTGGCCCTAGCTAAGTTAGCTGAGCAGATGGGCTTTGCAGCAGTTA
>ERZ1699235.304-NODE-304-length-21731-cov-11.495464_pt1 | contig 21731 bp, 24 predicted proteins | sample MGYA00581546_ERZ1699235 | MGnify/ENA primary metagenome ERZ1699235 (study PRJEB42319, sample SAMD00040334) | human oral metagenome | material: saliva | host: Homo sapiens | study: EMG produced TPA metagenomics assembly of PRJDB4115 data set (Metgenomic analysis... | reverse complement strand
TCATACCCTAGGGATTCTCTTACGCAGTTGTGCGCAACCAGTTCACTTTACTATTCGGCAAAAGTGCTAAACGTCCGAAATGCGTGGAAGCCCACAAAATACTTGTTTTAATCTTCACTTCAACCATGAATGGACTTGACTTTACTTATCAAAACAATTACAATAAAGGTACGAAGTTTATGTGTTGTTCTGATGATCAGTCCTCTGGTTGTCAGACGCACTTTTTATTTAGTTGTCAATGATCTAGAAACTTAGCCTTGAAAGAGGTTATTATTTTCAAGCCAAGTACAACTATCAGTTGTTGATTATATTATACAACCCGTGGTTGTATTTTGTCAAGCGATAATTTGAAAAAAATGAAAAATATTTTTTAGAGGTTAAAAATGGAATTTTCGGAACGCTTAAAAAATCGTAGGAAGAAAGTAGGATTAACTCAGGTTGATGTCGCAGGAAAACTAGGAATTTCGCAACAAGCATACGCTTCATGGGAACGTGGAGTCAAAAAACCAACCCAAGAAAATCTAGTCAAGATTGCACAAATTTTAAACGTATCAATTGATTATTTAGTTGGTAATTCGGATGAACATCTAAAAGAAGACGAGTTAGATAATGTAGAACTTCTTTTCCGTATGAATTCAAATGGTCTAACCGAAGAAGAAAAGGCTATTTTCAAGAAAGAGTTGATCGAGTTTATGGAAAAGAGAAAAAAAGCATTTGAAAAAAATAAGTAAACAAAAAATTAGCTTTTTTGTTCGATAACTTCATTGATTAAAAGGAGTGTTTTATAAATGGATGTAAAAAAAGAATTTTTGAAAATAATGTCAGAACAAAAAGAAATTGCCTTAGCGACATCTGTAAACAATATTCCAAATGTAAGAATCGTCAATTTTATTTATGATTCAACCAATAATATACTCTACTTCTCATCTTTCAAAGGTAATGATAAGATTAAGGAAATGGAATCAAACTCTCATATTGCATTTACTACAATTCCACACTCTGGAAATGAACACGTAAAAGCTAAGGGCTTAGTTCAAAAAAGTACCAAAACTATTTTTGAAGTAGCGGACCAGTTTATTGCTAAAGTACCAGGTTACAAAAATACTATTGAATTTGCAGGGGAATCTTTAGTTTTATTTGAAATACGATTTGATACTGCGATCGTTACCAAAGATCTAGAAACAATACAAACTATAGAACTTTAAATTAAAGTTCCAAAAATGGGGATTAAAGTATGGAGAGTTTTGAAATTGAAATACCAAAAATGGAGCATTTTGAAGTTGATGTCAGAAAAAAGGAATTATACAACTATGATTTCCAATCATATTCATTAACTCCACTGCAAAAAGAAGCCTCTTTAGTAGTTGCTAATAAGATTAGAAATAATTTATTTGCTCATATTCCCGAAGCTAAATTATTAAAAAAGCTTGTTGAAAAGAATGATAATGACAATGTAGAATACGTTGCAAAATTATCTGAAGTTGCAAAAGAAAAGTTAAAATCGGGAGAATGGAGTTATGGTATACGAAAAAAGACAGGCGAGACCTATGCAGTATTAAAAGATACTGAATCTGGAAAAATTAAAAGTAGTGTAACCTTAGAGAAAAGGACTGTCAAAGAGTTAGGGAATCTACCTGAGCTTTCTGCAATACAAGGGCAACTAGCATCTATTTCAGAACAAATTGAAAGCTTAAATGAACTAGTTATCCGCGTGGAACAAGGGCAATACAATGATAGATTTTCAGGCTTTTTCAGTGCTCGCCAACTAATTGTAGAGGCCTTAGCAACCAGAAATGAGCAAATAAAAAAAGAATTACTACTTTCAGCGATTAAAGAAAATAATAATACCATTGCAAAACTAATGATGTCAATTTACACAGATGGTTTAGACTTTATCAACATTAAAACCAATTCAAAAGATGCAAAAAGAATAAATACTCTGCTTCAACAATCAATTAGTTACCTGTCATCTGCAATGCAATTAAATGTTGTTGCGTATACAGTATTAGAGGAACATGAGTCTGTTATAGCTGTATTAAGCAATTACAAAGCTTTTACTGAGCAAACTTTACTTGAGCCTAAATATGATGGAAAAAGTTTAGCTTGGAAAATTGATAATTTTACAAAAGGAAATAGCAGCTCTTTTATAAATTTGACACAGAGTATTTCAGAAAATATCAATGCATTGGTTAACCATTCAGAAACATTATTAGTAGAGGAAGATACGAATGAAAGAAGAGAAAATTAAAACATGTAAATACTTTAGATGTAATAAAGAAGTATACTCTCCAAAAGCAAAATTCTGTGGAGAGCACGAAAGATTTTATAGAGAGCACAGGAATAAAATTGGGGGGGCGTTGCTGACTTTTGGCTGTATCGCACTATCAGCTTTAGTAAAAAAACAAAAGAAATAATCAGACTATGTCGATATATTTAACGTAATATAAAAAAGGTGGACACTCATCCACTTTTTTTATATAATAAACTCAACCAATTTGGTTTAGTTTTGTGAATAATACTTAAAGGAGGTATCATTCTTTGGATGAATTGTATACAAGAATAAGTAAGTCTACAAAACATGTGTTATATCAGTACATGAAGGACAACGATATTTCATTATTAAACTATAATTTCAAGTACTTCTTTCGACACTGTATTCAGGAATATCAAATTCATGTGATTAGCCACCACTTCTCAAATCATAAGATTGAAGGATTAACTGTTATTGATGAATTAGGTATTAGTTTTTCTTTTGAAAAAGATAATCCAATTGCAAAGCAAAATTTCACTCTGTGTCATGAACTAGGACATTTCATACTTAAGCATGATGGTAATTATTTTGCAGAATCTATTGATAATCAAGAAAGTCTACTAGAGCGAGAAGCGAATATTTTCTCTGCTGTAGTATTAATGCCTGACATTGTTTTGTTGTCAAAGATTTATTATAGTTGCGACACCTTTCAACACATTCAAAATAGCCTCGATGTCTCAAAACAGGCATTGTTCTTTCGCCTTTTAGATCTTCTTAGAGAATATTATCCTGAAAAAGAAAATACCATTAGGCAGGCTATCGATGCTTATATTGATGGACAAAATGCCACACTACTCCTTTTGTTTCACAGCATCAAAGAACATATTATTAAGGAGTTTAACAACTACCAGACTTCTCTCATCAATAAGATAGAGCTATCTGTGAGCAAAAGAGGTTTTGTAACTAGTCAAGAGTATCCAGAACTTCTAGATCAAGAGAATTGGAAAACAATAAAGACTTGCCGAAAGAATTTAAAAGTATGGCTCATCTATGATAAAGGAAAATCTATAGCTTATGTTTGGGATAAAAATAAGCTAACGGACAAAGAGGCAAAACAAAAAGCTGAATTGAAATTACTATTAATGTGAGGAAAACGATGTATCAACCAGAAAAACTAAAGGCTCGTAGAAAAGAGCTAAAAATGACTCAAAAGGATATTGCAGATCAATTAGGTATTACCTACCAAGCGTATTCTGCATGGGAGCGTGGAGTAAAACAACCGTCTAGAGAAAAAGTAAAGCTTTTGGAGCAGATTCTAAAAGTACCAAAAGGTTATTTTACAGAGCTTGAAATCGTCCGACTATATAAGACTTTATCAGATGAAGGAAAGGATCAAGCACTTAGTTATGTCAGAGGCCTAGTTCAAAAAGAAAAATGTAAGAACATTGTTTCAATGTCAGAAAAACTATACGAATATCATGTTTACGAACAAATGTCTGCTGGTATCGGTTCATCAGTTTATAACGATCAAAACTATGATACCGTCTATTTTAATGAAGAACTAGCCCATGATTTCGCCTCATGGATTTCTGGTGACTCAATGGAGCCCAAATATCAAAATGGCTCTGTGGCTCTCATTCGCGAGACAGGATTTGATTACGATGGCGCAGTTTATGCCGTAGTCTGCAATAACCAGACTTATATTAAACGAGTTTATCGAGAGGAGCATGGCTTAAGGCTGGTTTCTATCAATCCAAACTATAAAGATATTTTTCTTTCGTATGATGAAGATCCTAGAATTGTAGGAATTATTGTTGGTAATTTTGTATCAATGAAACTCTAACAACATTTTATTTACGTTGATTTTCTATTTCTGATGATTATGTAACAAAGAATATAGAAATCTTTTACTTTGTAACCCTATGCGCCACCCTTTTAAAAATTTAGATAAATTACAAATATTACAAAAATATTTCAAACAACACTTGACATTCTATAACATTGTAATATAATAGCTCATATAAATTTAGGTGAGGTATCATAATTATGAAAAAATGGACAAGTTTAGCACTTTTAGGCTTAACTTCTGCAACTCTACTAGTAGCTTGTGGTTCTAAAAAAGAGGAGAACAGTTCTTCTGTAAAAGAAACACAGACTTCTATGAAATCTGGTCAGAATAAAACAAATCAGTCTTCTAAAAAGAAAAATACAAAAGAAACTGAATCTAGTTCAGAAGAAACAACACAAACAAGTCAAACAACCACAGCGTCTAATACAACAAGTGGTGACAAAGCTACAGATTCATCTCAAATGGTTCCTGCAGAGCTGGTAGGGACTTGGACAGGTACAACTGAAATTGCGAAAGATGTCCAAATGACAGTGGCTGCGGACGGAACGGTCACTACGACAGCAAACTTTTATCAAGCAGATGTGAACCCAATTCGTACAGCAACGACTAGAGCAAAAGCTGTTCAAGCTTCTGGTAATATCTATTACTGGGAAACAGACGAACCTGGAGCTTTTGATGCCCTTCTTCCAGGTATTGCTGGACTTGGGGGAGCCAATGCTAAGGTAAAAGCCGGTTTCATTTTGGAAGAGGGCCATTATACACCAATTGTATTTGTAACAGGTCTCAATGAAGAGTTTGATTACAGCAAATACAATGATTTCCGTGTATCACTCACAAAATAAAGACATATTCAACGCTCTTAAAATTGACAACACCCTGAAAGTTAGATTTTCCTATCTATCTTTCAGGGTGTTGTCTTATAACCTAATATAAATAAGAAATCAAAACTTCATCGCTCTATTTCTACTTATTATATTGTTGAAGTGCTTTATTATATGCTTTACTGCCTTTTTGGTAATATTCATGTTCTATTCCAGATATATCGACTGTAATGGTGCCATCCTTAACTTTATATTTTACCGTTGAATCAGTTCTACCTTCTCCTGATAAAAGGAAGGTGTTACTTTCTTGATCAATTGTAAAACTATCAGCTTCTCCGTGTTTTATTGAACCTCTATTCCCTTTTATAGTAAATGCCAACTCGTTTCTTTCACTTGAGATCCAATAATACTCACCATCTAAAGATTGGTAGTTGTTTTTTGAGCAAGCAATTAACGTGATTATTGATAACGAAAGTAGTAGTATACCTATTAATTTTCTCATAATATTTGCCTCCTTCTATAATTTTAATTATACCAAAATAATATTACAAGAGTATGTCAGTGTCTGTTATAACGGAAAAATATAGAAATGTCTATTATAACAGCAAATAATAAACTTTAGGAAAAATAGATATTTCTTAGTAAGAAAACTAAAAAATTGATATAATTAGCTATATATAAACAAATCAAAGGAATTTCTTCTATGACTACATCAATAAATGTTGACAAAAGAAGCGTCAAACAACTATTAGAGACTGGAAAGAACAAAAGATTTATTATTCCTGAATATCAAAGACCATATGCTTGGACAGATGAACAAATCCAAGTTTTATTCGATGATCTAACTGAATACACACTCAATACAACAGAAGATGAAAATAATACTTACTTTCTTGGCACAATAGTTTCATATGAAAATGATAATAAAGAGCAGGAAATAATCGATGGGCAACAGCGTATTACAAGCCTGTTTTTACTGTTGAGAGCTATTTATACTAAATTAGAAAGTGGCGGTCCTGAGACTAATTTCTTGAAAAGCCAAATCGAACCAACAATTTGGAAACAGAATCCAACTACAGGGGTAGTTAACTTTAATGAAATCCTTATTAGTTCCCGAGTTATGGGAGAGGAAGGAAATCAAGAATTTGCTAATATACTAGTCTCTGGAAAAGCAGATGAAAAATCAAATAGTAACTATGCTAAAAATTATAGATTGCTCCAGCAACTTGTTAATGAATATGCTGCAGATAATCCATTGTCCTTTTATAACTTCATCAGTAATATATTAAATCAAGCTATTCTTCTTCCTATTACAGCCGATAGTCAAGAAACAGCACTAACTATTTTTTCAACTCTAAACGATAGAGGACTAGCATTATCAGATGCCGATATTTTTAAAGCAAAAATTTATAATCACTTGAATTCAGATGAAAAAAAGGAATTTATAGAACTCTGGCAAGAACTAGATGAACAAGCTACAAATGCTGGGGAAAGTATTCAAAAGTTGTTTTACTACTATATGTTTTACTTGAGAGCAAAAGAAAATGATCGTAAGACAACCACCCCTGGTATTAGAAAATATTATGCGAAAAATAATTTCGAAAAACTGTACTCACAAGATTTAATGCAAAATTTAAATGCTATTTTAAATTTGTGGATTGTGATAAATAATAGAGTCTCACTAGAAAATGAAAAATGGTCCGAAAATATTGAAATAAAACAAACTTTGGATACTTTGACCTCTTATCCTAATGAGTTTTGGAAATATCCTGTTGTCATCTATTACTTACACTATCATTACAAAGATACATTTGAAGATGACTTTCTTATTTTTTTAAAAAGATTATTAGCAGTTCTATCGGCAAAATACATCATAACACCTACAATTAATGCCGTTAAAACTGGAATCTTGAATTTAAATGCAGAAATAATTAACTCAGCACAACCCAAATTCAATTTCGGCCAAATCGATGAGAAAGAATTGTCAGATAAAATTAAAACTGCGCATCGTAATACAGTTAGGATGATTTTAAAGATCATAGCTTATCAACATCAATCAGAGTTATTACCAGAAAAATGGGAGATTGAGCATATCCTTCCTCAAAAATGGCAATCAAGTTATTTTCCAACGAATTCAGATTCTGAAGTTAAAGAATTGATTGAACATATTGGAAATAAGATTCCCTTCGAAAAGAGGCTCAATATTATCGCAAGTAATGGATACTTTGCTAAGAAAAAAGAAAGCTATAGGAAATCCAAAGTTGGTATATTACTCGAGCTTACTCAAAGTAATAACAATTGGGGACTTGATGAAATTAGAGAACGTGATATTCGTATTTCTGATGAATTAGTTGGAATACTAAACGACTGGGGCCTGAATCAATCTGAAGCTAATGTTGAAGAATTATTAATATGTATCCCAGAAGAACGATTTTCAGACTATCTTGATTTTATAAGGATTTTCAAAATGGAAGATTCAAATGAGGCAAGAGAAAAATTTTTGAGCATGTAGTAATTTAACAAAGCACTTTAGCTGATAACACATATTCTGTTACTATCAACTAAAGTGTTTTTTCTATTTAGTAACAATTATTGATACGTTTATCTATTTGTATCATCAAAACTAAAAGTTTATGTACAATTGACTTAACTAGAGCTAAACCATTGATACAACTGAATTAGAAGCATAAAGTACATTCTTTAAAAAGTGTACTTTATTTTTATTTTGTACATTATTCTGGAGTGGTATTTTGTATGTTTTCTAGTTCATAACATCATCTGATTTAAGGGATTATTTTGTACATTTTTTACTCTAATAAGTGCAGAAGAAGTGGTGGTTCAATTGTACATTTTTTTAAAACTTATTTATGTTCCTACTTAACACAAGATATAGATTTTTATTTTGTTGATGGTATAATTAATGATAGATGATGCGCTATTTCTAAACGTAAAATACAAGATTTTCTAATTTATTTTCTTTTAGACTAGAAGATTATTGCAATAAATACTATGTATAAACTATTAAAAAGGTAGGAGCTATAATGGCCGATAAATTTGGACAGTTTTTTAAAGATACACTAAAAGAAATTCTCGTAGAACATGTAAAAGAATTAAAAAATCAATCTGAAATTGATAAATTTTATGAAAAATATGAAAAGGCTGATTTTTCAGGATTATATCTAGAAATGATTAATGACACTTCAAATCAAATGGTAAGAGATGCTAAGATGATAATGCATGAGAATACGTTACTGTTTAGAGGAGAGGAAACAGAAATAATTGCAAGAATAGAGCAAAAGTGGTCTAATGCGTTTGCTACATCTGAGACCATGTATATGATGGTTCTTGAATCTGTAAAAGATTATTCTGATTATGTAAATAAAATTGATAACAAGGAGAGAGAAAAATCTATTCATAAATACACAGCCTTAAAATACATACACGGAAGAGGTCTACAACAATTTTTAGAGATAATCACTTTAATGAAAAATGGATTTGCTGATGGTGCGTATTCTAGATGGCGTTCACTTTACGAATTAAATATTATTGCGTCGTTTATTTCAGAATATGGAGAGGAAGTTGCTGAAGCTTATATTTCATCACATAATACAGAAGATCGTTATGAATGGGCAAGAGCTTGTGGTGAATTTAGTCCTAAAAAGAGATATATAAGTTTTGACGATATCAGAAAAAAATCCAATTTCCCATCAGAATTATGGCAACAACCATATCGAATCTCTAATGAAGTCACACATGCATCATCACAAGGCACATTTAATCGATTAGGTCTAATGGACGGGGAAGAGAAAATAAGTGTAGGGCATACTGATTATGGACTAACAATACCTGGTGAACACTCTGCTATAACAATAGCGCAACTTACGGGGTTGCTTTTGATGGTATATCCATCTGGTGATTCTATAATAGCTGCAAAAATGCTAAATAAGTGGATTGATGTGGTAAGAGAGCAATATTTTAAAACACATGACTATATTTTTCCTGATGAACCCAAATTATGGAATAATGAAAAAAATTTAAGTCTAAGATAGATATTTGATAGAATAAAAAAGTACAAAAAATTAAAATTATTTTTATTAAAGACTCAGCAAAACACAATATATTGTTTTTTTTATTTGTATACATAAAGTTTTCATTGAAAATTACTACATGTTAAAACTAAAAAATTTTGTACTTTTCCCGAGACAGTGGATAAACCCTTGATACAACTGAGTTTAAGGAGTAATGTAGACTATTTGAAAAATGTACTTTATTTTATTATGTAAAATTGAAAAAGCTAGAATAACGTTCATCGTGGTATCTATATTGTAGTCCATTAGGAGATTTTTTAATGTATATTTTAGAAGAAAGTTTGGTGAAGTTGATGAAGAGCAAAAGTACATTTTTAGGTATAGAAAAACAGACACCGAAGTAAGATGTCTGTTCTCCAATCTATTTTAGATTATTGTTCTTAAAAATACATACTAATTCTTGAAGAATAATCCTTTGTAAGTCTTAGTTTTACTGGGGGTTCGTGGTATAATAGAATTATTACTACAAAAATTAGGAGTTATTAAGATGCTCAACTTATATTGTGATGAGTCTTGTCATTTGGAAAATGATGGTGAGAGTGTAATGTTAATAGGAGGGATTTCTTGTCCAGACTATGTAAGGAATATTGTCTATAAGGAGATAAAAGAAATAAAAAGAAAACACGGTATTTCTTCACGTTCTGAAATAAAGTGGAGGAAAGTTTCAAATTCTAAAATTACCTTTTATGAAGATCTTGTAAATTATTTTTTTGATAATGAGCATCTTAATTTTAGAGTAGTTATAATAGACAAAAATAAATTAAACCATAAGAAATATAATCAAACCCACGATGATTTTTACTATAAGCAGTACTTTTATTTAGTAAGAAAATTTCTCTTTGAGGATGATGTTAACGTTTTTATAGATATAAAAGACACAAATAGTATTTTAAAAGTTAACAAGTTAAAGAATATTCTTGAAAACTGGAAGCAGTCACCCAAACATATCAAAAATATTCAACAAATTCGCTCTCATGAAAACTCAATAATGCAATTAGCTGACCTATTGATAGGGGCAGTAGCTTATAAAAATAGGAGCTTTGAAAGTAGTTTAGCTAGAATCAGGCTAAGTAATTTAATCTCTAATAGAGCTAAGCATGAGTTAACAACGAATACAAAGTATAACGCAATAAAATTCAATATTTTTAAAATGGAGTTAAGTGATGAGCAGTAACGTAACAGATTTTTGTCCTATCCTTCCTCCGAAGATAACACTTGATCAATTTAATGGTGACTATGCTCTTTATGATGATTTTTTATATGAGAATGTATTTTTAGAGCAATTGTTCAACTTCAAGATAACTTTTAGAGGGAAATTTGTCGAGTTAAAGTCGTATCCGTATTTTGAAGGTAAAGAAGATAGTTATTTTCATCTTACCTGTAAAAATTTTGATATAGATTCAGAAGAACGAGAACCTGATTTAAGAAGGAGCGAAAGATTATGTTGGTTAAGACCTGCAATAGAAACGGATCATAACAAGATTTGCAAACAAGATTGTTTCTTAATATATGAACGACCGTATAAAAAATCTAATAGAATATTTTTATTAGATCCAGTAGATCGCTATTTTATTGTACTTGAAGAAAGACCTAGTTACTATTTATTGATAACAGCATTTTACATACACTATGATAATGTACTTCGAAAGAAACTGAAAGAATACGATAAATATAAAACTAACTGAGAAAAACAGAAAACGTCCCTATGATTAGGGACGTAATCGCAATCTCCTTCAACAACTTGGTCGATGAGTTAACTATATTATACCAAAACTATAAAATATTGCAAGTATTTAATTAACAGACAGCAATAATTTCAGAGATATTCTCCCAAATGTCCAAATGGATATCTCTATTCCCGCATGAAATTTATTTACAAAGAGTACATTATGGACTTACAAGAACTTTACGACAACCTATCAACTGAGTTAAACACTCTTGGTATTCGGTTAGATAAAAATATTTACCAAGGAATGCAAAAAGAATCGCTAAAAGGATTTCTTAGTGACTTTGAGAAGCCGGTGTATTAGGCACACCTTTGAAGTCAACTCAAGGATGTAGAATCTTTGGATAGCTATCAGAGATTGTTAGATGGGACTGATGACCGCCAATCTGATTATGTTAAGCAATCCATTCAGCGCTTTTACACGGAGTTTGTTGAATCAATCAGGGATGAATTATATTAAAGAACACTGATGACAAAAAGTCTGGCAAATTCCTTGTCAGACTTTAACTATATGATTTTAGTAAAGTATATTCTCACTAAAATTCAGGTTTAATAAATTTCCAGTTTTCACTTTGATAGGGTAGACTTTAGGATATTTTTGTTCCAAAAAAAAACTAAAAGTTTATGTACAATTGATTTAACTAGAGCTAAACCATTGATAAAACTGAATTAGAAGAATAAAGTGCACTCATTAAGTAGTGTACTTTATTTTTGTTTTGTACATTTTTTGTTGATGGCTTAATCAATACTACATCTCTATCAGGCAATTCAGACTCCATTTAGTCCTCTAAAACCCATGTTGAGTGTGTATCTTTGCTGGTAAAAGCTTAGAAACCTTGTAGCGAAGTAATAATGAAAAGCCTTTATTATAAAGGTTTTTCATATTCCAATAAAGAACTTGACATTATTAGTTACTTCCACTACAATAGAATTACATACCATTGGTATGATAGAAAGGGACTGGAATGGCAAGAAATAGAAACTCACATGAAACTAGACAAAAAATACTAGAGGTCTCTAAAAATTTATTTTTAGAAAAAGGATTTGATAATACGTCAATACAAGATATCATAGATGGGTTAGGTGGATTAACAAAAGGTGTTATCTATCATCATTTTGAGTCTAAATACGATATACTGCAAACAATCATTAGCGAAAATAATCAAGAAATTTTAAATTATAATTGGAGAGGAAATACTGGGTTAGAAAAGATACAAAATTCTTTGATGGACTCTTTCTCTAATTTTGAACACCAAAGGCTCGTTTACTCTGCCTCAATCATGCTTAGAAGTCCACGTTTGTTAGGAGAGCAGTATCTAGGTCTATTTTCTGATTTTTTACCCGAAATTAGAGAAAAAGTTTACGAAGGAGTTGAAGATGGGTCTATTAAAACAGAATATCCAGAAGAGCTAGCAGATTTAATTGTTTTAACTCTAAATATTTGGATTGGTTTTCAAATTTCCGTTTTTTCATTAGTAGAATTAAAGCGCAAAATGAATTTCATTAAACTTACTTTTGAAGGTCTAGGGGTACAGTTAATTTCTGATGAAATGATGGAGGTGATTTTCAACTTATTTGATCACTTAAAAAAATAGTAAATAAGTAGTCGCATGACATTCTTGTTAATACTAATTTCTATTTATGTATTATCAATTGAATAAACTATATTACATAATTTATAATTTAAAAATAACACACTTAAAGTGTGTTATTAAAAATCCACTATACATACCGTAGGTATGTTTATTTTTCAGTGTAGCCATACCGATAGTATGTATGGTGTAATTGTCTGAAAAATAAGCTAATTTTTAAATATTTGTTGAGATTAGTTTGAATAGTTTACTCTTTATTTACACTTTGGAGGAAAGAATCTATGTTATCGCTTATTAAAATTGAATTAAATAAAATTTCTAAACCTAAATTATTTTTAGCCTGGTTGTGTACTATTTTTATAGTGTTAGGCATTACAGCAATCATTATTATGGGATTAGGTACTGACAATAAACTAGGAGAATTCGCTGGTCAGGATTCTAATGTTATTAGAGTTACTGGTAAATGGGAAGGCTGGGCAATTGTAGCTTCATTGTTTTCATCTTTATTTACAAAAGCAGCATTTTTGATTTTCGAATCTTATTTATTATCTACGATTATCATTGATGAATTTAAACGAAGAACAATTTTTCAGTTGTTTTCTTACCCTATTTCTAAAATAAAGTTACTATGGGGAAAAATTCTTTTAGTCATCCTAATATCATTTATTGCCCATTTTTCTGCACATTTAGTTATTCAAATATTCATTAGATTCATGGCTGTTGTAACTGAATCTAGTTGTATCCCTGTAGCTAATCAATTAATTAACTTAGCTGGAATTACGTTTGGAACAGTACTAATAGGGTTATTACCATTTGTTTTAGGTATGATTAAGCATTCAACAGCTATAACAATGCTTACAGGACTTGGTTTAGCAGCATTACTTTCGAATGCCAGTCCAGGAAGTTTATCTAATAATATTGCTGATAACTTATTCTTTTTGATATTTGCAAGTTTCATAAGTTTAATGATTACTTCATTTTCAATTTATAATATTTCAAGACAAGATATTAGTATCAAGTAGCATAGCTGAATTTAATTGAAGGAATGTGATAATTCCTTGATGATTTCTATAAAAAAAGAGGCTGTATAAGTTGGTATTTATGCTCCAGGAGAAAAATTCTTTCATTTAAAGCTGGATATAGAAAGAGAGATAGAAATGAGAAATATTGTTGAAATAAAAGAAGTTTTTAAAACAATTGATAAAGAAGAAATTTTAAGTGGTATCAACCTTCAAATTGCTGAAGGAGAAATCTATGGTTTTTTAGGACCGAACGGTGCTGGAAAAACAACGTTAATGAAATGTATGTTAACCTTATCAACAATTACATCAGGTAGTATTGAAATTTTTGGGAAAAATCTACAAGAACACAGAGAAGAAATCCTAAGTCAGATTGGAAGTATTATTGAATCACCAATTTTTTATGATAATTGCACTGCAAAAGAAATTTTGGAAATTCACGCTCAATATATGGGGAAAAATATTATTGAATCAGATATAAAAAAAGCCTTAAGAATGGTCGGCTTAAAAAATACGACTAAAAAAGTAAAAGATTTTTCGTTAGGAATGAGGCAAAGGCTTGGTTTAGCTCGTGCCTTTCTAACAAAACCTAAATTGTTAATTTTAGATGAGCCAATCAATGGTTTAGATCCAATAGGGATTCAAGAAATTCGAAATCTTTTGTTGTCGCTTTCTAAGGAGCATGGAATTACTATTCTAATATCGAGTCATATATTATCGGAAATTTCACAGATAGCAGATAAAATTGGCTTTATCAAAAATGGAGAAATTGTAGAACAGGTTTCTATGAAAGAGATTAGGAGAGAGAATATTGACTTAGAAGAATATTTTATGTCACATTTTCTAAATGAAATTAAGAATTATGAGGTAGATTAAGGATGAAACAATTGATAAAGAACCATCAGAAGGCTTTTTATGCTTTCATGATATTTAATATACTGGTCCCTTTAACTAATATTGCTTTTGCTTATTCTATTAAAGGTATTATTGATAGTGGCATGTCCCAAAATAAAGAAGCCTTAACTCAAGCGGTACTAGTAGGAGCTACTGTTATTTTCATCTATGCAGCACTCAACTTTATATCTCTTCGATTGAGAAATAAACTTGTTAGGCAAATCATGTCAAGATACAAAAACAAGGTGTTCCAATCTATTTTAGATAGGGATTATAGAGACTTTTCTAAAGAAAAATCAGGGAAATTTATTTCCGTATTAACCGAAAATATGAAGAAAATTGAGCAAGATTATCTATACCAGTATTTTAATATTTCAAAAAACCTTTCCTTAATGATTTTTTCACTTCTAACTATGTTTATAGGTAATTGGTTTTTGACCTTATTAGTTATCATTGCTAGCATCATTCCGATGATGATTTCAGGATTTATTGGACAAAAATCAGCCTCTTTACAAAATAGAGCTATGGTTGCCGATCAGAAGTATTTAGCTAAGGTTAAAGATATTTTAGCAGGATTTCTTGTTATTAAAAGTTTTAATGTGAAAGATGCTATCTGTGAGGATTATAGTCATGAAAGTGAAAAATTTGATGAAATAAATTTTATAAAAGGGAAATTTGACGTTTTAACTAATGTTATTTCACAGCTTTCAGGGATGATTGTTTTTTTGGTAGCCTTTGGTGGAGGGATGTATCTCGTATTTAATAGCTCTACCACAATTGGGAGTGTAACAGCTATTGTTCAACTGGTCAATTTTGTAGTAATGCCACTGAATGAAGTTGGAATGGGAATAAGTAAATTTCGTGAAGGTCAGGCAACACTAGATGCATTTGAGGTAAAAGATGTAACTGAGCTTCAGACTGGTGAAACAAAAGAATATTTCGATGATGTTATTTCTTTTTCAAATATAGACTTTTCTTACCCTAATACTAAAGAAAAAATTTTTAACCATTTATCTTTGAAGATTCAAAAAGGAGAAAAAATTGCAATTGTTGGAATGTCAGGGAGTGGGAAATCAACTTTGCTCAATCTATTACTGCGTTTTTACGATGTAACAAGTGGGCACATCTCCATTGATAATATAGATTTGCAAGCTATTTCAGCAGAGAGCCTTTATAACTTAATGACAATTGTTCAACAAGACGTTTATATCTTTGATGATACTTTAAGAGCAAATATTACTCTTAATCAATCCTTCACTGATGAGGAAATAAAGCAAGCTGTACAGCAGTCGGGTTTAGAAAGTTATGTTTTAGAAAATGAATCTGGTCTACAAACTTTATGTGGAGAGAATGGCTCAAATCTATCTGGCGGACAAAAACAAAGAGTTAGTATTGCGCGTGCCTTGATTCGAAAAACACCAATCTTATTATTGGATGAGGCTACTTCATCTTTGGATAATCAAGTAACTACTGAAATTGAAAGTTCAATCTTGGATATTCAAAATTTGACTGCACTTGTAGTAACCCACAAGTTGAATGAGAACATTTTGAAAAAATACGATAGAATTCTCTTTATGAAAGATGGCGTTATTGTTGAAGATGGTTCTTTCAGTGATTTGATGGATAGGAGAGGTGAGTTTTATAAGTTGTTTGAGTTGAGTGTGTAATTCTCTTTCATTTTATAGTATAATTTTATAAAACACTCTATCCTTTTCGTTCTATAATATATAAGCTTGCTAGCACCACATGTTGAGGCGGTAAGTTTGCTAGTCAAGGAGTAAAACGACGAAGATTAGCATTTACTTCCGCCCATGCGATAGCTGTCCGTGATTGACAAGTGCTAGCACGCAGACAGAACGGAGATAGCGAACCGCTGAGTGTGTCGCTCTGCTCGTAAAAGCTTAGAAACCTTTGAACGAAAGGGATAATGAAAGCCTTGATTGCAAGGCTTTTTGCTTTATGGTGGGTAAGTATCAGAGTGAGAAAATTTTTGGAATGAGTAGAAGTGATAGCTAGAAATTATCAGTTTCTATTTCCATTTACCCTGTGGGTACGTGTTTGTTTCCATTGACAAGGAGTTTGTGGGAATAGAAATGTACCCACCTTGTTTGAATCAAGTGAAGTGTAGTTGAAGGAAATCTGTTGAAAGCAATACTTCATTTTACCGAATAAGTAATAATTTAGGCAACTTCAAATCGATTAAAAAAAACTATTTTAAAGGTTAAGAGTAGACAAAAATTGTCCACTCTTTTTTGCAAACTCAATTTATCAATAAATGAAATGAGGGAATGTAAAATGAAATATTTTGAGGTTGAGTTAGAAAATCCTGATGAATTTTTAAAACTACAAACAGAAGATTTTGTGAAAGCTAATCGCTTGCTACTAAGGAAGATAATCCAGAGCGTTACAGTCTATGAAGAAAACTTCGTCATATCCTTTAAATCTGGCATCGAATTGGAAGTATGAGTCTCATTCCATAACTTTTATATTGAACATATCATCTTGTTGTGTTATACTATAAATTGATATAAACAAAGATGTAGGAGGAACCGAAACTATGACAGCCTCAATGCGTTTAAGATAAGCTGGCAATAAAAAAAGCAGAATCTATACCCGATGATAGGCTTTTTTGTTGTGCTTATTTATACGATATTGAGCATTCATTAGTTACGGTGAGGATATTGGTTATTTAACTATACCTTTATTTAACTATGTCTTTAATATGAATGTTTCCAAATTGTATGTATGCAGACCAAAAGCCACATTGTGGGGTTTGGCCTGCATTTTTTATTGCCTAGAATGCTATTCAAAATAGAAATTCAAGCAAAATAATATGCAGGAGATAATATAAATGGAAAAATACAACAATTGGAAACGAAAATTTTATGCAATATGGGCAGGGCAAGCAGTATCATTAATCACTAGTGCCATCCTGCAAATGGCGATTATTTTTTACCTTACAGAAAAAACAGGATCTGCGATGGTCTTGTCTATGGCTTCATTAGTAGGTTTTTTACCCTATGCGATTTTGGGACCTGCCATTGGTGTGCTAGTGGATCGTCATGATAGGAAGAAGATAATGATTGGTGCCGATTTAATTATCGCAGCAGCTGGTGCAGTGCTTGCTATTGTTGCATTCTGTATGGAGCTACCTGTCTGGATGATTATGATAGTATTGTTTATCCGTAGCATTGGAACAGCTTTTCATACCCCAGCACTCAATGCGGTTACACCACTTTTAGTACCAGAAGAACAGCTAACGAAATGCGCAGGCTATAGTCAGTCTTTGCAGTCTATAAGCTATATTGTTAGTCCGGCAGTTGCAGCACTCTTATACTCCGTTTGGGATTTAAATGCTATTATTGCCATCGACGTATTGGGTGCTGTGATTGCATCTATTACGGTAGCAATTGTACGTATACCTAAGCTGGGTAATCAAGTGCAAAGTTTAGAACCAAATTTCATAAGGGAGATGAAAGAAGGAGTTGTGGTTCTGAGACAAAACAAAGGATTGTTTGCCTTATTACTCTTAGGAACACTATATACTTTTGTTTATATGCCAATCAATGCACTATTTCCTTTAATAAGCATGGAACACTTTAATGGAACGCCTGTGCATATTTCTATTACGGAAATTTCCTTTGCATTTGGGATGCTAGCAGGAGGCTTATTATTAGGAAGATTAGGGGGCTTCGAAAAGCATGTATTACTAATAACAAGTTCATTTTTTATAATGGGGACCAGTTTAGCCGTTTCGGGAATACTTCCTCCAAATGGATTTGTAATATTCGTAGTTTGCTGTGCAATAATGGGGCTTTCGGTGCCATTTTATAGCGGTGTGCAAACAGCTCTTTTTCAGGAGAAAATTAAGCCTGAATATTTAGGACGTGTATTTTCTTTGATCGGAAGTATCATGTCACTTGCTATGCCAATTGGGTTAATTCTTTCTGGATTCTTTGCTGATAAAATCGGTGTAAATCATTGGTTTTTACTATCAGGTATTTTAATTATTGGCATTGCTATAGTTTGCCAAATGATAACTGAGGTTAGAAAATTAGATTTAAAATAAACAATATTGGAGGAATATTTATGTATCTTATTTTCATGTAACTCTTCCTGCTAAAATCGCAGGGTTTTCCCTGCATACAAGCAAATGAAAGCATGCGATTATAGACAGGAGGAAATGTTATGGAATTAATATTAAAAGCAAAAGACATTCGTGTGGAATTCAAAGGACGCGATGTTTTAGATATAAATGAATTAGAAGTATATGATTATGACCGTATTGGTTTAGTAGGAGCAAATGGTGCTGGAAAAAGCACTTTACTCAGGGTACTTTTAGGAGAATTAACTCCCCCAGGATGTAAAATGAATCGTCTGGGTGAACTTGCCTATATTCCCCAGTTGGACGAAGTAACTCTGCAGGAGGAAAAAGATTTTGCACTTGTAGGCAAGCTAGGTGTTGAGCAATTAAATATACAGACTATGAGCGGTGGTGAAGAAACAAGGCTTAAAATAGCACAGGCCTTATCGGCACAGGTTCATGGTATTTTAGCGGATGAACCTACGAGCCATTTAGACCGTGAAGGAATTGATTTTCTAATAGGACAGCTAAAATATTTTACAGGTGCACTGTTAGTTATTAGCCATGACCGCTATTTTCTTGATGAAATAGTAGATAAAATATGGGAACTGAAAGATGGCAAAATCACTGAGTATTGGGGAAACTATTCTGATTATCTTCGTCAGAAAGAGGAAGAACGTAAGAGCCAAGCTGCAGAATACGAACAATTTATTGCGGAACGTGCCCGATTGGAAAGGGCTGCGGAGGAAAAGCGAAAACAGGCTCGTAAAATAGAACAGAAGGCAAAAGGTTCTTCAAAGAAAAAAAGTACTGAAGACGGAGGGCGTTTAGCTCATCAAAAATCAATAGGAAGTAAGGAAAAAAAGATGTATAATGCTGCTAAAACCCTAGAGCACAGGATTGCGGCCTTAGGAAAAGTAGAAGCTCCGGAAGGCATTCGCAGAATTCGTTTCAGGCAAAGTAAAGCATTGGAGCTCCATAATCCATACCCTATAGTCGGTGCAGAAATTAATAAAGTATTTGGGGATAAGGCTCTGTTTGAAAATGCATCTTTTCAAATTCCGTTAGGAGCAAAAGTGGCGTTAACTGGTGGTAATGGAATCGGAAAAACAACTTTAATCCAAATGATCTTAAACCATGAAGAAGGAATTTCTATTTCGCCTAAGGCAAAAATAGGTTACTTTGCACAGAATGGTTACAAGTACAACAGTAATCAGAATGTTATGGAGTTTATGCAGAAGGATTGTGACTACAATATATCAGAAATTCGTTCAGTGCTAGCATCTATGGGGTTCAAACAGAACGATATTGGAAAAAGTTTATCTGTTTTAAGCGGTGGAGAAATTATAAAATTGTTGCTTGCTAAAATGCTCATGGGTAGATATAACATCCTAATAATGGATGAACCCAGTAACTTCCTTGACATACCAAGTTTAGAGGCTTTGGAAATACTAATGAAGGAGTACACCGGAACTATCGTGTTTATCACCCACGATAAACGATTACTCGAAAATGTAGCAGATGTAGTTTATGAAATTAGAGATAAGAAAATAAATCTGAAACATTAAATTTAAGGTAGTCGCTGGTCAGTATAGTCTGTTCTGGTTGGCGACTCCATTGTTAAAGAGTATAAAGACTTTAGATTTTATGAATATTAAAAATAGGAACAGTCAATTGAACTGCTCCTATTTTTCTGCTAAATATATTGTAGTTTTCTTATATGTATAATGATAGATTAGCGGATTCTCATCTACGGTACTTACTTCAAATATGAAGAAGTGATCGCGGTTATCTCTGGACTTTTCCTTATTGAGGACAAAGTAATTCTTACGTGAAGTCGCCATTGTTTTTAGGATATCATCAGTTAGGAAGGTCAATGGAATATTCATGTTAGAGTAGCGGTAGAAGTCACGTTCAAAATCTTGGTAGCTCTCGCTATAATAGTCCATTTGTAGGTGATTACGCTGAAACTCAAGCTGATTCATAGAGCACCTCCTCGACAAGTTCAATACTAATAATGTCTTTTAATTTCAAATTGATGTGACCTGTTGTAGTTTTTATCAAAATGAAATCTTTGGTCAGACTTGGTATTGTTCCAGTGTAGGAAACACGCTTGTTTTTTTCAATCACTTGAATGCGTGTGCGTAGCTGCCCGGCGTATACTTGACTGAGGAGTAATAATTTCTTCTCTAGTGATAAGTCAGACATGTACGTTACTTTGTTTGTATCATCAGAGAGTGCTGATGCATGTTCAGATAGGAAAAAGCCCATCCATTTTTGCATCTTTGTATCCTGGTACTCTCTTGCTGATTGAAATGGTAAATATGAACGGTCAATCATATCAAATCCTTTCTATGCAGAGGCAAGGGTATTTTTATCAAATTGAATCGTAAAACCTTGAATTCCCCCACCTGTGTAACATTCTTTAAAGCGATTGATTACCTCAGTATAGATTATCACAGATGAGCTTGTTGGCTTAATGCTAAATGTAAATTCCAATGGTAATCGGTTTTCAGATTTAGCATGTACTAGTCGTATCGATATTTCAGTTGTTTTGAGTTTTCTCTGACGAAGTTTTGAAGTTGCTGTTTCAACGATTCCATGTAAAAATCTTTCAAGCATTTCAATATCATTACATCCTTTGCTACGGATTTCTGAAAATTGTACTGTATTTTTTTCTTGTTTCATTTTAATCCCTCCAATCCACCCGCGGAATGACCACCGATAAGTTTACTGCGTTCAATATTTCTGGAACCTTCAGTTAGGACGGTTCCTTTTTGTATGGCTAAAAAACCAAACTGTTCTCTGACAACATCAATAGCTGTCTGAAGTCTATTATCTTTTTCAATTTGTTCTACATCATCAAAGAGTGATAGTAGAGTATAGCTTTCATCTACGAAGCCACTATAAGATACACCAATTTGTCTCACTGCACCAGAGGTGTATTTTTTCGGAATAATACAAGTACATGACTCACCATTGTTTTGGGGAGATTTGCGGGTTCAATTTTATTCTGAGCATTTATAGATTTTTTCATCTCAGTCCTAGAATAGCCAATATGAATAGAAACGACAGTAGTCAATACTAGGGCTACTGTTCCGTTCCACAGTATCATTTAAAAATCATTTTCACACCCTTTCGTCTATTAGTATAGAAGAAAGCTCTCAGCACACAATATCCACTTGTAGTTTATAATAACTATCTCCTCCTTTACACTTTAATTCAAATCTTTATTAAAAAATATTTCATCTTATTTAACAAGAAACCATATTTATATAACAACATAAAATACACTAAGTTATTTTATTGAACATATATCGTACTTTATCTATCCGACTATTTGGACGACGGGGCTGGCAAACAGGTTCACCGGTAGTAACATGGTACCCTTTTAACTCTGTTAAACA
>ERZ1699235.282-NODE-282-length-22610-cov-4.313081_pt1 | contig 22610 bp, 9 predicted proteins | sample MGYA00581546_ERZ1699235 | MGnify/ENA primary metagenome ERZ1699235 (study PRJEB42319, sample SAMD00040334) | human oral metagenome | material: saliva | host: Homo sapiens | study: EMG produced TPA metagenomics assembly of PRJDB4115 data set (Metgenomic analysis of... | reverse complement strand
TGTCAAGCCTTGGTAAGGTTCTTCGCGTTGCATCGAATTAATCCGCATGCTCCGCCGCTTGTGCGGGCCCCCGTCAATTCCTTTGAGTTTTAGCCTTGCGGCCGTACTCCCCAGGCGGGGCACTTAATGCGTTAGCTACGGCGCAAAACCCCCGGAAAGGAGCCTCACACCTAGTGCCCAACGTTTACGGCGTGGACTACCAGGGTATCTAATCCTGTTCGCTCCCCACGCTTTCGCTCCTCAGCGTCAGTAACGGCCCAGTAACCTGCCTTCGCCATCGGTGTTCTTCCTGATATCTGCGCATTCCACCGCTACACCAGGAGTTCCAGTTACCCCTACCGCACTCTAGCCGGCCCGTACCCACCGCAAGCCCCCGGTTGAGCCGGAAGTTTTCACGACAGACGCGACCAGCCGCCTACGAGCTCTTTACGCCCAATAATTCCGGACAACGCTTGCGCCCTACGTATTACCGCGGCTGCTGGCACGTAGTTAGCCGGCGCTTCTTATCCAGGTACCCTCAACACCACCAAAAAAGGCAATGCCTTGTTCCCTGACGAAAGAGGTTTACAACCCGAAGGCCTTCATCCCTCACGCGGCGTCGCTGCATCAGGCTTGCGCCCATTGTGCAATATTCCCCACTGCTGCCTCCCGTAGGAGTCTGGGCCGTATCTCAGTCCCAGTGTGACCGTCCACCCTCTCAGGCCGGCTACCCGTCAAAGCCTTGGTAGGCCATCACCCCACCAACAAGCTGATAGGCCGCGAGCCCATCCCTTACCAGAAAAAACAACCTTTCCAAACCAACCCATGCAGGATGGTCAGAATATCCCGTATTAGCTACCCTTTCGAGCAGTTATCCAGGAAAGTAAGGGGCAGGTTACTCACGTGTTACTCACCCGTTCGCCACTAATCAACCAAGCAAGCTTGGTATTTTCGTTCGACTTGCATGTGTTAAGCACGCCGCCAGCGTTCGTCCTGAGCCAGGATCAAACTCTCCAAAAAAACTTGAAGAACCAGAAAATAACTAGCTCAAAAAAAATTAGTTGACAAAGAAATCAACAAGAAAAACCCCCCAACAAACAACACATTCGTTGGAGAAGAATTCAAGACATAAAAAACTTGACACACTATCGAGTTCTCAAACAACGCACCCAGCAGAACATCTAACGAATTTTTTGTTTTCGTTGCTGTCCCGCAGGCACTCGTATAACTTTAGCGACCACCCAGCAGCCTCGCAACCCGATTTTGGGTGACGGTAGCCACAAAGAGCTAATTTTACGTTAAACCTGGTGACTTACAAGCTGTATTTCAGAGCCAACCAGGCCCGGCTGAATTGCCTGTTTAGGCTGGCCAAGAGCAATTTAAGCTAGGGGCAACCAGTTTGACAGGCGCCGGGCGCGGGCCAAAATATTGTGACCGGCAACGCTTGTCATCCAAGAGCAACCCCGTAACTGCGGGGTTGCCGGACCGCTCTGAGGTGGGTGGAAAACTCGGCACAACACAGAAAACAACTGCGGGGCCATCCCTATAAGGGACAGCCCCGCAAGTTTGCTTGCAAGCAAGTACGCACCGGCGTACGCATAGGTACATAAGTAACAGTGCACGCGTAAGCAACAGTGCGCTTAGCGACGCAGGAAGCTAGCGAAGCCCAGCTGCCCAATACGTGCCTCCAACTGCTCCACCTGCGCGCCCCAGTTGTCGCCGTCGGAAATAAAACCCTCAGGCGCCCCCAAACTACGCGCTACTTGCAAGGCCAAACTGGCCACGCCGGCGTCGTGAAGAGAAGCAGCAACCCTAAACGCTCCCTCAACCCCGCCGGGGTAACCGGGATACACCGTCAGGCGCACCTCGTAATCCACACCCGCATTGAGTACCAGCTCCAGGGCGTGCCAGGCCTTTTCTCCCCCGCCGCCGCGCGCCACCACCTGGCGGTAATCGGGGCCAGGCAGGGCCTTAATGTCCAGGCCCACCCAGTCGACGGCATCGGCGGCAAGTAAGCGGGCCAAATTACCCGGATAAATACCGGCAGTGTGCAGCCCCACCGCAAAGCCCAGGGCCTTAACCTCCTGGGCGGCGCTAAGCAGACCGGGCTGGCGGGTGGCCTCGCCGCCGGAAAAAACCAGGCCGTCCAGCAGACCGCGTCGGCGTTGCAGCAACTCCACCACCTGCGACCAGGGCACGCTCCCCGGGGTGCGGGGATCTAAAATTTCGTGGTTTTGGCAGTACACGCAGCGCCAGGGGCAGCCCTGCAAAAAGATGCTGGCAGCCAGTTTGCCGGGCCAGTCCACCGTGGATAGGGGTACCAGCCCGGCTATCTGTAAGTCAGCTGCGTCAGGCATAAATCTCGGAGGTGACTACCTCGCGGGTGCGCACGCCGGCGTCGTCGAACTCAAAAGCACTACGTAACTGGCCGTGACCAGCAGCGCTAGACTCATCGAACATCTGCCGCTCGTGGTACTCGCCCTTTTTACCAATGTTGAAAGACTGCACCGGACGGAAGTAACCCATTACGCGGGTCCACACTTCGCAAGCCTGGGGCTCACGCTCAGGGTGGGCGGCGGCGCAACGCTCACAAGTGAAGTGCTCGCCAGCCAGGTAACCGTGCACCGGGCAAATAGAGAAGGTGGGCGTGATAGTGATGTAAGGCAGCTTGAAAGCAGTCAGTGAACGACGCACCAGTTCTTTACAAGCTTTGCCGGAAGAAACCCGCTCCCCCATGTACAGGTGCAGCACCGTACCGCCGGTGTACTTGCCCTGCAACACTTCCTGATCTTCCAAAGCCTGGAAGGGGTCATCGGTGTAGCCCACAGGCAGCTGCGAGGAGTTGGTGTAGTAGGGCTCAGCCTCAGTCCCAGCCTGGATAATGCCGGGGAAACGCTTGCGGTCTTCTTTAGCGAAACGGTAGGTGGTACCTTCAGCCGGGGTGGCCTCCAGGTTGTAGAGGTGACCAGTGGCCTCCTGCAACTGCACCATGCGTTCACGCACGTGGTCTAAGACGCGCACGCACATCTCAAAGCCGCGCGGGTCGGTTAGGTCATAGGCGTCGTCGGAGAAGTTACGTACCATCTCGTTCATGCCGTTAACGCCAATAGTGGAGAAGTGGTTGTCCAAGCTACCCAGGTAGCGCTTGGAGTAGGGGAACAAGCCGTGATCCATGTGGTATTGGATGGTGGCACGCTTAATCTCCAGGGACTGGCTGGCCAGATCGATCAGCTCATCCATGCGGGCCACCAGCGCCGCCTCGTCACCCTTAAACAAGTAACCCAGGCGCGCCATGTTCAGAGTAACTACCCCAATGGAGCCGGTCAGCTCAGCTGAACCAAACAGGCCGTTGCCACGCTTTAACAGCTCACGCAGGTCCAGCTGGAGGCGGCAGCACATGGAGCGGATCATGTGCGGGTCCAGGTCAGAGTTGATGAAGTTCTGGAAGTAGGGCAGGCCGTACTTGGCAGTCATGTTGAACAGGGCATCTACGTTCTCGCCCTCCCACTCAAAATCAGGGGTGATGTTGTAGGTGGGGATCGGGAAGGTAAATACGCGCCCGTCGGCGTCACCGGCAGTCATAACCTCAATGAAAGCCTTGTTGATGACGTCCATTTCAGGCTGCAAGTCGCCGTAGGTGAAGTCCATGAGTTCGTCGCCGATTAGCGGGTACTCGTCGCGCAGGTCGTCTGGGCAGGTCCAGTCGAAGGTCAGGTTGGTGAAAGGGCACTGGCTACCCCAGCGGCTGGGCACGTTCAGGTTGTAGATCAGCTCCTGCATACACTGGACGATCTGGTCATAGCTCATGTCATCCTTGCGCACGAAAGGCGCCATGTAGGTGTCAAAAGAGCTGAAGGCCTGCGCGCCGGCCCATTCGTTTTGCAGTGTGCCCAGGAAGTTAACGATCTGTCCGCATGCTGAGGAGAAGTGCTTGGGCGGGGCTGAAGCGATAGACCCACTCACCCCGTTGAACCCCTCCTGAAGCAGGCGCTTTAGGCTCCAGCCGGCGCAGTAGCCGGCAAACATGTCGAGGTCGTGGATGTGGTAGTCGCCTTCACGGTGAGGGCTGCCAATGGCCGGTGTGTAGATGTGCTCAAGCCAGTAGTTGGCCACCATTTTGCCGGCAGAGTTGAGGATCAGGCCGCCCAGCGAGTAGCCCTGGTTGGCGTTGGCGTTCACGCGCCAGTCGCTGCGGTCTAGGTACTCGTTGATAGTGGCAATAGCGTCGACGTCGTAGTGCTGCCCAGCAGTCATTGCTGCGCCGTCGTGGTTGGTTGCGGCTTTGGCAGAGTCAAAACGCGGGTCCATCTTGCAGTCCTTTCACGAAAAAGACGCACAATGAGGTCACGCGGGAAATGGGGAGAATAACGGCGCGGCCACTACATGTTGTGCTTTGGTTTGCAAGAGACAACATTATCTTGTGGTAGCGCTTTATACAGGTCCCAAAGTCCCGAGTAAGCAAATGCGTTTTTGTAGCCGCGCACCCCCAGCTGGTATAGCCGTGCGCTCCCCCAGCTCACACGCAAAATCCGCACAAAGCCAGCCAAATCTGCCGGCCCACCCCGCAGCCGCAGGCTCGCACGCAAAATCCGCGCGAAGACAAAAAACTGCCCTGGCCCGGTTCGCGGCCGCCGGTGATTACAACCGTCGGCCGCCACAACCGTCGGTCATCACAACCGCAGCCAGGGCAGCTAGCGCTATATCAGCGCCATAGCGCTTTCGGGGTGGCGCCCCGTGCTAGGCAGGGTGGCGCCCCGCGCGTCAGACAGGCCATCAGGCCCCCGCACTAGGGGTGCTACCTATGCGCGTCGGGGCGCCACCCGCCAAAACTCAGGCCAAAACCTCGTTGAAGGCTTCGCTGGAGCTGGGGTGGGTGTAGATCGCGCCGGCCAGGTCGGCGGCGGTCAGGCCCTGCTTGATGGCCAGCGCCACCAGGTTGATCAGCTCCTGGGAGTCGATCACCAGCAACGAGGCACCCAAGATGCGGTCAGTGGCAGCGTCGATCACGAACTTAATGACGCCGTCGGGGTTACCCACAATCTTGGGACGCGGCATGGCGGCAATAGCGGCCACAGGCTTGGAGGCCACACGCACCTCATAGCCGGCCTCGCGGGCGGCCTGCTCACCTAGACCCACGGTCGACAGCGGCGGGTTGATGAAGGTGGAGGTGGGAATGATGCGCCCGGCAGTAGAGCGCTTACCGGAGCCCACCAGCTGGTCCATCACCACACGGTGGTCGTCGAAAGAAATGTAGGTGAACTGCGGGCCACCGTTAACGTCACCAACAGCAAACACGCCGGGCACATTGGTGCGGCAGAACTCGTCCACAACCACTTCGCCGCGAGCGCCGGTAGCGATTCCGGCAGTTTCCAGGCCTAGTCCGTCAGTGGCGGGGCGGCGGCCGATTGCCAGCAGCACATAGTCCACGGCTAGTTCTTGGTTTTCCGCCTCGCCTGCGGGGGTGGTCAGGCTGTAGTTAACGACGACGCCGTCGCCGCTTTCCACGAAGGAGGCAACCTTGGCACCATTTACGAACTGCACCCCGTGCTTGGCCAGAATGTCGGTGGCGACGCTAGCCACGTCGGCGTCGAAACGGGTGAAGGGGACCGGGGCGGCGTCGATTACCGTGACTTCCACGCCGAGCTGGGCGAACATGTCGGCGTATTCCAGGCCGATGGGGCCGCCACCAACTACCGCTAGGCGGCCGGGTAGGGTGGGTAGGAACTGGATGCCGGTGGAGTCAACGACACGCTTGGAGTCAACGCCGGGGATCGGGGGCACTACCGGGCGGGCGCCGGTGTTGATGATGATGGTGTCGGCGGTTAGCAGCCAGGTGCCTTGCTCGCCGTTTACGCGCACGGTCTTGGGGCCCACGAATTCGCCGGTGCCGTCGTAGATGTCTACGCCCTTGTCGGCCACCATGTGGTAGTTGGCGTTGTTGAGCTTTTCAATTAGGGCGTTGCGGGCTTTTTGGGCGCCAGCGAAGATAGCGGCATCGGAGCTAGCTTCAGCTTCGCGGGCCTTGGCGGCCAGGGCTTGCTCGACTTCCACGATTAGTTTTTTGGTGGGCACGCAGGCAATGTTGATGCAGGTGCCGCCGTACATGGCGGGGCTGGCTTCTACCAGCGCCACTTTCTGGCCGCGTAGGGCTAGTTTCTGGGCAATGGTTTTGCCGGCTTTGCCCCAGCCGACAACTAGGACGTCGTAGTTCTTGGTGGTTTCGTCGAGGCTCACTTGCGGCTCCTGATCAATAGTGGGGACGACGGCGCCCAACTGGCGTGCTTACCGTCGCAAGTCCTAACGCCTCTATGAACCGACTTTAGTCCCGGGTTATTCCTGTTAGTTGGCTCTACTTCGCTGTGATAGGGCCAACCTTGGCCGCCCTGGCGGCTGCGCAAACGAATAGGCGTGCAGCCAGACAGCACCAACATTGCGCGCGCAGCCGGGCGGCGCCGCACCGTTGAGGACCTGACCAACCCCGCGCGGGCGCAACGTTAACGCCCAGGCCGGCGGCGGCGGCATTGGCGCCGGCCCGACCCCAGAGTGGCCCACTCAGGGAAGTTGCGGGCGCAGCCAGCGGCGGCGTCGTCGAGAACGCGGGCCCCCACGCCGAGCCCGGCCATCGCCGCCACAGACCATGCCGCACCACAGAACCCACCACCACAGAACCCACCACCACTACACCAAAACCAACAGATTCTTTCAAAAGTTTTCACTTTCGACCTTGCCAGTGACTAGACTTGACCCTGACCCAACCCTTCTCACAAGGAGATACGATGGCGTACTTCAAAAGGTGGCTGGCAGTGCCCGCAGTGGCGGCGCTGTCATTGTCACTGCTGCCAACGGCGGCATTGAGCGTAGCCAACGCTGAGTCGACACAGGGCCGCAATGTGGCTCTGGCAAGCGCAGGTACCACCGTTTCCGCTTCCGGACAGGAAGTTGCCGGCCAGTGGGGGCCGGATAAGGTAAACGACGGCGTAATCAACGTTGGTGCCGCCAAAGCCGATCAGTCACGTTGGTCTTCGAACACTGCCGACGACGCTCAGGTCACTTTGACCTTCTCAAAACCCACCAAGATCCACCACGTCGCGATTCACTGGGAGGTGGCTTGCGCAGCCGCCTACCACCTAGAGGTATCCACCGACGGAACTACCTTCAAACGCGCCACTGATACCATTAGGCCCACGTGTGGCACCGCCGATGGCGCCGCGCGAGACGAGCAGAAACTCACCAAAGTCAGTGCCGACGCCGCCTATAAAGCTATCCGTATGCAGGCTGAAGACCGTACTCCCTTTGGTGGAGTTAAATACGGCGTGTCCCTATGGGAGTTTGAAGTGTGGGATGGTCCTCAAGCCAACAGTGAACCCAGCCAGCCAGCCGCCAACACTGGCCTAGGCCTGGTGCCCCTACCGGCAGAGCTAAAAGACAACTCTGCCAGCCAGGACTCTTTTGAGCTCAGCCAAGACACTAAGCTAGTCGCCCCAGGGGCAGCTAAGGACGCGGCTGAGCTATTTGCTGCCCAGGCCCGCGTCTCCACCGGCTACCCGCTGCCGGTGGTTGACTCTGGCGAGGCCAGCGGCAACATTACTTTCAAAACCGGCGCGGTTGCCGGTCACAGCGGCGAAGAAGCCTACGCCCTGACCTCCACCAAGAGCGGGGTAACTATCACCGCTAACGCCGCTCACGGTTTCTTCAACGCCACCCAGACGCTGCGTCAGCTGCTGCCGGGCTTTATCAACTCCAAGTACCCGGTCTATGCAGCTTGGGAGGTGCCCGCCGTCGAGATTAAAGACTCGCCGCGCTACTCCTACCGCGCCATCATGCTTGACCCGGCCCGCTCCTTCCTGACGGTAGATGAAGTCAAGCACGTAATTGACCAGATGGCCTCGCTAAAGATGAGCTACCTGCACTTCCACCTGGCTGACGACCAGGGTTGGCGCATCGAGATCACCAATGAGGGCCGCTCTGAGGGCGACACCATTGACTACACCCGTCTAACCGGCGTTTCTGGCCGCACCGCCATGAACATGCACGACAAGGCCAAATCCAATGAGGTGGGCCGCACCGGCTACTACACCCAGGCGCAGTACAAGGAAATTGTGGCCTACGCCGCCGCCCGTCACATCACCCTGGTGCCCGAAATTGACCTGCCTGGTCACACCAACGCCGCCCTGCACGCAATCCCGCAGCTGAACACGGCCGGCTCCTCCCACCAGGCCAGCGCCGCTGAGCCCACCGCCCCCGCTAACGGCACCGGCGCAGTTGGCTACTCCTACCTGGACCCCAACTCTGAAGTGTCCTTCACTTTCGTAAAGCACGTGCTGGGCCAGTTGGCGGCCATCACCCCCGGCGCCTACCTGCACGTGGGTGGCGACGAGCCGCACTCGATGACCTCGCGTTACGGCACTGCGGTTTACAACAAGTTCCTTAACCGGGTTGGCACTATTGTGCGTGACCTGGGCAAGCACCCCATTGGTTGGAATGAGTACGCCGGCACTGACCTGAAATCGGGCGACGCCGTGCAGTACTGGGTGGGTAACTCCGCCTCCACTAAGGACGCAGCCCTGAACAAGGGCGCCAAGATCGTGATGAGTCGCGGCGCTTCGTCCTACATTGACCAGAAGTACAACCCCAAGACCCCTATCGGTTTGAACTGGGCTTGCGCCGGGGTTTGTGACGCCCCGCAGTACTACAACTGGGACCCTAAGACGGTTATCTCCGGTTTGAGTGACGAACACATTTTGGGCCCTGAAGCGCCGCTTTGGTCTGAGACCGTGCGCGGCAGCACTGAGGTGGACCTGCTGGCTTGGCCGCGCGGCGCCTCCCACGCCGAGATTGGCTGGACTCCGCAGGCTAAGCGCAACGTCACCGACTTCACCCAGCGTCTAGGGATTGTGGGCACCCACTGGAATGTGGCTGGCCAGAACTTCTATGACACCTCGCTAGTTAAGTGGAATTGGGAGCTGGCCGGCAACCCCGGCACTAGCGCCCCCACTAACACTTCTGTCACCTTCCCGCTGGGCTACCTCTCTGCCCCCGGCACGAAGGTTGCGGGTAACGCTATTAGCCCCGACAGCACCAATGACGACGACGGCGTATCTAACTCGACCCTGCCCGCCGGCACCACCATCAGCGTGGACTGGGGTGACGGTTCGAGCGAAACCACGGCCGCCGTCGTCGCCGACACCCCGCGCGACGCCTACCACTCAGCGGGGGTTTACCGCCTGCTAGGTGAACACAAGTACGCCACTGCCGGCGACTATGTGGCCACGCTAAAAATCGGTGGCGAAGAGGTTAACTACGCTGCTATTCACGTTGCCGACGACGCCGCAGCCCCGCAGCTGCCCGCCGCCTGGGACGCTTCGGTTAGCCCCAAGGTGACTATTGAGAAGACCACGCTAACCGTGGGCGAGCGTATCCACATTGAGGCTTCGGGCTTCCAGCCTGGACAGCTGATCGCCATCAAGATTGGTGACGCTTTCGTGGGTAACATTCGCGCTGGCGAGGACGGCACCCGCGTGCAGGATCTGCTAATTGACGGCTCCATGACCAACGGTGAGCACGACATGACCTTCACCCAGGGCGAGCGGGTAGTGACCATTAAGGTCACCATCTCGGGCGGCACTGTGCCGCTGCCGCACCGCGTAGCCACGGGCAAGGTGAAGCCCGTCTGGGTTGACTCCCAGGAGGAAAGCGGCGAAACCCCGCCTAACGGCCCGGTTACGGCTGCTTTCGACGGCGACCCCAACACCTTCTGGCACACCCGCTGGAGCGCTGGTAACGATGGCTTCCCCCACGGCGTGATCATGAAGATTGAGGCCCCTGCCGGCCAGACCTGTAAGTTTGCTGGCTTGGAGTACACCGGCCGTAAGGGCAACGCTAACTCGCGTGCCAAGGACTACCGCCTGTATGTCTCGCCCACCGGCAACAAGGATGACTGGACGCTGGTTGGCCAGGGTACTTTCAAGTCTTCTGACGCACCCCAGACTGTGCTGCCTACGGCGGCCAGTGTTCCTAACGGTTGCTTCGTCTACTTTGAGCAGTTAAGCAGCCAAAACGGCGACAACTATGGTGGCGCGGCTGAGATTGCGTTGGGGGCTACCTTCGCAGCTGAGTCTGCTTCGCCCAGCCCGGCCCCGACGGCGACGGCTACTCCAGCTCCGACGGCCTCCCCGGCCCCTACGGCGTCGCCCACGGCCCAGCCCACCGCTGAGCCCAGCCCGGCCCCGACCACTGAGCCGACCAGCCAGCCCACCGCTGAGCCGACCGCTGAGCCCACGGCCGAGCCTACCCAGGCCCCAACCAGCGAACCTACTGCTGAACCGACTCAGGCTCCAACCAGTCAGCCGACCGCTGAGCCCACTGGCGAACCTACGGCTTCTCCGGCTCCGACTGCCCAGCCCAGCAACCCGGCAGTTGAACCCACCGCTCAGCCCACTTCGGCCCCTGCCCCCACCAGCGCGGTACCTACCGCACCTGGTAGCGGCAAGCCCAGTGCGCTGCCTAGCGCTAAGCCCACGGTGCCCGGCCAGCCTCAGCTGCAGCCCACCGCCCCGGTTGCCAATGCCACCACTCCGGTGGTTGGTAACCGCACCACTGCCTCGCCGCGCGGCGGCCTAGCCCACACGGGCGCGGCCACTGGCGCCTTTGCGTTGGCAGCTATCGCGATGAGCGCTGGGGGCCTAACCCTGCGTCGTCGTCGTCAGGACTGATAGCGCCCCCATATACAGGGCTAAATACAGCTATCAACCAAGGTTAGTTCGGTTCATCCTCAACTAACCACAAACTGAAAGGGGTGGCAGCGGATATTAACCGCAATGTCCGCTGCCACCCCTTAAACAAACCCTCCCCCCGGCTGCGGCCGGATCTTCGCATAGGAGCGATAATGCCCAGAAAACTGGCCAAACGTGCGGCTACGTTAGCCGCCGTCGTTGGCATGGCCCTGGCAGGAGGCGCACTACCAATCTCGGTAGCCCAAGCCGCGAGCGCGGCTCCGCCCGCCAAATACGCCACCGCCGACATCACCTTCCCCGGCAACGACGGCAAACCCCACAAAGTCACTTTCGACAAAAACTCCTTCATGGTTGATGGACAGCGTCTAAACGTGTGGTCTGGCGAGATCCACTACTGGCGCGCCCCAGATGTGAACTCTTGGCGCGATCTATTCCAAAAGATGCGCGCTAACGGTTACAACGCCGTATCCCTGTACTTCTTCTGGGGTCTACACCAATCTAAAGAAGGCGGCCCCTTCGACTTCTCCAAAGGCACCATTAAAGACCTCGACCTGCTGCTAACCATGGCTCAGGAAGAGGGCCTGTATGTCATTGCTCGCCCCGGCCCCTACGTTAACGCCGAAATTTCTATGGGTGGTTTGCCGGCCTGGATGACTAACTATTCGGGTGGACTGCGCACCACCGACCCCAAGGTGCTGGCAGCCTCCAAAGCCTGGCTGCACGCCTTTGACCAGATTGCCTCCAAGCACCTGGTCACTAAGGGCGGCGGCTCAGTGCTGCTCTACCAGGTGGAAAACGAGCTGCTCAGCGACAACGCCGCGCGCGGCGCTTTCCTTAAGAGCCTGGTATCTCAGGTTAAATCTGACGGCATTGATGTGCCCCTATTCCACAATGACTACGGGCTCGGTGGACGCTTTAAAAACACTAGCCTTTACGGCACTGACTTTTATGCCTACGACAAGTACCCGGTAGGTTTTAACTGCTCAGCTGGACGTAACCGGATTGATGACTCTGAGGCCACTTTCCGCAGCTACGCCCCCAACTCGCCGCATTTCATCACCGAATCTCAAGGCGGCGCCTTCACTCCTTGGGGGGCCAGCTACAACGCCTCAGACTGCTACACCTACACCGATGAGGGTTTCACCCGCCAATGGGGCGTACACAACATCGGTAACGGGGTAACCGCCTTCAACTACTACATGGCTTATGGCGGCACCAACTGGGGTTGGACTGGGGCGCCCGCCTCCGGCTTCACCTCCTACGACTACGGTGCCGGCATCACTGAGGACCGCACCTTGACCCCCAAGGCCAGTGTGCAAAAAGAAACCGGCTACTACACCAAGGCAGTACCCGAGTTAAGCAGCATGAACCCGGTGCAGGCCCCCAGCGCCGTCGTCGAATCTGGCTCCAACGTAAAGATTTACGCCCGCCAAGCCGAAGCTGGGCAGGGTTCAGTGACTGGCAACGGCGTGCGCACCTACGCCATGCGCCTAGCCAACTCCAACGACACCACTGAAACCACCTTCACCACGGCGCTAAGCCTAGGCAAGCCGCGCGGCGCCACCACCACAGGCTTTAGCCACGACGACCGCAGCAGCGCCATCACCTACACCGGCTCCTGGAGCCAGGTGGCTGACTCGTCGGCGGCCTCAGGCACGCTCACTCGCACCAAGACTGTGGGCGACACGGCCTCCTTCACCTTCACCGGCACCGGGGTGCGGCTAATTACCGCCACCGGCACCGATCACGGCTACTTCAAGGTTTCTATCGACGGCGGCGAGGCCCAGCTGGTCACGAGCGCCCACGTAGACACTGAGCAGAACAAGCCCACCCAGCTGGAGGCTTACCGCATTGAAAACCTCAGCCCCGGCCAGCACACCATTAAGGTGGAAAATGTTGGTTTCGACGGCGCTAATGTGGTTGATATTGACGCTTTCGACGTTCTAGGGTCGACGGCGGTCCAAGCCCCCATCTACAACGACTCTGACACTTCTTTCTTCACCTTCACCGGCTCTTGGCAGTACGCCACCGGTAAGAACTGGACTCAGGGTGACCACTCTGGTGACGAAACCTTCTCCAAGACTGCCGGCGACTCCTACACCTTCACCTTCACCGGCGTAGGTTTTGACATCATTGCGCCCTTCTCCTCCAACCACGGCTCGGCCACGGTAACCGTTGACGGCCAGGAAGTGGGCCAGACCAAGGAGGATGTCACCTCTGAGGCCACTCCGCAACAAACCGTCTTCAGCTGGCGCGCCGAAAAGGGCGCCGAGGGCGGCTCGCATGGGGCCGAGGCTGGCGCGGGCACCGATAAGGCTGGCGCGCAGGGCGGCTCGACCGACGCAGGCACCGATAAGGCTGGTGCGACCGCCACACAGGCCGACGCGACCGCCAGCCAGGCAGCCGAGCCCGCCACGCACACCGTGAAGGTGACCGTGGACGGGAAAGCTTTCAGCGGCTCACAAGACACCTTCGTGTCGCTAGACGCCGTCAAGGTTTACCCCAACGCCCAGTCCCTGCCCGGCGAAAACAATGACGAGGCAGACGGAACCATCTCTTGGAAGCGCATCCCGCAAAAGGAAGGCACCACCCTGGCCCTGCACGGGCGCGACGCCATCATGCTGACCGCTGACAAGCAGGTGGGCGGGCACGAGCTGTACTACACCACCAGCCAAATGTTTGGCGCCACGCTAAACAGCGCCGGCGGATCCCTACAGTATCTAACCGGTACGCGCGGCGACAGCGGCGAAACCGTACTGCACTACACCAGCCAACCCCAGGTCAGCGCCCCTGAGGGGGTTGAGCAAACCTGGGATGCGGCCACCGGCCAGCTGCGCTTGAACTACAGCTACTCCGCCTCGCCCCAGCAAATCACCATTAAGGACGGCGACAAGGTTCTCTCCCTGCGCATCATTGACCGCACCACAGCCCAAACCACCTGGCTGCTTGACGGTACCCGCAACGGCAAGCTCAGCAGCGTAGCTGTTGAGGGTGTGGAACTGGCTCGCACCGCCAAGTTCACCGGCAAGGACACCTTGCAGCTAACCGGCTCGGTCTCCGCTGAGTCTAATGTGCGTGTGATTGCCCCCGCCGGCATCAACCACGTGGGTTTCAACGGCGGCTCACTCAACCCGGCTAGCGCCACTGGCAGCGCTGGCAATGCTGGCGCTGCCAAGTTCACCGGCACTGCTGGTGCCGCTGGTGCTGCCAGCGCTGGCAACGCTGACGCTGCTGGGGCCGGCACGAACAGTGCTACCGGCACGGGCGACGTCGGCGTCTTTACTGGCAAAGTACCCGGACCTGCAGCCGTAGCCAGCCAGCAGCTGAGCTTCGTCAAATCCACCGACTACGCTGAAGCCAAGGCCACCTACGACGACTCCAAGTGGAAGGTTGCCGCCGACACCCAGGCCGCCAACCCTCGCTTCCAAGGCCCGGGCGAATACTCCCACACCGTGCTGGACTCCAACCACTACGGCTTCTACGAAGGCTCAGTGTGGTACCGGGGCACCTTCACCGCCACCAAGGCCGACCCCTACCTGTACCTACAGGGCAACGGCGGCTCGGGCGTACCCTCGCAGGGCAAAAACCCCGCTTTCATGCAGGTGTGGGTTAACGGCGTCTACGCCGGGGCCTACGACGCCGCCGGCAACTGGGCTAAGGTGAACGTCCCCGCCGGCACCGTCAAGAGCGGCGACAAGGTCACCGTAGCGGTGCTGGTCAACAACCTCGGGCAAAACCTGGACTGGTCCGACGACGGCCTGTCCAAGCAAAACCGTGGCCTGTTTGACGTGGCCATCGAAGGCTCCACCGCCACCTGGAAGATCCACGGCGCCGACGCCGACTTTGCCGCCAAGGCAGCCACCAACCCCTCGGGCACGCTCTACAACAACGGCGGCCTGGGCGGCGAAAAAGCCGGCTTCCACATGCCCGGCTTTGACGACTCCAAGTGGGCCAAAGCCGACAACCTGCACTCGCCGGCCGGCGTCACCTGGTACCGCGCCCACGTCAAGCTAAACCTGCCTGCCAACCAGGACACCGCTTTCCGCCTGGACATCAACTCCTCGCGCTTTAGCTCCCTGGGCGACCGCGCGCAGGCCACGCTTTTCGTCAACGGTTGGAACACCGGCGTCTACATTGGCGACCGGGGGCCGCAAACCTCGTTCACTATCCCCGCCGGGTTCCTCAACCCCAACGGTGAGAACGTCATTTCGATTGCGGTGGCAGCCAAAGAAGACGGCATGGGTCCCGATTCGGTGACTCTGCGCGCCGTCCACTCCACCACCAAGCCCGCGCTTGGCTCCACGCCTGCGCCCACTGCGGCGCCCACTGGTGGCCCGACGGCGCAGCCCACCGTGGCGCCCACTGCGGCTCCGACTGTGGTTCCGACGGTAAAGCCCACTGGCCAACCCTCGCCAGCTCCCACGGCGGCACCCACCGCCCAGCCCACCGTGGCGCCCACTGGCACGGCAACCCCCACAGCCAGCCCGACGGCGACGGCTCAGCCGACTGTCAGCCCAACTGGTGCGCCCACGGCCAACCCAACAGCCGCACCCACTGGCCAGCCCACCACCTCGCCGCAGCCCACCGCAGGCCCAACGGCGTCGTCGGCACCTGGACAACCCACTGCAGGGCCAGGCCAACCCACTGCCAGCCCAACGGCGTCAACCCACCCCACTGCGGCCCCCGGGCAGCCGGGCAAGCCAAGCACAGCACCGGCGCCTGACGGCACTCGGGAGCCCATGGCCGGCGAGCAGTTGCCGCGCACGGGCGTGAACCTGGCGCTTGGGCTCGGGGCAGCTGCGGCGCTCGCGGGCGGCCTAGTGTTGCTGCGCAGGCGGCGCGCCCTGTAAAAGCGCAGGTGACACCCTGTGAATGAGCAGGTGATGACCTGGGTGAATACACAGTTGGTGCGCCCTGTGAATACGCAGGTGACGATCCTGTGAATACGCAAGCGGCGGCCCATGTGAGGCCAGGCCCTGGACAGTGTCTGTGCTTGCAGGGCTGCATCCATGGCCGGCAAGCCTGCGCCCACAGTAGCCCTGTCTGAAAGGCAGTAAACCTGCGCCCACAGATACAGGCAAAATCGTCCCTTCCCTATAAAATCCCAGCGGAAAATCATAGGGAAGGGACGATTTTATGTGCGCTTGAGAGCGGGCTTCCACATACTGAACCCACTTGCCCACACACTGGTCTTTTCGGGCGCCAACCACTCAGCGAGCCAGGGCAGCCAAGTTAAAGTGAAACCGCTCTAGACCTTATGAATGCTGGCCCTATTCCAATAAGCGCAGCCAGCCACCCAACCACCACTAGAATCCAGCCACTCGGCAAACCGGCGACCCTCTGTAGAACCTCCCACCAGGGAAAATCAGCCCAGCCGCTGCATCTACCTTACCGAGGCAAGCAGACCACTCACTACACTGCCTCACCATGACACCCAGAATGCTTTGGACGCATGGACCAGTTAGAACACCTAAACATTTTGGGACCGCACCAGCTTCCGACAACCCCAGACAAGAACTAGCTGCAACAACTACCAAGTGATGCAGTGCGGCGTCGGGAGATATTTCATGCCTGCGGCACACCTTCTCACAGATACGGAAAAATCGTCCGTTCCCTATAAAACCCCATTGAAAAATCATAGGGAACGGACGATTTTGGGTGTATTTGTGAAATTAGGTGTACGTACATTGATACCCATATCTCACATACTGATCATTTGCCTACCTGGGAATATCTCCAGGCCAGGGGCTTTTAGTCATCAGCCCCCACCATCCGCATCCAGCATTATCCCGGCCCACCCACGGCCAGCTCAGCCCAGTCAGAATAAGGCCAGCTCATCCGGCCAGACACCAACCAGTCCATTTAAGGTGCTCATAGCATAGGCAACTCCACGCCGGAGTGCCTCAGCAATTGAGGTGTCAGTCAATTGGAGCACCAGGCTAGGCTTAGAACCTCCTCAGCCAGAACATCCCTTCAGCTGTTGGCTCAGTATGACAGTTCAGACGGGGCAGAACTCAAGCCTGGCCTCCACCTCAGGCCTTGCGCCGCGTCTCAGAGCTTGCGAAACCACCTCAGACCTTGCGCGGCCACTCCAGAGCCCACGCAACCCCTCAGAAATGGCAAGTCGCCAGTGGTATGCGGTGCGGGATACGGGGGCCTCAAGCCTTGTGCGCAGAAATGGCAAACTGCAGCGGCAGCCGCTCGGGCTGCTCGCGCAAACGCCACATCCCGTCCGCGTGTTGCTCCATAAGCCCAGGCCAGGGGCACCAAGCGGAATAGGTAAACTCTTCGACGCCGTCGACCACTAATCCCGCATCAATCAGCGCCGTGATGATTTGCCCCAGGGAATGATTCCACTGGTGATTTGTGGTGTGGGCGATGCGAGGGGCGCCGGGAGTATCCACATAGCTTGAGTCGTCGTCCCAGGTCATGGGGGTATCAAGCTGGAAGTAGGGCTGCTCAATCTTCAGCCCATCAGACACGTCCTCGCCGATCGCCATGAACATGGGGTGATCATCGCGGATGAAGAAGGTGCCCCCGGGTTTAAGCAGGGACGCAATGACGCGAGCCCATTGCACGACGTCGGGCAGCCAGCAAAGAACCCCAATGGACGTATAGACCAGGTCAAAGTCACCACTTACCGCCTGCCGCGCGTCATAGACATTGGCGTGCACGTACTCGACGTCCACCCCGGCCTTATCTGCGATGGCGCGCGCGTGGGCCAGAGAAGTCTCGGACAGGTCCAGGCCCACAACTCGCGCGGCTCCGCGACGGGCAAATCCAATCGTGTCCGTCCCAACGTGGCACTGCAGATGCATGACTTGCTTGCCGGCAAGGTCGCCAAAGCGCCCAATGTCGAGGGCAAGCTCCGCGCTGATGGCGTCGGGGTCCGCGAGCAGGCGGCGCAGACCACAGTAGTCGCCGGCCATGTGCAGGTTCGCGCGGTCATTCCAGTTTTTCTCGTTGTCTGAAAACCAAGTGGCTTGATTAGTCAATTTACTCATTGGAGATTTCCTAAGGGTATTTTTATTTCTTTGTGGCCGGCGTGGTTTCTTTCCGGCCGCCTGGCCCGGCTGGCGCGGCGTGGTTCTTCGCGCGGTTAGCCCGGCAGGCCCAGATTTCCCGGCCGGCTTGACTGCCCGGCAGGCCCCGATTTCCCGGCTGGCGCGGCATGGCGCTTCGCCCGGCTGGCCCGGCTGGCCCAGATTTCCTAAGTGTCCCAACAGGCCCAGATTTCCTGGCTGGTCTGGCTGGCTTGACTGCCTGGTTGGCCTGACTGCCCGGCTGTTGAGGAATTTTACTTCTAGGTTCGACGACGACGACGCCCCACCCCTGCTGGCATCGTCTTTACTGCTGCTGTCGTCGCCTCCGCTAGTGCCGACGACGGCGCCCCACTTCTCCCTCCCCACTCCCCACTCCCCCGATCGCTGTCGGCACCTCCTGCTTCTGCTGACGCCACCCTGCTGGCGTAGCCCCACTCCCCTGATCGCTGGCCAGATTGCCATCATCCGCACGCGGGCGGGGTCGCATTTCAGCGGTGGTGCGACCTACGGCCTCCACGACTATCACCCGCACGCGGGTAGGTCACAAATACTGACATTTCATCCGTTCCCTATAAAACCCCATGAAAAAATCATAGGGAGGGGACGATTTTGGGTGTATTTGTGGGACCACATGTAATTGCAGACTGATTTCCATTTGTTTGTGCCAACCAGCCAGCCTCAGGGTGTGCTCCAGAGACAAAATGTTTCACGTGAAATAATGCCTGCATGGCTGCACGCGACTCTTACCGAGGCTCCCAAAACCACTCCCACCGCTCCGACAGTTCCGGTTATTCAGGCCGCCAGAGCAACTCTTCCTACAGCTCAGACCGCCAGAGCCGCCACTCCTCCGGTTCAGGACGCTCCTCCGATCAGGGCCGCCACTCCTCCGGTTCATCCCGCAGCTCAGGCCAAGCCCGCAGCTCAGGCAACTATTCTGGTTCATCCCGAGGCTCAGGCCAGCGCCGCTTCAATGATGAGCCGCGCGAATCAACCCTCAATGAGCTCACCAGCCACCTGCACGCAATTGACGGCCGCTCCTACGCCGCATACAAGGCCATCGTTGGCCGCTACCGCTCCCCGCTGGGGTGGGTGCTCTACATTGACCGCATCCAGCCAGACCCTTACGCTCCGCCCACGGCCATCCGCGTGGTACTACCCCTGGCTCTGACAGGCGCCGACGCACGCCTGACCGGAACTGACGCGCACCTAACTGAGACTGACTCACACTTGACCGGCGCCAACGAGACCCTAACTGAAGCCAACGAGCCCCTGACCGTCACCAACTCACACCTAACCGCCTCGCCCACCCGCGCCGTCGCCCTGCGCGATTACCTGGCCCGCACCCTGCGCGAACTGCTTAAAGGCCAGGCCATCTCGATTGCCCCGGCGGGGCAGGAAATCCTGGAGCGCTCCAGCGTCAACCTGCATGAGACCTGGCAAGATGACTTCTCCACCCCGGCCTTTAGTGCTCCCGGCCCCTACCTGGAGCTGCGTCTGCGCTGGTCACTGCCCGCGTTCGGGCGCGAAATCGCTGGTCGCCAGGCCGCCCGCAACCTCAACTTGGATTTAGCCCGCGCCGTCGCCGGCCTGGACCTGCGTGAAAGCGAGTTGGGTGCAGAGGCCTGGAAACACTGCCAGGTGGCCGAGGATCACGCGGCCCTGCAAGAGATTTTGGTTGAGCGCGGCTGGGTGGCTTTTTTGGCCGACGGCGCCAACTTGGCTCGCCGCTCAGGGGTTTCGCAGCTGCCGCTGGAGGGCGGCGTCCCACTGACCGCGCCGGAGACTTTAGCTCAAACCGTGCAGCTACCTCACGCCGGGGTGGTGCGCGGCACCGCTATCCCAGCTGGTGTAACCGTTATTGCCGGCGGTGGCTATCACGGCAAATCGACTCTGCTAAACGCCATTGCCCGGGGTATTTACCCGCATATCCCCGGTGATGGGCGTGAACTGGTGGCTACCGTGCCCGAGGCAATGGCGGTGCGCGCCGCCGACGGGCGTGCGGTTACCGGCGTCGACCTGCGGCCTTTCATTTCCCATCTGCCTGGGCGTGACGCAGACCCAGCCCAGTTCACCACCGCTAACGCGTTGGGCTCTACTTCGCAGGCGGCGTCGATCATGGAGTCCCTGGAGCTGTGGGGACAACCCGCCCAGGCCGCCCTGCTGCTGGATGAGGACACTTGCGCCACTAACCTGCTGATTCGCGATCAACGTATGCGTGCCCTAGTCAGTTCGGAGCGTGAACCTATCACCCCGCTGGTGGATCGCATCCGCGCCCTGCACCGCGAGCGCGGCATTTCCACCCTGATTGTGATGGGCGGCAGTGGTGATTATTTGGATGTGGCCGATCAGGTGCTGATCATGGACAGTTACCGCCTGGTTGACGCCACCGCGCAGGCCCGCCAGGTGTGCGACAGTCAGCCTCGGATGGACACGAGCCTGCCTGATTTCCCGCTGCCCGCCCAGCGCCTGCCCCAGAGACCTGAGGCTAAGCGTCGCGGCCCTAGCCGTACGCGCGCTTTGGGGACGCAGCGCCTGGTGTTGGACCGCCATGAGGTGGATGTGGCTGACGTTTCGGGCCTGGTGGATGAGGGGCAGGCGTTGGCGGTCGCCTGGGCTCTGCGCGCGCTGTTGGAGCGTCATTTTGATGGGCGCACTTCGCTGTCGCAGGCACTTGCGCAGGTGGCTAAGCGGCTCGACGACGTCGGACTGGATGCCCTGGGTGAGGCTCACCCCGCGTTTTTGGTGCGTCCGCGCCTGGTGGATGTGGGGGCGGCGGTTAACCGCCTGCGTTCCCTGCAGGTAAACCCCGGTTAAACCCCGGCGCTTAGCGGGCGCCCTGGCTGCAACAGCCCGCCTGCGGACGCCTCTGCCCCGCGCTCGCGGCACGCAGCCCACCGCCGCACCCGGGCCAGGCCTACCCCGCCCGGCGCGTCAACCGTGCCCGCCGCCCGGCGCCTAGCGGGCGCACCCTGGCCTGCGCTGCGGCACCTAGCGGGCGCCCGGCCGCGCAGTAAGCATGGCCCGCCAAAACCATGCCCACGGCCCGCAGCCCGCGTGTACCGCTTGCAGCCCGCACCCCAGCCAGCGCCGCCGATCAGGGCCTTTCCCCTACGCGCGTAGGGGGCGACTCCTCCTTAGGTATTAGTTAGCCCAGGGCTGAAGTTCGCTCGCATGGGCGATTAGTTTGCGTTCGCAGGCGCCTAGTTTTAATTGCATGAACACCAAAGAGTTAAGCGTCACCGATGCGGTTAAAACTTTTTCTTCCGAGATGGGCACCCCGGTGCGGGCGCTTAACTCGGTGAACCTAACTATCCCCACCGGCAGCCACGTGGCCATCATGGGCCCTTCGGGCTCAGGTAAGTCCACGCTGCTGCACTGCATGTCGGGCATTTTGCCGCTGGATGCGGGCACGGTCATGTTCGCCGGCACTAACCTGGCGGCTTTGCGCGAAAAGCAGCGTTCGAAGATACGGCGTGAACATATGGGTTTTGTGTTCCAGGACGGCGCGCTGCTGCCGGAGCTGACCAATGAGGAGAATGTAGCCATGCCGCTGCTGCTGGCGGGCATGAGCCTGCCCTCGGCCCTGCCCCACGCCCGCGAGTGGCTGGTGCGTTTAGGGCTGGCAGATGCGGCTCGACGTCGCCCCGGACAGATTTCGGGTGGCCAAGCCCAGCGGGTGGCGATTGCCCGCGCCATGGTGGCCAGCCCCGCCGTCGTCTTTGCGGATGAGCCCACCGGCGCCCTGGACCAAAACACGGGCGCGCAGGTGATGCAGCTGCTGACTCAGGCGTGCACTTCTACCGGCGCCACTTTGGTGCTGGTTACTCACGACGACGCCATTGCGGCTTGGTGCCCACGGCTAGTGACCATGCGTGACGGCAACATCGTCGCTGACCAGATGCGGGTGGCAAAATGAGCGCCACAGTTTCAACCAACACTTCTTCAACCAACACTTCAGGTACCCCCGCTTCTGCGGCCAGTGCACCGGGTACGGGCCAGCCAAGCGGTCAGCACAGCGCCAGGCCAGCCAACCAAGGCAAAGCCGCCGCCCAAGGCCAAGCCCGGCCTGCCGCGCGTCCGTCCACTGCGGCCACTGCGGCCACTGCGGCCAGCACTCGCCGCGTCACTTTGGCACCTGCGAATGTGCTTTCCTCCCCCACCACGGTGGTGGCCCGCACTTTGTGGCGTGGGCGTGACAAGACCACGGCGGCCCTGTCGATTATCAGTCAGGGCGCGGCCACATACTTTTTGCTGACTGTGACCGGTGGGCTTCATGCTTTTGCTCAGCGCTATGAGCTTTCCCAGTCTTGGTCCAAGCTTCACCCGAACCAAGCGCCAACTTTAGAGACCATGTATTACAGCTACGCGCCCACCTACCTGATTTTGGCGGTGATCGCCACGGTGATGATGGTAATTCCGCTGTTGTCGCTGGCTGGGGCGGCGGCCCGGTTAGGTTTGAGCCGGCGTGAGCGTGATTTGGCGCGGCTGCGTCTGCTGGGCGCTACCGGCGGGCAGGTGCGTGGCGGCACGCTACTGGTGCAGTGCGCCTATGCGATGATCGGCGCCCTGATGGGGGCGGTGGGGTATGTGGCCACGCTGCCGGCTTGGGGTTCGCTGCGGTTCACGGGCCACTCCCTAGGGATCGATAACATGTGGCTGGGTTTGCCGCTGCTGCTTTTGGCTTTGGCTGTGGTGGTGACACTGGCTGGGGTTAGCGCGGCGACGGCGTTGCAGCGGGTGGCGGTGACGCCGCTGGGTGTTTCGCGTCAGGCGCTGCCGGCTAAGGTGCACTGGATTCGGGCTGTGGCCCTGGTGGCCGTGCTGGTGGTGTGGATGTCTCTGGGTTCTTCACTGA
>ERZ1699235.281-NODE-281-length-22743-cov-8.256013_pt1 | contig 22743 bp, 18 predicted proteins | sample MGYA00581546_ERZ1699235 | MGnify/ENA primary metagenome ERZ1699235 (study PRJEB42319, sample SAMD00040334) | human oral metagenome | material: saliva | host: Homo sapiens | study: EMG produced TPA metagenomics assembly of PRJDB4115 data set (Metgenomic analysis of... | reverse complement strand
TTTTGCGAAATACCGAACTATTATACCATATTTCTTGGTCTAAATGGTCTTTTTTCTGTATTTTTATACTTTTATTGGTGAATGCTATGCCAAAAATAGGGACTCCTAATGCTTACTTTTTAATTTTACATACATCTCGATTAAAAGGAGCTTGCTAAAGTGGTCCTTTAGCATTCTTTTTTGTTTCTCAAATCCTTATCTGGAAAGAATTTTCAATTTTTAGAAAAAAACATGAAAATCTTATGAATGCGTTTGATTCTTCTAATGAAAGATGTTAGAATGGGGTCATTAAAAAGGAAAAGGGGAACTTTTATGGAAAATAAAGTTCATTTTAAACTTCATAAAGTGAAAAAACAATGGGTTACCATTGCCGTGTCTGGTTTGGCACTTGGTGCCTCATTGATTGGAGTTGGTGTCTCTGCCGACGAACAAGCTACAAATCAAGTTACCTCAGCTAGCACACCTGAAAGTGTCAGCCAGGATCCTGATCATTTCGTCACAGAAACAACTGTAGCTACAGCAAAAGCTGATCAAGTCGCAACCAATAGTGCAACTGATACAACTGCTACTGTCACAACTGATAAACAACCAGTCCTTAAAGAAGACCAAGCAAGCAGCACTTACAATTTGTCTAGTGGCGAAACGAGAACTGCTACTTCAACTTCAGAAACAGCTAGCACAGTCACTGAAGTAAACAGTCAAGCACCAGAATCTGTTGAAACTACTGTCGTTTCTGGCGGTCAATTCAAGAGCGATGCTGAGGGCAACTGGTACTATCTCAAAGATGGGAAAAATTTGACTGGTGCCCAAAACGTTGACCATTTCGACCTTTATTTCCACGAGGATGGCAAGCAAGCCAAGGGTGAGATTATCACAGAAAATGGACAATCTTTCTACTATGACAAAGCCAATGGACGTAAGGTAACCAATACCTCTATCAACATCGATGGTCAAGCCTACAATGCTGATGCCCAAGGTCGTTTGACAGCAGTTCTACCTGAAACGAACAAACGCAACCAGTTTATTGAAGACAACAACCACAACTGGTATTACCTCGGCAAAGATGGGAAACCCGTCACTGGTGCTCAGAATATCGATGGCTTTAACCTCTACTTCCACGAAGATGGTCGACAAGCTAAAAACGAAATCGTCACTATTAATGGTGATAGCTACTATTTCGATAAAGACAATGGACGTCGCGTAACAGGTCTACAAGCTCTTAACAACGTCAACCATAAATACTTTGGCTTTTACTACTTCGACAAAGATGGCAAGATGGTCAAAGATGACTTCATCACTGAAAATGGAAATCTTTACTACTTTGATGCTACTGGTAATCAACCTAATTTTGTCTTTGTTTCGGATAATGCTGGAAACTGGTATTACATCAATGACTTCAAGGCAACTAAAGGCTTCTCAGCCCCATTTGGTTTCCAAACCGAATTTCTAGACCGTAGCCAAGCTCACTACAAGACAAGTGTTCAAAACCTGAACGGACAACAGTATTACTTTGACCCTAAGACTGGTATTATGGTAACCAACCGTTATGTTTCTGACGATAAAGGGAATTGGTATTACTTTGGTAAAGATGGTAAAGCGCTTCATGGCTTTCAAACAGTAGACGGTAGCCTTCACTACTTCAATGACAATGGTCAACAAGTCAAAGGGGACTTCCTTTACTACGGTAACGATATCTACTATTTCGATAAAGATAATGGAAATCCAGTAACTAACCAATTTATCAATAAAGACAACTCTTGGTACTACTTCGGAGCTGATGGTAAAGCCGTGTCTGGTTTCCAAACCATTAACGGACAGAACCTTTATTTCCACGAATATGGTGTCCAAGCCAAGGGACAACTGGTTACTATCGGCGGCAAAACCTACTACTTCGATCCAAATACAGGTGACAAGTGGGTCAATCGTTCACTTACCTTAAACGGTACGGTCTATAATTTTGATAGCAATGGTGTGGCGACTACTAAAGCTGACCAAACCACAAATCGAAATCAATTTGTTAAAGGTACTGATCAAGAATGGTACTACTACGATGCTAATGGCAAAAAGGTCACTGGTTTCCAAACTATTAACAAGGACCTCTACTACTTCAACGATAAGGGACAACAAGTCCGAGGAAAGATTTTCAACCTAGGTGATAACTACTACTTTGCCAACAAAGACACTGGTGCTGTCCTTCGTAATGCCTTCTACCATGATAAATCTACTGGTCGTTACGGTGCTTTCTCTGAAAACATCTACTACGCTGGTAATGACGGTGCCTTCAAGACAGGTTGGTTTGAAGTTGATGGCAACCGTTATTATGGTAGCGACTATTCTGATGACGACACACCTAAAGGAAACCTCTACACAGGAGTTATCAACTCTCAACTCTTTAGCCCAGATGGAAAACTCTTGACAAACGGTCTCTATCCTGAGTTCAAGCGTACTGGTGAGAATTCGTATGAACTTGAAGGTGTCTATGTTACAGATGCCGACGGTAATATCAAAGAAGGTCCTTATCAATATGATGGTAAGATTCTTGGATCTAAATATAGTAACGTCCGCCAATCACAATGGTCAACTTTTGACGAATGGGATATTCTTAATGGACACCTCTACCATTTCGACTCAACACCTATGACCTTCACAGCACCAAATGGCCAAAAAGTGACCACAAACGTTGCCATTGCAACAACTAACAAGGCCCTTACTTATCGCGGCGTAACCTTTAATTTTGATGCCAAGGGTATTGATGCGGCAAAAGAAAAAGCCATCCACTTTGACCAATTGCAGACGGATCGTAACGGCACAAGTTATCTCTATGAAAATGGTCAAAAAGTCACTGGCTTGAAGACCTTTGATGGCGTCACTTACTATTTCTACGAAGATGGCCGTCAAGCCAAAGGCACAGAGGTCACAATCAATGGTAAAACTTACCAATTTGACCAATTGACTGGTATCATGACACGTAACGCCTTTTCAAAATCATACAACTATGAAGGTTCTCCACGCTTCCCATACTACCCAACACGCTACTATGGTAACGACGGAGCTGCTCTTACTGGTTGGCAAACCATCGATGGCAAAGACTACTACTTCCGAGCTAGTGGAAACCTCGAAACAGGACGTTTTGTCATCGGAGACAGAGCCTATAATGCTGATGACAATGGTGTAGTTGCTGACCGCAAGGGTGAGCCTGCTTATCGCAATCGCATTGTCTACGATAAAGGTGACAACTACTATTACAATGACAAAGGTGAAAAAGTGACCGGCTTCCAAGAAGTTGATGGCAAGGTCCTCTACTTCGACGCTGAAGGCAAACAAGTCCTAGGACGCTTCGTCACAGTCGATAACTATACCTACTATTTCGACCCTAAAACAGGTGAAAAATACACAAACCGCTCTGTCCTCATCGATGGTAAACTCTATACCTTCGACAAAGACGGACATGTCGTGAAGTAAGTTTAGATGAAACCGAGACGAAAGTCTTGGTTTTTTTTGTGGGTTCTTTTAAAATTAAATTTTTCGAACTTTCTTCCATAAAAACTGAAAAATTGTAATTTATACTTGAGTTTTTCAAGAATTAATTGATAAAATTTGCAATACTTTTACTATTTTTTTCACAATATAACAGCTTCCGAATAATTAAAAAATTATTATAGAAATATTTGAATATATAAAAATCAAATGTTAAAATTAAGGTGAAAAGTGAGAAACGGAGGATAGAATTATGGAACACAAAACTCATTTCAAGCTTCACAAAGTGAAGAAACATTGGATTACCATTGCTATTTCAAGCTTAACACTTGGAATCATCGCTTCTACCGGAAATATCGCTTATGCTGAGCAACCGGAATTACCTCTTACTAATCAAACAATAGAAAATTCCATAGTTTTTGAAGAATCAGCTATCAACACATCGAATACTTTCATTGATGAAAAGACTACTAGCCAGTCCGAATCGTCTCTTGAAACATCAACAAATCATTCTACGACAACCGATACTTATACAGTCGACAACAACTTGAAAGTATCGCTTCCTGAAGATAGTACCGTACCATCTTCAAGTGAAGCATCTTTGGAAGGAGCTACTAATGTTTCTGAAGCTTCAAGTATTGAAACACAAGAAGATAACTCAATTACAGGAGGCAACTTCATAACTGATGAATATGGTAATTGGTACTATATTAAAGATAATCAAAAGTTAACTGGCTTTCAAACAGTGGATGGTGTTCCTCTTTACTTTGACCAGGATGGTATCCAAGCAAAGGGTAACTTTGTAACTGTGGATAATGAAACATACTACTTTGACAAAGATTCTGGTAGAAAGTTAACGAACCAATTTGTTACTGATGGTGGCTATGGATGGTACTATCTCGGAGCTGATGGTAAGGCTGTAAAAGGAGCGCAAACTATTGATAACTTTGATCTCTATTTTGATGATAGAGGATATCAAATTAAAGGTTCGCTAGTTAATATCGGAGAACAGACTTACTATTTTGATCCATACAACGGAAGAAAGGTTAAGGACAAAAAGATTTATGTCCATGGAGGTACATTCTATTTTGATGAATCTGGCGCTGCAGTAAAAAATCGTTTTATTTCTGATAATGAAGGTTTTTGGTATTACTTTGATAAAGATGGACATATGGTTACCTTCAGTCAAATCATCGATGGCTACTCTCTTTATTTTCATTCTGATGGAAAACAAGCTAAAGGTCAACTAATATCAATTTGGGGGAACCATACAGGAACACATTATTTCGATAAGGATAATGGTAGAGAGGTTAAGAATGCCATCTTCGAGCTTGATGGTAAGTCTTATGAAGCTGATGAAAACGGTATTGTTAAAGAACTCCCTCCATATCGTAACCAATACATTTCTGAAAATGGAAATGATTGGTCCTATTACGATGGTTTTGGACACAAACTTATTGGACTTCATAATATAGATGGTGTAAATGTTTATTTTGATGATAACGGAATCCAAGCGAAAGGAAAAATAACAACTATAGGTACAGACACTTATTTCTTCGAAAAGGATAATGGAGCAATGCGTACAAATCAGCTTTCTGTCATTCCTACCAGAGTGAAGAAAACCGTAAATGTTTATGGTACTGATATTGACATAGATGAGAACGTCAATATCACTTACTATTTTGGCCCGGATGGAAAGGCTATAAAAGGATTCCACACGATAGATGGACAAACCTACTACTTCAACGAGAAGGGTTGGGCACTCGATGGCATTATCCATGAAAAAGATGGCGACTACTTCCTCCAAAACTATCATTTAATTTACAATCAGTTTGTAAACACATACTCTGATAATCAAGATGATAAAACAATTACTGGTACCTACTATGTAAACGGTGAAGGAAAGGTTCAAGTAGGATGGCTTAACAAAGACAATAATCGTTATTATCTAGATCCTGAAGCAGGTGGAAAAGTCACTTACGGTTGGAAAGAAATTGATAATAAATTCTATCATTTCACTGAGAAAGATAATCAAGATTCTGCTGGTCAACTTATTCGCAATCAAATTTATCAAGATGGCGACATCTTAGTAACTATTGACCAAGAAGGAATCGTAACTCGTAGCACTGAGAAGCGTCAAACATTTGTTAAAGATGCTCTAGGAAATAGTTATTATGTCACTAATGATGGGACATTTTTAACAGGTCCTCAAGTGGTTGATGGTATCTCTCTTTATTTTGATAAAGATGGCAAACAAGTAAAAGGTCAATTACGTAAGATTGATGGACACATCCATTATTACGATAAACTCACAGGAGAAATGATGACAAATCGTTTCGTCACATTATTACTCGGAGAATATGTTCCAGAAGAAGATTATGAAAAAGTTATCCATTTTGGAATGCCCGCAGCTCCTGGAAGCGGTAGTGGCGACGGAGGGGCTTCTAGAGTCGCTAGATACTACTTTGATAAAGATGGCAAAGCAATAACTGGGCGTCAAACTATTAATGGTAAAGATTACAATTTCCAACAAGATGGGCGTGCCATCCTGAATAAAATGGTTGATTTTGGCGGTCAAAGCTACTTCTATGGCGATGATGGAGCTATGGTTAAAAATCAAACTGTTATGTTTAAATTTTTAGCTATAATGAGACAATTTACGGTTAGCTATCACTTTGATGAAAATGGTGTTGGCCACTACGTCCACTAGCATTAGTTGTATTTCTTTACCTCAATAACGTCTAATTTAGGAATACTACATCTAAGAGAGTCAAAACCACCTGTGAGAATGATAGTGTCTGTTTTTTAAAGTCAGTCGTACAAAATAAATGTACGGCTGTTTTTTATGCATACCGCTTAGACTTGTACTTCTCTATTTTCTTCTTAGCGATTGGGTATAACAAAGGATATCTGAAATTAAGGTAGCGTTTCTCACTTCCAAAGCCAGTTTCATGATCAATATTCAACATGGTATAGTGGATAAGGTTCGTCAAGACCAGAGTAACTAGAGAATAGAGAACTGCTACAATTATCAGGGATATGACAATAAATGTTCATATATTATTGATTAAAGTTTTTGAAATATAAGTTTTTTATTAAACATAAATCACTTTTATGAATCCTCTAGAAAATCATAAAAAGCCCTAATTTTTGAATGAAATTTTACATTAACACTCGTAATGTACTATTGTTATCATGTTTTAAATCATTTTAAGTATCAAACAAAATCTTTCAATTTACATATTTTTAATTTTTTGACTTTTACAATAACCTCTGTTATAATCATGATATATCAAGGAGGAATTAATGAACATGAATAAGAAATTACATGCTACTATTGGTCTTAGTGCTGCAATCTTAGCACTTGGTCTATCATCTTCTGCACTTGCAGATGAACAAGAATTGCCAGTAAGTCTTCCCGCTACAGAGGCTCTTGATAACACTTCTTTTGAAAACCTAGTTGTTGAAAACATCCCTGCTTCAGCCGTTGATGTTAATCTAACTAGCGAATCAGTAAGCACAACTACTACTGCTAATCCTGCCACTGAGGTTAACTCAGCGAGCACTGCTATCCTTAGCGAGGAAGTAACTACACCTGCAAGTACTCCTACACCAGCAGTTGAAAATACAACTCCTGTAAGTCTTGAAGAATCAAGTCCAGTTGTAAACACACCAACGGTTGATGAACGTGTGTCAGAAGTTCGTATTCATCACATCCGTCGAACAACCGAAGCAAGTTACTCACAATTCAGTTCTCAAAAAGATGTGCTTTATGCAACGATTAAAGCTCCTGCTTTCACTGAATACGACACTGCTGCTTTTGCGCCAGCAACAGTAACAGATGAAAACGGAAAAACATGGTATTTCGCTAAATACGACGACATAGTGCTTAACAATAAGAGTAATTACGGCGCACCTAAAAAAGGGATTGCTTCAAGTCCTATTATTGATGTCACCTACTTCTATGATGATGTTGATCTTGCGCCAACTGTCGCGCAACAGGCCCGTTTTGTCGATGATAAGGGACAAGAAATTGCTCCAATCAAAGTCAACATGGTTAGACGCGATATTGATTTAGCTTACTATGCCTATTTCCCGACTGCTCCTGAAACGATTCAAGCTAATGGTAAAACATATAAACTACAATCAACTGATGATCAAGAAATTAAGTCACACAAAATTCGTATTTCAAATACTGTGACAATCACTTATATTTACAAGGAAGTTACTGAAGGAACAGCTGAAAAACCTGTAACACCTGTTACACCAACAAGTGCTAAAAAACTTCGTCTTCCTAAAGGCAATAACGGTGTGAAAACGCGTATCCCTGTTAACTACAAACACCAAACAAATTCTTCAAACCAAGGAACTACAAAATTACGTCTCCCTAAAGGGAATAATGGTGTGAAAACACGTGTACCGGCTAAAAAGAACACTCCTATTCTTGCAGTAGACTACTTATAAGCAAAAAAAACAAAGACAAACTAAACTCGTCTTTGTTTTTTTCATTCTTAATTAAAACAGCAGATTTTTTAAATCATATATTCCAAATCATAACTAGCATCAGAAAGAATACGTGCCAAAAATTGTTGTGTACGTTTTTCTTTTGGTCTGTAAAAAATGTCTTTTGGACTCCCCTCTTCGATGACATGACCACCATCCATGAAAACGACATGATTAGCTACATCTCGTGCAAACCCCATCTCATGAGTCACAACTACCATTGTTGTTCCTTCATGAGCAAGTTGTTTCATGACATCCAGAACATCCCCAACTAGTTCTGGATCAAGGGCCGATGTTGGTTCATCTAACAAGATAACTTCTGGTTTTACTGCTATTGCTCTAGCTAAACCAATACGTTGTTGTTGTCCTCCTGAAAGTTGTGATGGGTAGTAATCTTTAAAATCCAGAAGACCAACTTTTTTAAGTGCTTCTTCAGCAATCTCTTGCGCTTCACTTTTGGGAACTTTCCTAGCAATCACTAAACCTTCCAAGATATTCTCAATGGCAGTCTTGTTTGCAAATAAATTGTAATGTTGAAATACAAAAGCTGTCTTCTTTCGGATATCTAAAATATCTTTCTTTGATAACTTATCCAAAGAGTAGTCCTTACCCGAAATTGTTAATTGACCTCCATCAGCTTTCTCCAAATGATTAAGGCAACGTAAGAAAGTTGTTTTTCCTGAACCTGATGGTCCCAAGATGACAACCACATCTCCCTGTTTCACTTGTAGATTGACATCAACAAGAACCTGACGATCTCCAAATGTTTTTGATATATGTTTAGCTTCTAGCATAGTGACTCCCTCTATGTAAATTGCAATTTTCTTTCTCCAACGTTAAAGAGAACTTGAATGATACCACAAATGATTAAATATAAAATGAAGATGACAAAATAAGATTCAAAATATTGATATCCATATGCTGCTTCGACTCGTGCAATTGCGGTAATATCTTTTATCGTCATAACAAAGACAAGTGACGTTCCTTTTACAATATTGATAACTAAGTTACACAAATTTGGAAGCGCAGCCTTAAGTGCCTGTGGAAAAACGATTCTCAGATAGGCTTGTCTTGTTGTTAAACCTATGGCTTGAGCAGCTTCTAGTTGACCTTTATCAACAGTTAGTAATGCTGATCGAATGATTTCCGATAAGCTTCCTGTCGTCATCAAGCTATAGATAATAAAGGCATAGTAAAGCGGATTAACTTTGAAGACATCTATGTGACTCCCAATACCTTTAAAAAACTGATTTAACAAACTAGGGAACAAACTATAAAAGAATAAAATTAAAAGAATTGGAGGTGTTGCACGAATAAACGCAAGATAAACAATTGAAAAAGTCTTAACACCCCGTACCTTATAAATTTGACCCAAAGCGAGAAATAAAGCAGGTAGAAAACTCAATAGAATAGCCACAATCATGATTCCCAGTGTTACCGGAACACCATAGAAAGCCTTGATAAAGGTATCTATAATAAAAGTAATATTCATTTTTTACCTCTCTTTTACACTCAATTGTTGCTCTGCTATCCTAGAAATCAACGATAGAATTAATGCTATTCCCCAATAAACAAAGGCAACAGCTGTATAAGTCTCCAAAGAATAATTTCCTAAATGGCGACTAATCAAAAGGTTCCCTTTGCCCATAACATCAATAAAACCAATCGTATAAGCCAAAGCTGCATCACGCATAAGGTTAAGTATAGCTGTTGTAATATTTGGTAAAGCAACCTTAAATGCTTGAGGGGCAATAATTCTTACAAAGGTTTGTTCAGAAGTAAGCCCAATACTAAGCCCAGCTTCTAATTGTCCTTTAGGGATTGCTTGATAAGCTGCTTTAAATACTTCTGATATCATTGCTGAAAATAGGAGAACCATAGTCACAAGAACAAATATCAATTTAGACCAATCATTTATATCCAATCCTAACCACCAATTAAGAAATTCTGGAACTCCGTAAAATACCAAGAATAATAGCACAATAGGTGGGGTACAGCGTAAGATAAAAACATATCCCTTAGCTAAATTCTCTAAAGCTTTATCCTTAGAAAGGCTTGCCCAAGCAATTAATCCTCCTAATAACGACCCAAGTAAAGTCGTTAATAAGATAACCAATAATGTCATCGGTAAGCCCTTTATGATTTCAGGTAATGCTCCAAAAACTTTTGAAATGTCATAATTGACCATAATTTCTCCTAACTAAACTCACTTCAGAAGCTTATCAAAACATCCTACTTTTACGACGTTACAATTACTTATTTGTCTACGTATGAGAAGACATCCTCACCAAAGTATTTTTTAGACAACTTTTCAAGTGTACCGTCTTCTTTTAGTTCCTTAATTGCCTTAGTATATTCTTTTGAAAACTCTTCATTCTTACTATCACGATGCAAAAGTGGATATGTTGGAATTCCTTTATAAGGGAACCAAGTCAATTTATCCGCATATTGATGATACGCACCATCTTTATCAGTTACAGCCTTTTCAAAAGATAATTTAATATCAAAGTAAGCATCATAACGATTTTCCAAAACCCATGCATAGGCATCTGAAACTTGGAAAGATTCCGCAGATGTTAACTCAATTGGTTGATCTTTATGCTTATCGTTGTAGTCTTTGATAACATTCCACTGAGCATTTTGTGGTGAGATTGGCACCAATCGACCATTTTGTTTTGCAAAGTCAGAGATATTTTTATATTTATCTTTATCATCCTTACGAATGGTAAATCCAATAATACTTGCTCCAATTGGATCTTTCGGAATAATAAACTTTTTAGCACGTTCATCTGTGTACCACGCGCCCTTCGTACCGATGTCATATTTACCTGACTCTAAACCAATCAAAAGATCATCATCACTTGTTCCGGTATATTCAAATTTGTACTGTGGAAGCTTTTTATCAATTTCCTTTAATACAGCTACCTCATAGCCATCAGAATTACCATCCTTATCAACAAAATCATAAGGAACATAGTTTTGAGTATGGGCAACTTTTAATGTTGTTACCTTTCCAGAATCTGATTTTGCTTTTTTATCTCCTGTTAAGCTACGTCCAATAACTGTAGCCCCAATAAGTGCTACAACAACAGCTCCACCAATAATCCATGTCTTTTTACTCATATTAATCTCTCCTTTTTCTTACAAAATTGCTGCTTCACGTACCCATTCAATACGCTCATGGTTAATATCACTTGGAATCGTGCAATCAGCACCAATGATTAACCCATGGGTTCCTGTATCAGCAATAATCTCCCTAACCTTTTCTTGAATAGCTTTTTTAGTTCCAGTATATAGAAGACCATCTTTTCCATTTTCAAACCCACCAAGAACTGTACGACCTCCAAAAATGTTACGGCCTTTTGCCAAACTAATTCCCTCAGGACCAACCGCCCAATTAACTACCTGAGCAGGATAATCTTTAAAGAGTTCGATGTTATTGCGGGCCCCTTCGTAGCCACAAATATGTAGGATATTGTGACCCTTGGCCTCATTGGCTGCATCTAAAACCTTTAATTCACTTGGAGCAATGATTTCCTTATAAATATCAGCGCTAACACGATTATCTTGAATACTTTGAACACTTAGGTAAATACCATCAGCACCAGCTTCTTTAATCACTCTCTGACTAAGACTTGCAATGTCTTCTCCAATAACATCTAAAACATGCTTCAAAGCTTCACGGTTCTCCTCAATGTAATCTGCGATAGTATCATCTCCACCTGAAACCTTTCCAACTAACCATTTAAAATAAGTAACCGGAGCGAAGATATTGTAAATTGCAACGATATCTTCAGGAAAAGCAGCAATCAAACTTTTTACAAGTTCAACTTGAACAGAAATCCAAGGATGATTTGCACCTAAAGGTTCAATTGTTTGCAAATCACTGATTGACTTAAAGTCTTTAAAAGCAGGTTGTGGGTATGCAAAGAAACCATCACTCATCAATTTAACAAAATCGGGTTTGACTTCTTCTATAAATTTTTTATGACCAGCCTTATTTTTATCAATAATTTCTGGATTTTCAAAACCATGTAACCACTCTGCTTCAGTAGTAAAATGATGCCAAAATCCCACCGGGACACGATCAACACTTTCTCCACGAAATGCTTTCAAAACTAACTCTCTTTTTTCTGACATAAGAATCTCCTTTTCTCTTATCCTAATATCAACAGCTAATGAACATACCTAAAATACTTTCAACTCCTATTATCACTAGCTGCTTCAAAACTGAATGACATTATCTTATCAGAGATTATCACATCCGAAAAATAAAGAAATTTTATCCCTAGCCATAAATAAAATTTATGATATAGTAACCCAAATAACGTTAAAACCTATTGTTACCTTCTTTTAAGCACATGACCTTACATAGTATTATTACCGTCAGCTATAAGTAATTCTTAACACCAAGATAAAGAATTACTATCACAAACACCATTTAATCTCTAGTCTTCCTGAAAAATCACTTCTCTGACTAACTTTGCTATAATAGTCTCAAACAAATAAAAGGAGATTTTCTATGACATCCTTATACGATTTTACAGTTTCAGATCAAGCTGACCAACCTGTGTCTCTCCAGGACTATAAGGGAAAGGTAGTTCTAATTGTTAATACAGCAACAGGTTGTGGTTTAACGCCACAGTATCAGGGCTTACAGGAACTCTATGACAAATACAAAGACCAAGGATTCGAGATTCTTGATTTTCCTTGTAATCAATTTATGGGGCAGGCACCTGGTAGTGCTGAAGAAATCAATACCTTCTGCACCCTCAATTACCATACAACCTTCCCTCGATTTGCCAAAATCAAGGTCAATGGTAAGGAAGCAGAACCACTTTTTGATTGGCTAAAACAAGAAAAATCTGGACCGCTTGGGGCTAGAATCGAATGGAATTTTGCTAAGTTTTTGATTAACCGTGAAGGTCAAGTGGTCGAACGCTTTTCTTCCAAAACGTACCCACTAAAAATGGAAGATGCTATCAAGGCTCTTCTTAATAACTAAAAACAAAAAACGAGAGTGAAACTAGAACGACAATCTTTGACTGTCGCTAGTTCTGCTCTCGTTTTCTGCGTTAAGAAAAATAGTATAGAAAGAAATTTTGCTTTATTTTAGAACAAAGCTGTCAATGCTGTAATTAAACCAAAGATAATACCTGGTGCATTGGCCGCAGCAAGGGGAAGGTCACGTTCTTTTTTAAAGAGACCATAGTAAACCCAAAGGCTACAGTTGACTGCAGCTACCAATGGTTGGATAAAGTTTCCTTTATGACCAGACAAATTGTCCATGATTTGTGGTACGTATGATACATACATCATAACTGACATGAAGGTTGCCACCCAACCAAGGGTTTTCATTTGTTTATCTGACATTCGAGACTCCTCTTTCATAAAATTCTATTTGCCTTATACATCTAGAAATATTTCAAGACATGTTTTAATGCACTAAAATTAAAACAGTGTCTATCTTACGCTTTAACAATAGAGAATGCAAGAATTTCGGGACAATGTTAAGAAGATGTAAACTATCACAAGATTGTGATTGGTCACAATCTTGTGATAGTGAATTTAGTCTCTTATGTAGCGTTTTCATAAGAAAAAAAAAGACCTCTTAAAGAGGTCAATTTTCCATAATATTTTGCTCCTTAGAATAATAGACTCTTTGTGATTGATTGTAACTAAATCATTCAGCTAAGAGTACTTCTTTGATGGTTTGTTTTTGGAGTTTTTTGTTGGATAGATAAAAGAGGCTTTCATAAACCACAGCAAAACCGAGCAAGGTCCAAAAGCACACATTCCCATCAAAGTGATGCTCAATCTTTTCAGGAACCGTATCTTTGATCACACCAATCAAGATTTCCATGATGCCATATTGATAAGCCGTCCCAAGGACAAATCCTAGATAAGCCCAGAAACGATAGGGAGCGAGAATATGACTTTGGCATTCACGATTGGTGTAGCCAAAAGCCTTCATCAAGGCTAAGGTTTCACGACTTTCTGAAACGACAATCCCCAATGACAAAAAGAGGATCGAGAAAGAAAGGATCAAACCAATCATAATCATCATCGTTTGGATGATGTCATCTGTGTAGTCCCTTAGGCCAAAGGACAATTGAACCATGGCCGCGAAACACATGGAGCCAAAGACCACAAAAAACAAGATCGATTTTCTCCCCCAAATCAGCGACGAAGACAGCTCTTTTAGGAAGGATTTTTCTTTCTTAGGAGCCCTTTTTCTCCTTTTGACCTTGATTGGACTTGGGGATTTTTTCAATAAGCGAAGGGCCGGCGTTTGTAGTTGTCTTCTAGCATAACCAATCGCAAGGACCATAAAGAAGGTCGTTGGCAGTATCACTAAAGCGACCAAGAGCTGCCAGTGAAAATGAATGATAATGTCTGGCAAAATCCCCTTCTCATTGCGAAAGTCATAAAAATGACCCATCATAAGAAAAGAAGCGAAATAGCCAAGAAGTGCTCCAACTCCAAAACTGAGTCCAAAAGCCCAAAATCGTTTCGCCAACTGGCCATTACTGTAACCCAAAGCCTTTAAAATTCCTAATTGTTCCTTGTGGTCATCGACAAATTGTTTAATATAAAAACACATGAGAAGGATCGATGTCAAGGACAAGACGACCCCACTGACCATGGCCACCATCCAAGATAGCGAAACCTGGGCATCATAGTAGGTCTGAATTATCGGATTGGTTTTAGAAATCTCCAACTGCTCGATATCCAGGTAAAAATTCAAGAAGAGATTGGCCACAAAGACTGCACAGGCCCCAATAATACTGACGACAACTAATTTTCGAATATCTTTTACTGAAAACATGGCTTACCATCCAATCTCATAGGCAGTCTGAGGCTGATCGTTGGTCACCACTTCGGTAATCTTGCCACTATTGACACGAATGATGGTTCTCGCCATATCCGCAATATTTTGGTTGTGCGTCACCATAATCAGGGTAAAGCCTAGCTTTTCCTTTAACTTCCAGATATAGTCGAGAATCTTGCGCCCTGTTTCTTCATCCAGGGCTCCCGTCGGCTCATCTAAGAAAAGAATCTCTGGCTTTTTGGCCAAGGCCCGAGCAATAGAGACTCTCTGCTGTTCCCCACCAGACAATTCACTCGGATACTTGTCCAGCTTATCGCCAAGCCCCAAATTTTCGATGATCTGCAAAAAATCATGATTATTTGCCAGATCAGCTCCCATCTTTACATTCTGTCTGACCGTCAGATTAGGCAATAAATAATATTGCTGGAAAATAAAGGCTATCTTCTCACGTCTAAAGGCTGTCAATTGAGCATCCGTGAGTTGCGATAAATCCTGTCCTTGAATGAGAATATGCCCCTCGTCTACCTTTTCTAATCCGGATAACACGTTTAAGAGAGTTGACTTTCCTGATCCAGAAGGACCTAGAATCACCACATCATCCTGATCTTGAATCTGCAGATCAATCCCTTTTAGGACCTTGGTTTGCCCATAGCTTTTGTGAACATTTTCTAGTTGAATCATTTCTTTCCTACCATTTCTTTGATGAGAGATTGACAAACTTCTGTCAATAATCCAATCACTTCTTCCATGCTGAACTGATAAATGCCAGAAGCAACCATAGAGGCCATCCCGTGTGAGTAGATAAATAGATGCTGGTACAAGCGACTAGCCTCCTCTAAGGTCAACGGATAGTCTGCGACAATCGAATCCAGAACCAATTGGTAACTATGATCCTTCATGGGAAGAAAATCTTGAAAGCGACGAATCGGATCTTTGCTAGGATTTTGGAAAAGCAACTGAAAGAGTTGGGGCTCTTTTGAGGCGAACAGGATATAAGCAACCCCGACAGATCGGAAAGGCTTCTCATCATCTAAAGCCTTGCGTATATACTCCACCACTACCATTTCCGCAGCAACAATAACCTCTTCTTGTAACTCAGACATATTAGCAAATTGCCCAAAAATGACTCTTGGTGTGGCTCCCAGTTTCTTTGCTAATGCCCTAGCCGTCAAACTAGCCAGGCCCTGCTCTCTCACCAATTGTAAAGCCGTTCCAATCATAGTCTCTTTACTAAATTTAACCTTTGGTGGCATAAGACTCCTTTCGCGCAACAGTTGTTACGCAACATATGTTGCATAAAGAATACCATAACAAAGAAAGAATTGTCAAGAAAAATCCATAAAGCATAAAACAAAAAAACCAGCCCACTGATCCAAGTGAAGTCTGGTCTACTAATAAATATTCTATGGCAAATCATTGCCTGCAGCCAAGTAGATTTGATACCATTCCTTGCGGGTTAAGGTCACTGCTGCTGCTTTCCCTGCTTCAAGGACATGCCGGGGGTTGGTCGTTCCGATGATGGCCTGCATCTTACCCGGATAGCGGAGGACCCAGGCTAGGGCAATGGCTGTCGGAGTAACCTGGTATTTCTTCGCCAAGTCATTGAGGACGTGATTGAGGGCCGCAAACTCTTCCTTGCCGACAAAATTCCCCTTGAAATAGCCATGCTGGAGGACAGACCAGGCTTGGATCACCGTATCAGTTAAGCGACAATACTCAAAGACACTACCATCTCGAACAGCTGCTTTAGGACCTTCCATGTTAACATGGAAACCCGCTTCAAAGCTCGGTGTAAAGGCGGCACTCAACTGCAATTGGTTGACCTTGAGAGGCTGTTTGACAGCCGTTTTGAGCAATTCCATCATCATAGGATTTTGATTGGACACCCCAAAATGATGGACCTTGCCCGCTTGCTCCAAGTAATCAAAAGCTGCTGCTACTTCTTCAGGCTCCATGAGAGCATCCGGTCGGTGAAGGAGGAGACTATCTAAGCGCTCGATCTGTAGGCGCTCGAGGATGCCATCGACGGAGTCCAAAATATAGTCCTTAGAAAAATCAAAATAGGTAAAGCCGTCTTTGCGAATGCCACACTTGGACTGGATCCACATCTGATCCCGAAGATCCGGACGGCGCTTGAGAACCTTACCCAGCAGGACCTCACACTGGCCATCGCCATAGATGTCCGCCAGATCAAAAGTGTTGATCCCAATCGATAAGGCTGCCTCCACCAAGTCCTCCACCTCATCTTCACTCATTTGACTGATCCGCATCATCCCAAGGACAATCGTGGACAGACGCTCATTTTCAGCAAACTCAATATAGTTCATGTCCGCCTCCTTTTCTGTAGTTCTATTGTAGTGAAAAGGCTTGCAAAAGTCAATTTGAAATCAAAAAGCCCTCAGCAATAACTGAGGGCTTGGTTGATTAGCGATAGCTAAGTGCACGTTTGATGGTCTTCCATGGTCCGAGGTCGTCGGTTTGGAGGATGAGGCTCGCATAGATACGGGCAATGAGCACTGTGCCCACGATGGTAAAGAGAAGTGCAATTCCTAAAGAACCCCAAGATTCAAGACCAGTCGCATAGCCATTGATGGTGCGGAAAGGCATGAAGAAGGTTGAAAAGAATGGAATGTAGGAACCGATCTTCAATAAGAAGACATCACCGGCACTTCCCAAGGTGGTTACTCCAAGGAAGCTAAAGATAACTAACATCATGAGTGGCGAAATCGCTTTTCCTGAATCCTCAGGTCGTGCAACTGTTGAGCCTAAGAAGGCAGAGAGCACCACATACATAAAGATCCCAAGGATAATGAAGAAGACTGTATTGAGCGAGATTGACTCTGCTAGGTGTTGGGTAATCGGAGAGTTTGGAGTAAGGATATCTTTGACAACTGGGATATCTGCTCTAAAGATCCAAACAGCTACCAAACCAATCACATAGACAAAAATGTGGGTAAAGATCACTCCGAAGAGTCCGAGCATGCGTGCGAAGAAATAGTCGGTTGCTTTGATACTAGAGAAGACCACTTCCATTATCTTCGTTCCCTTTTCACTAGCCACTTCTTGGGCTGTGATACTCGAGTAGAAGATCAAAATCATATAAAGCAGCATTCCTAGACCACCTGCCACCATGGTTTGCACCATTTTCAAGCCTTCTTTTTTCTCATCAATTTTCTCTTTCAGAGAAACCTGTTGAGACAAGGCTGTCAGTTGCTCTTTGCTTAGATTGGCACGCGCTAGATTGATCCCCTGTTGGACCTGGCTTAATTTCGCAGCGACAAGGCTTTTCAATTCTGTTTTCATGGCTTGATCACCCACATAAGTGGCTTCTAGCTGGCCATCTTTTTCATTGACCGTCAAGTAAGCAGCGGCTTTTTCATCCTTGATGGCTTTTTTAGCTGCAGCTTCATCTTTGTAGTCTAAGGTCAAGCCATCGGTTCCTTTGAGGCTTTCTTTGACAGCTGACACTTCGGTTACCAAGGCCACCTGATTCTTAGCATCTGTAGAAGAACCCGTCAGATAACCGATTCCAATGCTCAACCCTAAAAAGAGGAAGGGACCGAAGACCATGAAGAGAAAACTCCATGATTTCACTTGTCTGATATAGGTTTCTTTCATTACGACAAACATCTGTTTCATACTTCTACTCCTGATTCAAGTTTAAAGATCTCGTCAATAGTTGGGGCTTGGTGGTCAAAGGTCGCAAGGTAGCGGCCCTTGGTCAAGCGGTCAAATAATTCTGGACCAGCTGACGCATCATCCAAGATCAGCTTCCAAGTCCCTTGCTTGGTCATGGTCACCTTGGTCACGTGTGGGAGAGCTTCTAGCTCTTCCTTGCTAAAGTCGTTTGAGACAAAGAGGCGGGTCTTGCCATAGCTATTACGGACATCTTGGACAGGCCCTGAAAGGACCACCGAACCATCACGGATCATTAGGATATCATCACACAACTCTTCGACGTTGGTCATGACGTGGTCAGAAAAGATAATGGTAGCCCCACGCTCTTTTTCTTCAAAGATGACCTGCTTGAGCACTTCTGTGTTGACCGGATCCAAGCCACTAAAGGGTTCATCTAAAATGATCAATTTAGGCTCATGGATCAAGGTGATGATCAGTTGCACCTTCTGTTGGTTCCCTTTTGAGAGGCTCTTGATTTTATCAGTCAATTTCCCTTTTACTTGGAGTTTTTCCATCCAGGTAGGTAATTTTTCCTTGACCTCGGCAGTGCTCATTCCTTTTAAGGCAGCCAAATAGCGGACCTGCTCAAAAATCGTGAGTTTTGGCATGAGACTACGCTCTTCCGGCAAATAGCCAATTTCTTTGTAAGTTTCTTGCGTAATCGCTTTGCCATCTAGGCGGATCTCACCGCTGTAGTCCAAAAAGCGCAGGATGCTGTGGAAAATGGTGGTTTTCCCAGCCCCATTTTTCCCAACCAAACCAAGGATATGCCCTTGTTGAGCTGTTAGATCCACTCCAAAGAGGACCTGCTTATTGCCAAAGCTTTTTTCTAAATGTCTAATTTCTAACATGAATGACTCCTTTACTCTTTATAATAACGTTTGGTAATCTTGTATTGTGAGACCAAGATATAGAGATAAATCAGTGATACAACTACTAAGGCTAATAAGATATCGGTATGGAAAAAGGTACCAATCAAGAAAATTCCAATTAAAGCAAAAGGTAAGATATAATTGCTTAACTTAATGATAATTTCATAGTTTTCCTCGTAGCTAATCTGCTTTTCTGCTTCATCCATCATACTCATCATAAATTCACGCACTTCCTTGGCATTGGCATTGCGAGGAATCGGTTTTCCATAAAGCATATGGAAGGTCTTGCGAAAGAAGATATCCGATAGGAAAAATAGGGCAATCAAGACAAGAAAGAGATAGAGCATGGTAAAAGTTCCAAAGATAAAAGCTAAGTGCCCTGTGGAAGGTCTATCCATATACACCAATTGACTATAAAAGATGACGACTAAAAAGTATGGCAAGATCATGATACCTTTAAAAATGGTCGCTAACCCATACAGTTTTTCCTTCTGGATGTCATAGTGATAGGCTTCGTCTTCGTCTTCTATCTGGAGTATTTTTTGATGGACTTTTCTCGCGCTTATTAGTAAGGCTATCGTGACCATAAACAAGATAAGAAACAAAAGTATTGAGCCCAAAAGGAGTATTTCTTTACTAAAGAAGGATTCGATTTCAAGGGGCTTTTCGGATCCGAACATGACTGTCAAAAAACCAATGACTCCTCCAATCAAGCCAGAACCTGTGATTATTCCGACATTTCTCCAAAAACGGTAACGAGCAGATTGTTCTTGTTGTTGCTTTTTCATTGTTATTCTTCTCCCTCTACTAGACTAAAAACATTCTCCACCGGTTCCTTGAAAATCTGGGCGATGGTGATCGCAATGATAACCGATGGGGTGTATTCCCCCCGCTCCAAGAGACTGATGGACTGGCGCGAGACCCCTGCTAGCTTGGCTAGTTCTGATTGGTTGAGTCCATCACGCGCCCTCAGCTCTTTCAGTCGATTTTTTAAGATCATGGCTTTCGCCCCCTTATAGTTGAATATCTTGAATATCTTCGATACGGACTAATTTGGTTTCTCTTTGTTGATTAATCGTATCACAACTCAATTTGACCCAATCTTCGTCGATATCCATAATTTCATATTTGGTTCCAAAACCATTTACTGTGACAGTGACCGTTTGGCCTTTCAATTCTTCTAAAAGTCTAGACATGTCTTGATTTCCTTTCACTTGTTTTTCTAATCTTTTAATACGTTTGTTCAACTTTTTTATCTTCTTTTCTGAGCTTGCATAAATGATAACCAGAAAAGGGATAAATAGAATCCATATGGCTCCCATAAGAAAACCTCTCCTTCTTTCAACTAAAATCATTGTAACACTTCTTTTCCTTTTTGACAAGCATATTTGTCAAAAAAATAAAAATATTTGTCAATAATAGCAGGATGGTTGACATGGATATTTTGAGTACTTAAAGGAATTTCTTTATTTTTATAGGGTTTTAAGGCCTATAACTTGCAAATCCTGGAAGAAAAAAACAGTTGAGAAATTCTCAACTGTTTCATCTTTTTACATCTTAACGCACTTCTGCATTGACTTTTTCTTCAAGTGAAGCTTGGATTTTTTCCATGTAGCGTGCGACTTCTTCATCTGTCAAGCTATCTTCTGGATTTTGGAAGGTCAAGCTGTAGGCCATAGACTTCATGCCAAGTCCTAGTTTTTCACCTGAGAAAACGTCAAAGAGTTTGATATCTGTTAAGCGTTTCACGCCAGCAGCTTGAATCGCATCAACCACTTCTTGGTGGGTCACTTCTGCTTTGAGGAGAAGGGCGATATCACGGCTCACAGCTGGGAATTTGGTGATTTCCACAAAGGCTGCGGCTGGTTGAAGAGCTGCTTCAATAGCAGATAAGTTCAATTCTGCCACATAGGTTTCTGGAATGTCATAAGCCTTAGCTGTTACAGGGTGGACTTGTCCCAAGACCCCAATCACCTGGTCACCAAGTGAGAGCAAGGCTGTACGTCCTGGGTGGAGACTCTTGATTTCCTGTGTTGCTGTATAAGTCACTTCAAGACCCAAGCGAGTAAAGAGGACTTCCAAGATTCCCTTGGCATAGAAGAAGTCAACTGGAACAGCTGGAGTTTGGAAGTCTTTTTCAGCAACTAAGCCAGTCAAAGCAAAGGCAAAGCTATTGATTTCGTTTGGCAAGTCTTCTTTTGGATTACCTGTCTGTTCAAAGACTTTTCCGATCTCATAGAGGGCCAAATCTTTGTTCTTACGAGCGACATTATAAGCTACAGTATCCAAGATTCCTGAGATCATATTTTGACGGAGGACCGAACGATCCACAGTCATTGGCCACATGAGCTCCGTTAAGTTGCTTGGTGCAGTCGTGAACTCCACTGCTTTTTCAGGAGTTGTCAGTGCATAAGTAATGATTTCAGTCAATCCAGCCCCTTCAGCGATAGTCCGAACTTGGCGACGCAATTTTTGAGTCGCTGTCAATTCACCTGCTGTCCCGTCATCTTTTGGAAGGGTTGCTGGTAATTTGTCATAACCATAAATTCGAGCGATTTCTTCAAAGAGGTCCGCTTCGATAGTGATGTCCCAACGGCGACGAGGGACGCTGACAGTAAAGCTATCCGCATTTCCAGAAAGGCCAAATCCAAGACGACGGAAGACATCTTCGATATCTGCGTAGGAAAGCTCTGTACCAAGGACACGGTTAACGTCTGCAAGAGTGGAAGAAACTTCTACATCTGAAGTATCAAGCTGGCCTGCTGAAACAATACCTTTACGAACAGTTGCTCCTGCAAGTTCAGCAATCATGCTGGCTGCCGCATCAAGGGCTTCATTGACAGTAGCCACATTGATGCCTTTTTCAAAGCGAGAAGAAGATTCAGAACGAAGGTTGAGACGACCACTTGTCTTACGGATCGATTTACCATTGAAGACAGCTGCTTCAAGGACGACACGACTAGATTTTTCAGAGATTTCTGTAGCCTGACCACCCATGACACCGGCAAGGGCTACTGGCTTGTCAGCGACAGTGATTACGAGGTCATTTGTTTCCAACTCACGCTCTTCGCCATCCAAGGTCACCAATTTTTCACCCGCACGCGCTTCACGCACACGGATATCAGTCCCTTCAAAGGTATCCAAGTCAAAGGCATGCATCGGTTGACCAAAGTAAAGCAAAATATAGTTGGTCACGTCAACCACATTATTGATGGGACGGATGCCTTCGTTCATGAGGAGGTTTTGCAACCATTGTGGACTTGGTGCGATGGTCACATTGTCCAAGATACGAGCTGCATAGTAAGGAGCCTTGTCTGTGTCAATGCTGACAGAAAGAGCATCGGCTGCAGCTTGGTCTGTTTCTGTTAAACTGAATTCCTT
>ERZ1699235.279-NODE-279-length-22780-cov-3.648612_pt1 | contig 22780 bp, 19 predicted proteins | sample MGYA00581546_ERZ1699235 | MGnify/ENA primary metagenome ERZ1699235 (study PRJEB42319, sample SAMD00040334) | human oral metagenome | material: saliva | host: Homo sapiens | study: EMG produced TPA metagenomics assembly of PRJDB4115 data set (Metgenomic analysis of... | reverse complement strand
TCGGCCCCCCGCTGCGGGCGGATGCCGGCCGACACGCCGACGCCGACGCCCACGCCGACGCCGACCCCCGCGCCGCCTCCGACGCCGACGCCGGCCCCGACTACGACGCCGACTCCGACGCCGACGCCTTCGGTGACCCCGACGCCGACTCCGACGCCGACTCCGACGCCGACGCCTTCGGTGACCCCGACGCCGACTCCGACGCCGACTCCCTCGGAATCTCCGACGCCCACCCCCACGCCTTCGGAGACCCCGACCCCGACGCCGACGCCCACGCCGTCGACACCCCCCGCACCGCGACTCGCTAAGACCGGTGCAGACGCGACGAGTCTGGGCTTCCTGGCCGGCCTCGTGACGATTGCGGGTGTCTCGCTCGTGGCTGCCAAGCGCCGCAACGGCTGAAACAGAGCAACAGAAAACGCGGATGAGAAGATAACTCCTTCTCATCCGCGTTTTCCTTGTCTGGTTTTGGCGGGCGCTCCATGCTGGCAGGTAGAGGATCCACCGCTTGGCGCTTTGCTTGGTGCTGCACAGCGAGGACAGGCTAGAGCACGCGCAGATAGACGCGTGCCTCCCAGGGCTTCATTGAATCGTGCGGACGTACGTCGCAATCCGCCCCATCCTGGGACCGAAGAGAGTCGGTGGTGAGCGGTACATCCGTATTACCCAGGTACAGATTCCAGCGCGAGGGTGCCCATGCCTCGTCCGGGGCCGGAAAATGTGGGGTCTGAACCGAGCCCGAGAGGTTGACCATCACGAGAACTTCGCTGCCCGCCGTCCACCGACGATAGACGAAGAGCGCCGGTGAACCGACGTCGATGCGCTCGAATGAGCCCTCCGTCAGCGCGGGAACGCGGTGACGAGCATCGATGAGTGCCTTGTAATACGACAGGATCGATCCTGGATCCTGGATCTGTGCCGCAACGTTGATGGCAGCGGCGGATGGCGGAATATCGATCCATGGCTCGCTCGAGGTGAAACCGGCGGTGGGGGAGTCATCCCACTGCATTGGTGTGCGCCCGTTGTCGCGCGACATGGCGGCCAGGCCGACCGGTACCTCGTCGCCTTCGAGACCCGCCAGAAAATTGAGGGATTCGACGTCGCGGAAATCGCAGCGCTTCAACAAAGAGCCGCCGAGCATCCCTATTTCCTGCCCCTGATAGATGAAAGGTGTGCCACGTTGTAGGAAATACGCCGTGGCGAGGGCCGTCGCAGACTCACGCCAATAGCTGCCGGGGTCACCGAAACGCGACACCGACCGCGGTTGGTCGTGATTCTCCAGGTAGAGAGCGTTCCACCCTCGATCGCCGAGCGTGTTCTGCCAGCGAGTGAAAACCTCGGCCAGCTCGCCGTCGGCGAGGGGACGGGGCGAGAACTTCCCGTTTTCGAGCCCGAGATTCATGTGCTCGAACTGGATGAGCATATTGAACTCGCCGCGCTCCGGGGCGCAGAACAGCAGCGCGGACTCGGGGGATGCATTCGATGCCTCGCCGACCGTGAAGGATCCATGATGATGGGCGAACGTCCGTGCGTTCATCTCCTGCAAAAACTCGTGCAGGCGCGGTCCGTCCGCGTAGCACTCGTGGCCCACGCCGAATGGGGCGCGTGCAGGGCCGCCGTCTGGGAGGCCCGGTGCCTTGGAGATCACGTCAATGGCGTCAACCCGGAATCCATCGACGCCGCGATCCAACCACCAGTTCATCATCTCGTAGACCGCGTCGCGCACCCGTGGGTTCTCCCAGTTCAGATCCGGCTGCTCGCGGGCAAACAGATGCAGGTAATACTGGCCTGACGTTGGATCGAATTGCCACGCGGAACCACCGAAAAAAGACTCCCAGTTGTTCGGCTCCGCGCCGGGTGCACCGGGTTCCATCCCGGGGCGTGCGTTACGCCAGTAGTACCAATCGCGGCGTGGTGAGTGTGTGGAAGAAGCGGATTCGACAAACCATGGGTGTTCGACCGAGGTGTGGTTGACGACGAGGTCCATGACGACGCGCATGCCGAGCTCGTGGGCGCGAGCGACGAGCTGATCAAAGGCGTCCAGATCCCCGAAGAGAGGATCGATGTCTTGATAGTCGGAGATGTCGTAGCCGTTGTCTGCCTGAGGGGAACGGTAGATCGGGGAGATCCATACGATATCGACGCCGAGGTCCGCCAGATAGTCCAGGCGCCGATGAATCCCGTGCAGATCGCCGTAACCGTCACCGTTCGTGTCCTGGAATGAGCGGGGGTAGACCTGGTAGAGGACGGCATTTTTCCACCAGGGGGAGACGCTGGTGCGTGTCGTAGGGAGCAGATCCGGGTGGTGAATCATGAGTGCCTGCGCAGCGTTCTACTTGGTGTCGAACGTCGCGGTGGCGACGAATTGACCGGTGCTCAGGTCCTGAACGGCATTGCAGGTGAACGCAAAGGTTCCGCTCTTGCCGGAGTTAATCGTTCCCTCGAAGGTACCCTTCAGAACGTACTGCAGATTACCCTTGTCGGTCTTACCGTCACGGGAAATCGTCCAGTCCGTGATGTTGCCCGATGCCGCAGATTTACTGAGGGAATGTTTGCACTGGTCGAAAACATTGGTCTCCTCGTCGTCAGTGAGCGGGTCGTTACCGTTCTTGTCCCGAGGCTTGGAGGCGCCGTGCCCGGAACCGGAAGAAGTGCCTGAAGACGAGCCAGACGATGACCCCGAGGAGGAGCCAGACGAAGAATCTGTCGGCGCCCCAGTCGTGGGTGCTCCGGTCGCCGGAGCCTGACCCGTTGAACGAGGCCTGTTACTCGTGGCGATCACAGCGAAAACGATCATGAGGAGGATGACGAGGATGGCGACGACGATGCCGATGATCAAACCTGCGTGCGACTTCTGGCGTGGCGGCATTGCGCCAACGGAGCCGTAGGAAGGGGCGCCCACGGGCTGCACCTGCGGCATGGGCGACGGAGCTTGGTAATAGCCGGGCTGTGCCTGTTGGTTAACCGTGGGTTGCGCGTGTCCATATCCTGCGCCCGTAGCCCCACTGGGCTGCTGTTGCGCGGATGGAGTCCCGTAGACCGCGCCGCCCTGCGCGCCGACCGGATACTGGCCGTTCGGCGCCTGCGGACCACCCCACTGCGATGGCTGGTGGGGGCCGTAGGGGTTGGACATGAGGACTCCCTGATGTCGATGGTGCTAGACGTCTGGAGATTGTGCGGTCGCCCCTGCAGTGGCCGAGTGCCTAGGAGATCGCGCGGCAGACTGCAGGGCAGTCGCTATTTCTACTCGAAGTGCGTTTCAATCAAACCCGACGACAGGTCATAGTCTGCCTTGCAGGTGAAGTCACTGTCGACGGCCTCGTTGGTTTTGGCGAGTCGGCCGGTCACGTGACCCTTGTACGCGTAGGTGAGCTTGTCAGAGCTCGTGTTGATGAGGAAGAGTTCCTGATTCGTGATAGACGCGCCCTTGATTGCCGTATAGATCTGGCTGTCGCAGGTGGACTTGATCATATTCTCGACGGCGGGGTCAGATCCGCCATTCGAGCCATTCGAGCCTGTGCCTGTGCCAGATCCTGACGTAGGCGACGGCTTCGAGCCGTACGTGGGCGACGAGGAGGGCTTGCTCGTGGGCTTCGATCCGTAGCTGGGGGAGCTCGACGACGTGGGCGAGGGGCTTGCTGATCGGTCTTCCCGCGACGTAGACATGCCGATCTGGAAGATCAGCATGATGATGCCGCCAATGACGAGAGCGGCAATGAACGAGCCTGCGATGATCGCGATGAGCTTGCCACTGTTGGAACCGGAGGGCTGGGGACCCATCGGACCGCCTGCGTAAGCGGGCTGACCGTAAGGGGACGCGCCGTAGGAAGGCTGAGTTGCCTGCTGCTGGTATCCGCCCTGCTGCTGGTATCCGCCCTGCTGGTTCCCGCCCTGAGGGTAGCCTCCCTGCTGGGGGTATCCGCCCATGCCCGGCTGCGGCTGGAAGGGCTGCTGGTTGTGCTGTGAAAATGGCGAACTCATAACGAACTTTCGTAGAGGTGAGAGAGGTCTCAGGGAACGTTCCGTATCCTACCAGGCGCTAGGCTTGTGGCATGACGATCGACTACCTGACTCGGCCTCGCCCCCTGTCGCCCCGCGACGACATCCTGCCCGTCATCATTGGTGGGGACTTCGGTGTGTATGGAATTGGGCGCTGTTTCAATGAGGCTTTCGGATGCCGCTGTATCTGTGTCGGTTCTCAGCCGACTGAGTCGATCACACGGTCACACTTTTTCGACGTTCGTCACGTGAGCGCCCATGCGAGCGACGCTCAGCTGCTTGACATCCTGATGACAATTGCCGTTGAGAACACGGACAAGAAGCTCATCCTGATGGCGAATCACGATATCTTCTCCGCGTTTGTCGCCCGCAATATGGACACGCTCTCACGGCACTACGCGCTGCCTTTTCCGAGTGAAGAGGTCATGGATCGCCTGACTGATAAGGAGGAGTTCTCCCACGCCTGTGAACGCGCAGGAATCGATTCCCCCGGTACGGTTGCCGTCGATTTCTCCGGTGTCGAGGACGAGGCCTGGGTGGCCCCCGAGATTCCGTTCAGCTTCCCGGTTGTGGCCAAGTCCGCAAAAGGCGAGCCCTACGACGTGCTCGAGTTCGAGGGCAAGCGCAAGATCTGGTTCATCGATACGCCCGAGGAACTGACCCAGCTGTGGGAGATGCTCAAGGATGCGGGTTTCCGCGATACCTTCCTCGTCCAGGAACTGATCCCCGGGGACAATACGGCGATGCGCTCGATCACCGCCTATGTTGATTCGCGAGGCAAGGTCACCCTCATCGGTTCCGCTCGCGTGCTCCTCGAGGATCATGCCCCCACGATGATCGGCAACCCGGTGGCCATGATCACCGAGGATTTCCCCCAACTGTGGGCAGACGCGTGCACCCTCCTGACGGAGAACGGCTACCGCGGTTTCGCGAACTTCGACGTGAAGATCGATCCCCGCGATGGGCGCGCACTTTTCTTTGAGGTCAACCCGCGCATCGGTCGTAACAACTGGTACATGGCCGCAGCGGGTGCCAATCCGATGATTCCCATGGTCGCCGACCTCATCGATGGCCAGGAATGCGAGCAGACCCAAGCCCGCGATGAAATCCTCTACTCCCTCGTTCCGGACTCGCTGCTCCTGCACTACATCACCGACCCCGACCTGCGTGCGCGCGTCAAGACGATTATCCGGGAGGGGCGCCGCTTCGACCTGCTCCTCAACCCGACGGAGAAGGATCTGCGACGCAACCTCACCGTCTGGCTCCAGAAGCAGAACCACCGACGTAAGTTTGCACGCTACTACCCGGAGCCTACCGAGACGTCCTACTGATGTCACGCCTCCTCCCCGCCCGGCCCTGGCCTCGTCGGTGGGGGAGGCAGCCCTGATAGACTGACCCCCTACGCGACCGATATTTCCGACTAACGAGGACACCATGACGACAACCGCACTTGTGCCCATTTCTCAGGAAGATAAGATCGCCGCGGTCTCTGGATTCCAGGACCGCTCGCTACCCATCGAACAGACGTGCGTGTGGGAGGCGTTCGAGGAATCCCAGGGCCACGGAGTGTGGGGACGATACGCCTGGTGCGAGGACGATTCCAAGATCGCGTTCATCACCCTCTACAAGTATTCGGTGCGCGGCGTGCACTACCTGTGGGCCAAGTGGGGTCCCGCCTGGGTGAAGGAAGCCTCCCCGGAGCGCGAAGCCGCTCTGCGAGCGGACCTTGTGCGCGAGATTAAGGCGAAGGATAAGTCGGTCGCCTTCGTGCGCCTGCATGCCATCTACCAGCACCCCGACCTGTGCATGCCGCTGCAGACGATCTCCTACGACCGTACGGTCGTCATCGACACCTCCGGCAAGACCGAGGAAGCTATCCTCGCTGCCATGCCCAAGGCCGGCAAACGCTCGATCCGCTCCGGCCTGAAGAAGGGAAAGGCCGAGGGCGTCACCTTCCATGAGGACACTGCCAACGCCGAGGCCGTCATCGACGAGTACTACGCCGTCATGGAGGAGACCGCCAAGCGTGACGGCTTCCGTCCCCACCCCAAGGAGTACTACCTCAGCCTGCTCAAGACGCTGGGCCCGCAGCACGCTCGCATCTTCTCGATGCGCGACGCCGACGGCAACATCCTGTGCTGGGACTTCTGTCTCGTCGAGGGAATCCGCGCGCAGGCCGAATACGGCGCCTCCACCGAGGCCGGCCGTCGCCTTCGCCAGCCCCCGGTCCTGGACTTCTTGGCCGCCGAATACCTCGCCCGCGACGGCGTGCGCGAATTCGACCTCATGGGCGCGCATTCGCCGCGCTGCCCCGACCTCTATAGCGTCGGAAAGTACAAGAGCGCCTTCGCCACGCACTTCACAGACGTGCCCGGTGGCTGGGACATGCCCATCAAGAAGGCCACCTACCGTGCCCTGACCGCCGCGAAGGCCGTGAAGGACTGGCGCGCCCGCTCCTGAAGCGTTCGCGCCACGGGGCTAGAATTCAATTCGCAACACAATCTCGCGTATCTAACGAAACTAGGAGACACAGTGCCCGATATCTCGCTCGTCATTGACGGACACGAACAGACCGTACCGGCGGGGACCACGGGCACGACGTGGTTCGAGAAGTCACGCGACGTCGTCGCCATCAAGGTTGACGGCACGCCGCGTGACCTCGAGACGCCTTTTGAAGCAGGAACGACTGTCGAGGCGATCACGCTGGACAGTGAGGACGGCCTGAACATCCTGCGCCACAGCGCCACGCACGTGCTCGCGCAGGCCGTCCAGGATGTGTTCCCCGACGTGAACCTGGGCATTGGCCCCTTCATCACCGACGGTTTCTACTACGACTTTGGCAATATCGACGCGGTGACCCCCGAGCTGCTGCGCGACCTCGAGAAGCGCATGAAGCGCATCGTCAAGGAAGGCCAGCGCTTCGTGCGTCGCGAGATCTCCGAGGAGGAGGCCACCCGCGAGCTGGCCGAACAGCCCTACAAGCTCGAGCTCGTCACGACGAAGGGCAAGGGCGCCGAGGGCGCGTCCGTCGAGGTCGGCGGCGGCACGCTCACCATGTACGACAACGTCCGCCGCGACGGCTCCGTCGCCTGGAAGGACCTGTGCCGCGGCCCCCACCTGCCCTCCACCAAGCTTATTGGTAACGGCTTCGCGCTGACCAAGGCCTCGGCCGCCTACTGGAAGGGCGACCAGTCCAACGATCAGCTCCAGCGCATCTACGGCACCGCCTGGGCCTCCAAGGAAGACCTCGTCGCCTACCAGGAGCGCATCAAGGAAGCCGAGCGCCGCGACCACCGTCGCCTCGGCGCCGAGCTGGACCTGTACTCCTTCCCCGAGGAGATCGGCCCCGGCCTCGTTGTCTTCCATCCCAAGGGTGGCATCCTGCGCCACGAGATCGAGTCCTACGTGACCGATCGCCACAAGAAGGCCGGCTTCGACTTCGTGCACACCCCCGAGATCTCCAAGGGTGGACTGTTCCACACGTCGGGTCACCTGCCCTACTACGCGGACACGATGTTCCCGCCCATGCTCGTCGACGAAGAGCGCGACGAGGACGGCAACGTCACCAAGGCAGGCCAGGAGTACTACCTCAAGGCCATGAACTGCCCGATGCACAACCTGATCTTCCGCTCGCGCGGCCGCTCCTACCGCGAGCTGCCCCTGCGCTTCTACGAGCTGGGCCACGACTACCGCTACGAGAAGAGCGGCGTCGTCCACGGCCTGACCCGCATGCGCGGCTTCACGCAGGACGACTCGCACACCTACTGCACGCCTGAGCAGGCTTCCGAAGAGATTCGCACGCAGATCGAGTTCTTCCTGTCGATTCTCTCGGCTTTCGGCCTCAAGGACTTCTACCTGGAGCTGTCCACGCGCGACGAGGACGGAAAGAAGAAGGACAAGTTCATCGGCTCTGACGAGGACTGGGCGGCAGCCACCAAGGCGCTTGAGGACGCCTGCGCGGCGACCGGCCTCGACCTCGTTCCGGATCCGGGCGGCGCCGCCTTCTACGGCCCCAAGGTCTCCGTGCAGGTCAAGGACGCGATCGGCCGCACCTGGCAGATGTCGACGATCCAGTACGACTTCAACCAGCCCGACCGCTTCGACCTGGAGTACACAGCAGCCGACGGCTCCCGCCAGCGCCCCGTCATGATCCACTCCGCCAAGCTGGGCTCCGTCGAGCGCTTCATTGGCGTTCTCACCGAGCACTACGCGGGCGCATTCCCGGCGTGGCTCTCGCCCGTCCAAGTCCGACTCATTCCCGTCGCCGAGGCTTTCGATGGCTACGTCAAGGACGTTGCCGCGAAGCTGCGCGAGCGCGGCGTGCGCGTCGAGACCGACCTGTCGGACGACCGCTTCGGCAAGAAGATTCGCAACGCCTCCAAGGACAAGATCCCCTTCACACTCATCGCCGGTGGTGAAGACGTCGAGGCCGGGGCCGTGTCCTTCCGTCTGCGTGACGGCTCGCAGCACAACGGCGTCGCTGTTGATCGCGCGGTCGAGCTGATCGTCTCGCACATCGAGCAGCGCAACAACGCCGATCAGATCGACGGCCTCGACGAGGTGTGAGAGTCATGAGCCGCGACGCCGGTTCGGACTCGATCGGTACCCCGAACGGTCCGTTGCCGACCGAGGACGCCCGCTCGCTGGCGGGCGTCCCGGACGGCTTCGGTCGTTTCTGGACCCCCTACCGCATGGCCTACATCCGCGGCGAAGGCAAGCCCGCCGACGCCTCGGACGTGGGGTGCCCGTTCTGCACGGCGCCCGGTAAGGACGACCAGACGGGACTGATCGTCTACCGCGGCAACACCTGCTTCGTGCTCATGAACCTGTTCCCCTACAATTCCGGGCACCTGCTCGTGTGCCCGTATCGTCACGTCTCCGACTACACGGAGCTCACCGACGAGGAACGCGTGGAGCTGGGCAACCTGACGGCGGCCGCCATGCGCGTCACCCGTGAGGTCGCGTCTCCGGCGGGTTTCAACCTGGGTATGAACCAGGGTGAGGTGGCCGGCGCCGGTATTGCCGCTCACCTGCACCAGCACGTTGTTCCGCGCTGGCTGGGGGACGCGAACTTCCTGCCGATTATTGCGCAGACGAAGGCTGTGCCTGAGCTCCTGGAGGACGCTCGCGCCCGGCTGGCCGCCGCCTGGCCAAAGGAGGACTGATGCTCGGAAACCACGGGCGTTCCATCACGAAGGCTATCTTTACGCCTCTCGCTCGCGTTCTCGCGCGCGTGGGCGTCACCCCCAACATGGTGACGGTCGCGGGCACCGTCGCGACGGTCGCGATCGCGGTCATCTGTATTCCTCAGGGGTGGATCTGGCAGGGCGGTATCGCCCTGGCCGTCGTTATGTTCGGCGATTCCGTGGACGGCACACTCGCGCGGATGACAACGGGCGGTACGCGCTTTGGGGCCTTCCTCGATTCGACGCTCGACCGCCTGGGCGACGGTGCCGTGTTTGGCTCCCTCACTGCCTACGCCGTTTTCCAGATGGCCGATACCCCTGTTCGCACATGGGCGATCATCGCGGGCATCTGCTCGATAGTCGGCGCCGCGGCCGTTCCTTACGCCCGCGCCCGAGCGGAATCCGTCGGGGTCGTCGCCAAGCTGGGTATCGCCGAACGCACCGACCGCCTCATCATCGGCATGGGCACGGCGATTCTCATGAGCCTCGGGCTGCCTGAATGGATCTTCGCGGCTGGTTTGACCTGGGTCGCTTTCGCGTCGTTTGTGACCGTTTGTCAGCGAATTTGGTTCACCGCCCGCCACATTGACGAGGGAGCCCAGTGACGTTCTCGCTCCTGTCCTGTGCCTTCGCCATTGCTCCTCGCCTCCCGCTGCGCGTCGTCATGCGCATGGCGGATACGGGCGCAACGATCGCGGCCAGGCGCGGGGGAGCCATGATCGACCGGCTCCGCGCCAACATGGAACGTCTGACCGGAACGGAGCCGTCTGCCGAAGAGGTGCGCGACGCGGTCCGGTCGCACATCCGCAACTACGCCGAACAGCTGATGCTCGGATCGCGTCGTGGCGCGCCGTTGCTTGAGGGAGTCTCCTTCGAGGGTTTTGAGGCCTTGGCCGCGGCCAGCAAAGATGGCCCGGTCGTCCTCGCCCTCGGACACTCCGGCAGCTGGGATCGCGCTGGCGCGTGGGTGTGTGCGCACGGCCGGGGCATCGTGACTGTCGCGGAGAAGGTTGAGCCTCCCGCGCTGTTCGAGCGTTTCGTGTCGTTGCGCGAAGGCCTCGGCATGGAGATTATCGGCGTCGCGAAGGGCGAGTCGGTCTTTTCCACCCTCATTGAGCGCGTGCGCGGCCGCAGCGTCATCGTGCCGCTTCTAGCAGACCGGGATATTTCGGGTTCGGGCATCGAGGTTGATCTCGGCACCCGGCGGGCACTCGTCGCCGCGGGGCCCGCTGCGCTTGCGACCAAGCTGGAGCGCCCGCTTTTCGCTGCATGCATCACCTACGAGAACGAGACACCCACCGGGGCCGATGTCCGCGTGCGTTGTGTTGGGCCGATCAGTGCCGATGAACAGGAACGACCCGGTCTCAACCGCGTCGAGGCCCTTACGCAGGCATGGGTGGACGAATTTGCCGCCATGATGGCGGCCAAGGCGCAGGACTGGCACATGATGCAGCGCGTGTATGTGGAGGATCTTGACCCCGAGCGCCTGGCGCGCGCGAGGGCCGAGCACGAGAGGAAAAATCGATGAAGATCGGGATCGTGAACCCATACTCCTGGGACGTGCCCGGGGGAGTGGGCTTTCATATTCGCGACCTCGCATTGAAGCTGCGCTCGCGTGGCCACGACGTGCAGGTGCTGACGCCGTCGACCTCGGACGACCTGCCCGACTGGATCACGTCCGCGGGTTCGTCCGTATCGATCCCCTTCAACGGATCGGTGGCGAACATTTCGGTGAAGCCCAGGGCGCTTGCTCGAACGCGACGCTGGCTGGCGGACAATGACTTCGACGTCGTCCACGTGCACGAACCCGTGGTCCCCTCGGTCTCGATGGCTGCCGCGATGCTGTCGACTGCCCCTCTCGTGGGAACATTCCATGCAGCCTTGGGGCGGTCGGTCTCGCGCGCGATTGCCTCGGCGCCCATGCGCCTGTACATGGAACGCATCGGAGTGCGCATCGCCGTCTCCGAGGAAGCTCGACGTACGCTCATCGAACACCACGGCGGCGACGCCGTCATCATCCCGAACGGCGTGGAGACGGCCTCCTTCCGCAGCGCGCAGCCCCTTGAGCAGTGGGTAGGGACGGATGAACGTCCGGTCATCGTGTTCCTCGGCCGCCTCGACGAGCCTCGCAAGGGACTGAGCATTTTCGCGGGTGCCATCGCTGGGGTGCTCGAGCGTTTCCCGGGCGCCCGTTTCTTGATTGCCGGCCGAGGAGACGCTCCGGAGATTCGCCAGGCCGTCGAGCGTTTTGGCGATTCCGTGTCGTTCCTCGGGGGAATCAGTGACGAGGAGAAGGAATCCTTGCTCGCCGGCGCCCACATTTACGTCGCTCCCCAGACGGGCGGCGAGTCTTTCGGCATCGTCCTCGTCGAGGCGATGGCGGCCCATACGGCTGTCGTTGCCTCGGATATCCCCGCCTTCCGTGCGGTGCTCGAGGATGGGCGAGCCGGCGCGCTCTTCGAGACGGGCAACAGCGACTCGCTCGCACGTACCCTCATCGACCTGCTGACCGACCGCGACCGTCTCGAGGAACTGTCCGCTGCCGGAGCGCGCTCATCGGCGCAGTACGACTGGGAGGTCGTCGCAGACAAGGTCTTCGAGGTCTACAAGCTCGCCATCGACATGGGCAGCCCCGCGGATTCGGGGACGAGGAGGGCACGTGACCTCATCCGTGGCCGCGACGACGAGGAAGAGGAGTCGCGATGATTCACATCTCTCCCTGGAGCATCGCTCTTGCCTGCATGTGCCTGATCGTGGTGGCGCTGATCGCGGGCGTTGCCATCACGCGAGCCCGTCGACTCGATCGCCTGCACCAGCGCATCCTTGCTTCCCGTGATGCGCTCTCGCGACTGCTGCTGCGTCGCGCCTCCGAAGCCGAACTTCTCGCTCACGCCGCCCGCCTTGAGAGCGGGGGAGACCCCGGCCTCGTCGATGCTGCGCGCGCGTACATTCGCGACGGTGGCGATCAGCTGACGACCGACGGACTTGATCGACGCACCAGCGCTCAGCGTCAAGCGGATCGCGTCGAGGTCAACGCCCGCCTCGAGCGGGCATCCGCTGTGACGCGTGCGATCCGAGAAACGCTCACTCCCTACGTGCGTGCGCAGATCGAGGCGGACCCGCAAGCTGCCGCCTGCCTCGAGGCCCTCGACGCGACCTGCTACCGTATCGAGCTCACCAGAAACGTCCACAACGTCGATGTGGCGGGAGTCCGCGCCCTGCGTTCCGCACGGATGGTAAAATTGCTTCGGCTCGCCGGACACGCACCGGTTCCCGAGCCCATTGACTTTGATGACGACACACATATCGGCGGACGGGGATACTGACATGCACACGACCCACTGGGGAGGGCCGGGCGAAGACTACCGCCTGAAGAAGATCAGTAGCGTCAACATCGACGTCGTCAGTGGTATCTCCGGGCCCGCGCCCGATGACGCCGCACCCGTGTGGCAAACGCCGAAGGCACGCCACTCGTTCCCGTGGTTCGAGGTCATCATGACGACGGTCGGCACCATCGGCCTTCTCAGTATGGTCATCTTCTGGCTCAGCCCCGCGTCATCGGGTGTCGCCTCTCTTGTCAAGACGACTCTTCTCGCTGCCGTTCCGCTCCTCATCGTTGTCAGCTTCATCCTGTTCATCGACCGATGGGAGCCAGAGCCCTGGAAGACGAAGGTGGCTCTGTTCCTGTGGGGCGCGGGAGTCGCAACTCTGTCCTCGGGTATCCTTAACACCGCCCTCAAGGAGAACATCATCCTCTCGATCGGCGATCTCCAGCAATCCAATGCCCTTGGCGCAACTTTTATTGCCCCTCTCGTCGAGGAGACACTCAAGGGCCTCGGCGTCCTCATCGTTGTCGTTGTGCGCCGCACCAACATTAATTCGCTCATCGACGGCGTCGTCTACGCGGGTTTTTCCGCCTGCGGATTCATGTTTGCCGAGGACATCCTCTACTTCATCAGGGTCGATAATCCAGAAGCGGGCGGCGTCCTCTTGACCTTTGTCCTTCGAGGTCTGTTCAGCCCCTTCGTGCACGCGATGGCGACGTCGATGACCGGCATCGGCCTCGCCCTGGCACTGCTGAAATTCAAGCGCGGCTGGTCCAAGACCGGCATCGTGCTGGTGTTCTGGTTCTTCGCCATGGTCATCCACTTCGCGTGGAACGGCACCTCGACCTTCCTGTTCCGATATTTCTTCCTCCTCTACGCAGTTATCGGCGTGCCAGCCTTCATCGTGTGGGCGGTCGCGCTCATCATCATGTCCCGCAAGGAAGCCGAGAAGATCCGCGTCGGACTCGTGCCCTACGTGCGTACCGGATGGTTTATTCCCGGCGAGGTCACGATGGCCACCGACAGGCGCGCGCGCCGAGCCGCCCTCAAGTGGGCGCGATCGGGCGGCCGCGAGGCAAAGCGTGCCATGCGCTCCTTCCTCATCAATCTTGCCTCTCTGGGCATGGATCAGCGCCTCATGGCCAAGAACGGCCCCGACCCCGCGCGTATCGAAGCCGACCGCCAGATGCTCGCTGAAGCAGTCGACAACAGGCGAGAATTCCTGCGCCTGACATCGATCGCTGAACAGCAGCAGGACGTGACGGATGCCGTGTCCCGCCTCGCGCAGGCACACTAAGAAAGAAGACGAGCTATGAGTAACAACTACCCTCACCCCGTGCCCCAGCAGGGCTTTATTCCGCCGAACCAGCCGCAAGGCCAACCCGCTCCCGGTGCGCCGTACGGTGCTCCGGCCTCGCAGCAGGGTATGCAGGTTCCTGGCGGGCAGTATGGCGCTCCTGGACCTCAGCAGGGTGCGCAGTACGGCGCTCCGGTGCCCCAGCAGGGCATGCAGGCTCCGGGCTCGCAGTTTGGTGCGCCCGCGGGGTCCGGTTATACTCCCGCGCCTCAGCAGCAGGCTCCCGCCGGGCAGCATGGTGCTCCGGCGCGATCCGGGTACGCTCCTGCGCCTCAGCAGGGCGGTCAGGCACCCGGTGGGCACTACGGTGCTCCTGCACCTCAGCAGGGCTCGCAGTACGGTGCCCCGGTGCCCCAGCAGGGTGTGCAGGCTTCGGGACCGCAGTTTGGTGCGCCAGCGGGCTCCGGTTATACTCCCGCGCCTCAGCAGCAGGCTCCCGGTGGGCAGTATGGTGGTCCGGCGGGATCTGGTTATGCTCCCGTGCCTCAGCAGCAGGCTCCCGGTGGGCAGTATGGCGCTCCCGCAGCCTCGAGCTACGCCCCCGAACCTGAGCCGGAAGATAACGCTGACACGGCCTCGGATAGCGATGCCATCCCCCAGCCGTCGTCTGATCCTCAGCCCGGTGCCTCCGAGGCCCCTGCGTCTGACGATGCTGGCGTTCCTCAACCCACTAGTTCGGTTATCCCGCAGCCGCAGGCGGCCTCGGCCTACGCCCCTGCTGTTTCAACAGGGCAGCCTGCCACTGAGTCGACGCAGATGCCTGCCCCCGACCCGATGACGCGATTCGAGCCCGAAGCGCGATTCACCTCGTCCTTCCAGTCGTTCGTCAATTCGGCGCCGACTATGCCCGGGCCGAGCGCCGCACAGTACCCGCAGGCAGCGCCGCAACAGGTGCAGTCGTGGGCCATGCCCACCTCTCCCAAGAAGGCACCGGTTTTTGAAGCCGTCGTGATCGGTGTCGGCGCGGCAATGATGCTCGTGGGTACCAGCAGCTTCCTTTTCGCCAGTGGACCCTTCCTCGGCTTCTTCCTAGCGATCATGTGCCTGGTCCCGCTTGTCATCATCCTGGCGTTCCTTCAGTTCGTGGATCGCTTTGAGCCCGAGCCCTGGTGGACGAAGATCGCGGCGCTCCTCTGGGGTGGCGGCGTGGCAGTCTTCTTCGCGGGGATTACAAACGGACTTGCCGGAGTCGCTGTCGCCAGTGCAACCGGTAGCGGTGCTGCGGGGAGTGTCTTTGAGGGCGTGGTTGCCGCTCCCCTTGGCGAAGAATTCCTCAAGGCTCTCGGTGTGCTCGTGATTGTCATGATGCGGCGTCACAGAATCTCCTCCCCGCTTGACGGCCTCGTCTACGCCGGTTACTCGGCGGCGGGATTCCTCGTCGTCGAAGACTTCAGCTACTTCGTGATTACCTTCTACAATGGGGTTCTTGCCGAGACGTTCATCATGCGCGTTCTTTTGGGCGTCTTCGGGCACGTCATGTACACGTCATGCACCGGTTGGGCGATCGGATGGGCGGTGACACGCACGCGTTCGATCGGTGCCGGCATCGGTGTTGTGACGCTTGGCTACCTGATCGCCGTGACGATGCATGGTCTGTGGAACGGATCCTCCACGATCTCGGGTTCCCGCGGCGGTTTCCTCGTGCTCTACTTCATCTTCCAGGTTCCTCTGTTCTGCGGCTGGCTGTTCTTTGTCGCTCGAACGATGCGTCGGGAGCGGCGCGACATCGCTGCCGGTCTCATGCCCTACGTCAACCAGGGGTGGATTCTGCCGAGCGAGGTTCAGATGGTCTGTGACCCGGGCTCGCGTCGCAACGCTCTGGCCTGGGTCGCGGGCGGCGGTCCCGCTGCCAAGCGCGCGATGAAGTCCTTCATGAACAACTTGGCTTCCGTCGGACTCGACCAGATCGTCATGAACGTGCGCGGGCCCGAGAAGGCCCGGATCGACGAGACTCAGAGCAAGATTCAGGAGGCGACGGCACAGCGTCAGACCTTCCAGTCGCTCATGGGCATCCGCCCCATGTGAGTGTTTCGATTCTCACGGGCCGCGCATCGTCTTTTCATAGGACACACATAGGTTCATGTCTCACGATAGTGGGGACAGAAAGGAAACCTACGTGACTGATGAACTATCGACGCGCCCACGTTCCTGGGCGTTGATCGTCTGCTCCGCCGTGCTGATCGCACTGAGTATCCCGGCGGCTATCTATGAATTTAGGAACGCCCTGGCGGGTACATCCTCATCCGATGCTTGGCTCGCGGTCGGCGCCTCGACCCTGAGCGCAGTCGTGGGCCTGGTATTCCTCGGTGTGTGGGCGCGCATGAAGCCTTCGGTTCTTGCGTGGCTTGCCGCGTTCGGCTGGGGAACCGGCGGTGCTCTTATTTTTGCTGGCTTCGGAAACGGCTTTGTAGATTTTGCCGTTGAAGAGTCTGGCTTAGGGGACAGTGCCGTTGACTTTGCGACCTCCGTGCTGACGGGCCCCGTCGTGGAAGAAACGGGTAAAGGCCTGGGTGTTCTTGCCCTGATTCTCGCCGCACGCAAGGTGCTCGAGCGTCCCGCACAGGGCGGCGTTCTTGGCGCCCTTGTTGGCATGGGCTTCGCCTGGGGTGAGGACGTGGGCTACTACGTGAGCGCGCTCGAAGACGGAATGAGCGGACTGTGGGAATCGTTCCTCGTGCGTGCCATCCTCGGCGCATACGCTCATGCCATCTTCACCGGCGTGTTCGGATATGCGCTGGCCTGGGCCGTTCTGCGTGCCAACAGCGCGATGCGTGCAGTCCTCATTGGTGCCCTGGGCTTCGTCGGAGCGCTCGCTCTGCATGCTCAGGCCAACGGCTTGGGGTTCGTGGCTCCCGAAGACTCGTGGAACCTGACCTACGGTGCCATCGAAATCCCGGTTTTCGTCGTGAGCGCAGCACTCCTGGTGTGGGGCCTGCGCCGCCGCCAGGCTACTCTGGAGGCATGAGCGCACTCGACTGGCCATTGGACGCGGACGGCTACCCCCACCGGGAGGCCGCCCGCGTCCTCTTGTTTGATGATGAGGGACGCGTCCTGTTGGCGAAGGGCCACGACGAGGACCAACCGGAGCGATTCTGGTGGTTCACGATTGGGGGCGGCATCGAGGAGGGGGAGGACCCCCGCAGTGCCGCGGTGCGTGAGGTATTCGAGGAAACGGGGATCGAGCTGGCCCCCGACGACTTGGTCGGTCCCGTCCTGTACCGAACTGCGGAGTTTGATTTTCTGGCCGTCACCGCGCGGCAGGACGAGTGGTTCTTCATCGCTCAGGCACCTTCGACCGCGCTGAGCAGGGAAGGGTGGACCGAGCTGGAGCGCTCCGTCATCGACACTCAGGCCTGGTGGGATATCGACGAGGCCGCAGCCCAGATCGATGGAGAAATCTACCCCGCGCAGATCCTCGAGTACGCGCGCGCCTGGCGCGACGGGTGGGACGGGCACATGATCCGCCTGACAGACACACGCGAACCCTGACACCTTCGGCTAGGCGAGGCCGAGGGGAGCAATCGCTAGGGACAGATCCGGCGTATTGAGCTGGACGGAGACCTGCTCGCGCACGGCGGGCTTCGCGCAGAACGCGATACCGACCCCGGCCTCGTTCATCATGGGGATATCGTTCGCCCCGTCACCGATCGCGACCGTACGCTCGAGGGGGATACCGAGGGACGAGGCCCATGAACGCAAGCACTCGACCTTCACCTGGGAGGTCACGATACGCCCGAGCACGCGGCCGGTCAGGACGCCGTCCACGACCTCGAGGCGGTTCGCCGCGTAGAAGTCGATGTCGAGGGACGCCGCCAGGGGAGCGACCACTTCCTCGAATCCGCCTGAGACGATACCGAACTGTCCGCCCGCACGATGAACCGCGTCGATGAGCTCTCGCGCGCCCTTCGTGGGGGTGATGGCGGATAGGACATCACCGAAGACCGACTCGGGGACACCCGCGAGGGTTGCGACGCGCTCGCCCAAAGACTCTGCGAAATCGAGCTCCCCATTCATGGCACGAGACGTAATCTCCGCGACCCTCTCACGGGTGCCCGCCGCGTCTGCGAGCTCCTCAATGACTTCCTGGCTGATCAGCGTGGAATCGACGTCGGTGACGACGAGGCCGGGCGCCCCGCTGGCACACAGCAGCGGAGCACCCGGCTCGTCGAGACGGTGAGTCATGCTCACTTGCGGACGACCGCACCCTTGGGAACGACCGTAATGCCGGACTCGGTGACGGTGAAGCCACGCTCGCGATCATGCTCGAGGTCGACGCCAACGACTGCGCCTTCTTCGACGACGACGTTCTTATCCAGAATCGTCTTCACGACCCGGGCCGAGCGGCCGATGCGACAGCCATGCATAACGACCGAATCCTCGATCTTCGCCCACGAGTGGACGTAGGTGTTCGGGGAAATGACCGAGCGTACGATCTCGCCGCCGGAGACGATGACGCCGGGGGAGACGAAAGAGTCGATCGCGTGACCCAGACGATCCGCATCGCCGTACACGAACTTGGCCGGCGGCAGTGAGCCGTCGATCATCGTCATGGTCGGCCAATCGCGGTTGTACAGGTTGAACACCGGGTGCACCGAGATCAGGTCCATGTTCGCCTCGTAGTAGGCGTCCAGCGTACCGACGTCACGCCAGTAGTCGCGGTCGCGGTCGGTCGACCCCGGCACGTCGTTGTCCTGGAAGTCGTAGACGCCGCACTCGCCGCGCTCGACGAACCACGGAATGATGTTGCCACCCATGTCGTGCTTCGAATCGGGGTCGGCCGCATCCTCACGCAGAGCGTTGACCAGATCCTTCGTGGTGAACACGTAGTTGCCCATGGAGGCGAGGACCTTGGTGGGATCGTCGGGCAGGCCCACGGCGTTCTTCGGCTTCTCGAGGAAGTTCTTGACAACCCCGTTCTCGCCGTCGATGACGCCGAGTGCCGAAGCCAGCTCGATCGGCTGACGGATGCCGGCGACCGTGGCGGGCAGGCCAGAATCGATGTGGTGCTGGACCATCTGCGAGAAGTCCATACGGTAGATGTTGTCCGCACCGATGATGACGATGTACTCCGGCTGCTCGTCGTCGACGATGTTGAGCGACTGGTAGATGGCATCCGCGCTACCCAGGTACCAGTGTGGGCCGCGACGCTGCTGAGCCGGCACAGGGGCGATGAAGTTGCCGAGTAGGGGAGACGTGTACCAGGTCTTTGTGACGTGGCGGTCGAGCGAATGGGACTTGTACTGCGTCAAGACAACAATCTTGAGGTATCCGGAGTTCACGATGTTCGACAGCGCGAAATCGATCAGACGGAAGTGACCACCGAACGGAACTGCCGGCTTTGCACGGTCATCCGTCAGGGGCATCAGTCGCTTACCCTCACCGCCCGCGAGAACGATTGCCAGAACGTGGTTCTTTGCCATGTGGCACCTCTTCGTTGGTCGAGTGGACCCGCATCGGCGCGGATCCGTGGGAGTGGTCACACTGTATTACAAATGTCTATCGATTGCTACACCGTCTCGTTTTCGACCAGCGGTGACGTGAGATCGGATACGATGTGTCTCACACGTCGCTCTTGTCGGAAGGACCCCACCATGCGCGTTGATCTCCTTACCCGCGAATACCCGCCTCACGTCTACGGAGGTGCCGGTGTCCACGTGCTCGAACTGGCCAAGGTCCTGCGCGGCCTCGTCGATGACCTGCGCGTCCAGGCGTTTGACGGTCCGCGCGAACCGGGTACCGATGGAGCCGACCCGGGCGTGACCGGACATGCCGATCTGCCTCAGCTGGCCGGAGCGAACGCTGCGCTGCGTACGCTCGGTGTCGACCTCGAGATTGCCGCTGCGTGCGAGGGTTCTGACCTGGTCCACTCCCACACCTGGTACGCAAACTTTGCTGGGCACGTTGCGTCGCTTCTCGGCGATATCCCGCACGTGATTTCGGCGCACTCGCTTGAGCCGCTACGTCCGTGGAAGGCTGAGCAGCTCGGCGGTGGCTACCGCCTGTCCTCCTACGTGGAGAAGACCGCCTATGAGGCAGCAAGCGCGATTGTGGCCGTCTCGAACGGCATGCGTGACGATATTTTGCGCTGCTACCCCGGTGTTGATCCCGAGCGCGTGCACGTCATCCACAACGGCATCGACCTGAACAAGTGGCACGCCCCCGAGGGTGAGGCGGGCGAGGAACTGCGCGCCCGCGTTCTCGCCGAGCATGGTATTGACCCGTCTCGTCGCACGGTCGTGTTCGTTGGCCGCATCACCCGTCAGAAGGGCCTGCCATACTTCCTGCGTGCCGCCCAGCTCCTGCCCGATGACGTCCAGCTCGTGCTGTGCGCCGGCGCTCCTGACACCCCCGAGATTGCGGCCGAGGTCGAGGGCCTCGTCGCCGAGCTGCGTGCGCGTCGCTCCGGCGTCGTCCTCATCTCCGAGATGCTCCCGCAGCCCGAGGTGGCGGCGATCCTGTCCTCTGCGCAGGTCTTCATTACGCCGTCGGTGTACGAGCCCCTTGGCATCGTGAATCTCGAGGCCATGGCCCTGGGCCTGCCCGTCGTCGGCACTGCGACCGGCGGCATCCCCGACGTGATCGTCGACGGAGAGACTGGCTACCTCGTTCCGATCGAGCAGATGCAGGACGGCACGGGAACGCCGCTCGATCCTCGCGCCTTCGAAGAAGCGATGGCTGATCGCCTGGTGCGTGTCCTCGACGATCCTGAGCTGGGACGTCGCATGGGCGAGGCCGGCCTCGTTCGCGCCCGCGATCACTTCTCCTGGGAAGCGATCGGCGTGAAGACCGCCGAGCTGTACCGTTCGCTCGTTTAGGGCGCACGTCACCCGTCAGACGACTAGGCTGGATACATGACTTACGTCCTGAATCTCTCTCACGTGTCCGTCCAACGAGGGGACACACAGATCCTCTCCGATGTCTCGTGGTCGACGCGTCCACGCCAGCACTGGGTCATCGTCGGCCCGAACGGTGCGGGTAAGACCACGCTGGCGCGTGTGGCCTCCGGTCGCATCGCCCCTGACAGTGGTGACGTGACTGTTTCGGAGACGGATCTGGCACAGGCCGATCCGGCAGAGGTGGCCACGCGCGTCGGGCTCGCCTCGGCTGCGGTGGGTGCCAAGATCGTGCCGACGCAGTCGGTTCTCGACACGGTGCGCAGCGCCGCCTGGGGCCTGGCTGTCGCACACGACGAGGAATACGAGCAGATGGATGATGAGCGCGCCCGTGCGCTCATGGCGATCTTCGGAGTTGACCACCTCGCCGAGCGCGAGTTCGCGACCCTGTCTGAGGGAGAAGCGCAGCGTGTGCTGCTCGCCCGTGCGCTCATGACCGATCCCGAGGTCCTCGTCCTCGACGAGCCAACCTCTGGGCTCGACCTGGGTGCGCGCGAGTTGCTCATTGCCGCGCTTTCGGAGATCATGAAGGGTTCGAAATCTCCGCAGATCATCTTGGTGACCCACCAGATCGAGGAGATTCCTGACGGCGTGACGCACTGCGCGATCATGTCGCAGGGGCAGATTGCCCATCAGGGTCCCATCGAGGACACGCTGACGGGCGTCAATCTGTCGCAGGTCTATGGAATGCCGCTGCTCTCCGGTCGCACCGATGGTCGCTGGTGGGCGCGCGGCGTCACCGACTAAGGGGGAAATATGACTACCTGGTGGCTGTGGATTCTCGCCGCCCTGGTGTGCGGCATCGTCGAGGTCATGAGTGTCAGCTTCGTCTTCCTCATGTTCGCGATCGGCGCGCTGGCAGCTGGCATCGCGGGCGTGTTCGGCGCGAATCTAACGATTCAGGTCATCGTCTTCGTCGTTGTCTCGATCGCTCTGCTGGCGGTTGTGCGTCCGTTCCTCAAGGGCCGGATCGACAAGACGACCGACTACGTTCCGAGCAACACGGACGGTCTCATCGGAAAGACCGCCTACGTGACCGAGGCCGTGGGGGAGCGTCACGGACGCATCCAGTTCACGGGCGGTGAATGGAGCGCACGAACAGAGGGGCCTGAGCTTCCCGTTGGTGTCGAGGTACGCGTCGATCGTATCGACGGAGCAACCGCCGTCGTGAGCGCTCTGAACCCGGCGGTGCCAGCACCTACCCAGCCGTCTGCGGGTTCGGCCTCCTGAAAGCCCCGCTTCCTGTCAGTAACGTAAGAAAGGAGATGCGTTATGAGTTCCAGTGAAGTCATCGGCAACATCGCGGTGATCGTGGTCCTCGCGCTCATTGTTTTCGTTGTTATTTCGCTGGTGCGCGCGGTGCGGATTGTCCCGCAGTCGCAGGCGTACGTCGTCGAGCGCCTGGGTCGGTTCCAGGCGGTCATGCAGGGTGGTTTCCACCTGCTGGTCCCCTTCGTGGACCGTGTCGCTGCCCGCATTGACCTGCGCGAGCAGGTGGCGAACTTCCCGCCGCAGCCCGTCATCACCGCTGATCAGGCGATGGTGTCGATCGACTCCGTCATCTACTTCCAGATCACGGATCCGCGCAGCGCAACCTACGAGGTCGCTAACTTCCTGCAGGCGATCGAGCAGCTGACCGCGACGACGCTGCGTAACCTGATCGGCTCTCTTGATCTGGAGCAGACCCAGACCTCGCGCGAGTCGATCAACAAGCAGCTGCGTGGCGTTCTCGACGAGGCCACGGGCCCGTGGGGCATCCGCGTGACCCGCGTGGAGCTCAAGTCCATTGAGCCGCCGCCGCGAGTCCTGGCCGCTATGGAGCAGCAGATCACGGCGGAGCGCACCAAGCGCGCCACGATTCTGACGGCCGAGGCCGAGCGTGAGGCCCAGATCAAGAAGGCTGAGGGTGCCAAGCAGGCCGCTGTTCTGGCTGCCTCCGCCCAGCAGGAGGCTCAGGTTCTGCAGGCCAAGGGCCAGAAGGAAGCCCTGATCCTCCAGGCCGAGGGTGCCCGCCAGGCC
>ERZ1699235.272-NODE-272-length-22952-cov-5.129419_pt1 | contig 22952 bp, 17 predicted proteins | sample MGYA00581546_ERZ1699235 | MGnify/ENA primary metagenome ERZ1699235 (study PRJEB42319, sample SAMD00040334) | human oral metagenome | material: saliva | host: Homo sapiens | study: EMG produced TPA metagenomics assembly of PRJDB4115 data set (Metgenomic analysis of... | reverse complement strand
CTGCGCGCCGTGCGGCTCCCACCTCGGCCACGTCTTCCCCGACGCGCCCGACCAGCCCACCGGCATGCGCTACTGCATGAACTCGGCGGCCCTCACTTTCGCGCCCGCCCAGTGAACGCGCCCGGCCGGCGCCCCGTCACCGACCGCGTCCCGCCTCAGCTCTACATCGTTGGCTCCGGCCTCATCCAGTACGTGGGCGCGGCGCTCGCGGTTATTGCCTTCGCGTCCGTCGAACCCGCCTCCGTCGCCTGGTGGCGCGTCCTGACCGGCGCGGTCGTCTTGCTCGCCTGGAAGCGTCCGTGGCGCGGCGGCCTCACGCGCTCGGACCTGGCGATTTCCGCGCTCTTCGGCATCATCATCCTGACGATGAACTCATCGTTCTACGAGTCGATCGCGCGCATCCCCCTGGGGACCGCCGTGTCCATCGAGTTCATCGGCCCCGTCGCCGTCGCCGTCATCAGGGGCCGCGGCTGGCGGCCGCGCATCGCCGCCGTCCTCGCATTCGCTGGGGTGGCGTGCATCGGCGGGCTCGCCCTCGACCTCAGCGTGCCGAGCGTGCGCGTCGGTGTCGCCTGGATTCTCCTCGCGGCCCTCGCCTGGTCGGCCTACATCGTCGTCGGGCAGAAGGCCTCGACCACGCGCGACGGGGTCACGAACCTGGCGCTCGGATGCGCGTGGGGCACCCTGTTTTTCGCGCCCTTCCTCGGTCCGGGCGCGATGGCGGCCCTGGTCTCGTGGAAGTTGATCGCGATCGTCGTCGGGGTGGGCCTGCTGTCCACCGCGATTCCCTACACCTTCGAGGCGCTCGCGATGCGGCGCCTGGCAGCGTCGACCTTCGCGTTGTTCGCCGCGATCCTGCCGGCCACCTCCGCCCTGGTCGGGGCCGTCATGCTGCGCCAGATCCCCGGTGTCTTCGAACTCATCGGCCTGGTCCTGGTGTCAGTCGCGGTCTGGCTGGCCTCGCGCGAGTAAGGGCCGAGTGGTGGACGTTTTGCGGGTCGGGCAGCGCCATCCCAACTGATAGTCGTGGCTGGGCCATGAAAGATGGTGCCTTCCGCTGAATTCATCGCGACGAGGCGCCCGATCTGGATAGGTTGTGACGATCCGGATAGGTTGTGACGATCCGGATAGGTTGTGACGATCCGGATAGGTTGTGACGATCCGGATAGGTTAATAACCTATCCGGATGCGCGTTACCTATCCGGATGTGCGCAACCTATCCAGAACACGCCGGTGCGCCGGGCGCGGGTGGTACCAAAACATGGTGGATGGGGTCTCGAAGCCACTCAGTCGAGGCTGAGCTGGCGAGGCGTGCGCTTGCCGCCGCGGGCGATCACCCAGAACGCGAACCATGCGCCCACCGAGCCGACGATCATGACGAGCACCATCGGCACGGCGCTGTCGCCGCCCGAGGTCGCCAGGGGAGCGGCGATGCCGTTCGCGATCGACTGGAACACGCCCATGACGGACGAGGCCGTGCCTGCGTGCTCGCGCGCCTCGCTCATGGCTTGCGCGCCCGAGTTACCGAAAATGAACGCAGTCGCCGTCATGATGAGGGCGAAGCCCACGCACGTGAGGATCAGCGGCAGGTCAAGGACGAACGTCGAGATCGCGAGTGTCACCACGCCGGTCGCGGCGATCGTGAGGCCCGTGATAATGAGCGTGCGCGGCGTGAAGTGCGAGATCAGGCGCACGTTGACCAGCGCGAAGCCCGTCGACAGCAGCGCATTAAACGCGAACACCCACGCGAAAGCCATGGGGGACAGGCCCAGCGGTCCCTGCAGCACGTACGTGGCGTTCGAGATGTATCCGAACATGCAGAAGCTTGAGAAGGCGTTGGTCAGCATGAAGCCCACGAAGGGGCGGATGCGCACGACCTGGACGAGGCCGTGGAAGAACCGCGGAATACCGCCGGGGTGGCGGCGCTCCTCGGGCAGGGACTCGGGCACGACGAACCACGCGAGGGCCGCCATCAGGAGCGTGAAGCCGGCGAGCAACCAGAAGATCACCCGCCACGTCGCGTGCGTGATGATGAACGCGCCGAGGACCGGGGCGAGCATCGGCGCGAAGCCAACGATCGCCTGGATGAGGCTCATCGCGCGAGCTAGCGTCTTGCCGTGCGCGACGTCGACGAGGATCGCGCGCGCCACCGAGGAGGCGACGCCGCCGCCGAGGCCCTGGAAGACTCGGCCCACGAGCAGCACCCAGATGCCCGGCGTAAACACGCAGATCATGGAGCCGACGAGGGCAATGATGCCGCCCGCGACGATGGGGCGGCGACGCCCGATCTGGTCCGAGATTGCGCCGCCCAAGACCTGCCCGGTCGCGTAGCCCACGAAGAAGGTCGTGAGCGTGAACCCGAGCATCGTCGAGTTCGTCGCCAGGTCCACCGTGATCTGGGGGAACGCCGCCGAGTACATGTCGGTCGCCATCGGCGGCACGGCGTTCTGCACGGCGAGCGTGATCAGCAGGGCAACCGTGAGCGCCCCGCCGACGATTCCGCCGCGGTCCCGGGTGTCGTTAGTCGTCATGGTGTGATTGTGCACCCTTTAGGGCGCTAAATAGACGCTGCGGTCGATTATTTGACGCATCTCGCACGTCGCAGGCGGTGACGTGCACACATGTGCGCAGGCGTGCAGCGCTCCTTCCGCGCGAACACCTGGACCGCGCTCACTCCTCGTCCGCGAGTGCCTCCAGCGCATCCGCCGTGGCCTCGCCAGTCGCGTTCGCGCTGGTCAGATCGCCGAGGCGTAGGTCGGTCAGGCGGTCGGCAAGAGGTGCAAGATCCGGGTGGGAAACCTTCTCAATCGCGGCAAGGTTGTGCGCAGAGAAGGTAGTGACCCCATAGAGTGCGCCGATGATAGATCCTGCAATCGCTGAGATGATGCCAGCTTCTCCTCCGAGAGCCACAGACTGAAAAGCAGAAAACCTGTCGGTGAACTGAACACTGACGGCACAGGCGGCCGGAACCGACTGCGCTGGATCCGCGGACGTACCAATGTGGTGACGTAATTGCTCGAAGGTGTCTTTCGCGAAGGTTTTGACGAGGCCGATTGCCCTGCGGGTTTCGTCCAGCACATCTGCTCCAGGGATCGGGATGCCGCGTGGAGGGAGAGTGGCCACGACTTCGCAAGCTGCACGGAGCAGAGATCTTTTGTTGTTGCGCCAGTCAAACTTCCAGTCCAGACCAAGTGACACAGCCGCGGCGACCAGTGCTGCCGCCTGGAACTCCTGGCTTGTGAGGTCGTCGCTTCCGCAGGCCCGCCATACGGCATCGGCGAAGACTTCCGGCTCAGCCGTCAAGGTCACGATGCCGACAGGGATTGCTCGCAGAATGTAGCGAGAGCCCGCCAGCCAATCATCGCTGTCGGACCCGGTATCGTCCACGATCGCGGGGTGGTTCTCGCCCAACAGACGAGAGGACGAGGCGAGGACTTCGCGCGTGATCTGTGTAATCGTCCCCGCTGGTGCACCGGGCATGGTGGGGTGTGAAGCGCCGGCGGCCACCAGCTGGTCGCGTCCGTTGTACAAGCTTGTGATTTGTTCGGAGGACATGCCCCGGACGGGCAGAGCAACCGCGTCTGCCACTGCGACCCCCGCTAACGCCCCGTAGGCACGGTCGCGTTGTCTCATGTACTCGTCCCCGCGGTCCGTGAGGGCATCCGCCGCGGCCTCGATCTCCTCGCGCGTCGGACACGAGGCAGGGCCCGGCATGGTCGAGGCGAGGGCACCCGCGCAATTCGCCAGTACAATGCTCCGCTCGAGGGTATAACCCAGGGCGAAACCGGCCGCTAGGACGCCCATGGAGGTATGTAGCGCGCCGCGCAGATCAGTGGAGATAACCGTGGGGGCGGGGAATCGAGTCACCTCTCCGTCGGACGAATACTCCTCGAGCATCGCCCGTGCGAGGTAGGACTCGTGTGTCTGGCCGCAGTTTAGCGTGTATTGATGGAAATCCGAGCGGACTTTGTCCGCACCCGAGTGAGGATATTTTGTGCAATCGCCGGACGGCCTCTCGTAGGAGATGCTCCGGCACAGGGGCTCCGCCGAGTCATACCCCACCATGATCAGGACGTTATCGTTGGGAAGGGAGTGCTGGCGGACGTCTCCTTGCGACGCGTCGAGGACGACGCGCACGTGTTCGGGCAGGTGGGCGAGTGCATGCTCGCACGCCGCCAGAACGGCTTGAGATTGAACGCCGCCATCGACGTACAGCACATCCGAGGGGCCCAGCGTGCGGATCGCCTCATCCCACGCATCTTCGGGCATGTCCGTCATGCCCGTGCTCATACTCGCACCGTACTGTGTCGCAGGGGGTGACAGGAAGCCGTTGTCGCATCCTTCCACGCGGGGTCCAGCGTCGACGATTCCCTCGCGTGCCAGGGCCTCGGCGATGATCGAGGCGCGTGGGCCCTGCCCGATCGGGCTGAGGGAGACGACCTCGACCCCCATGGCGTGGGCGGCGCACATTGCGGTGAAGGGCAGCGCGAGGTGGACATCCTCGCGGGTGGCCCACTCATGCTCGGTGGGCACGTCGTCCTTGGAATGGCCATCGAATCGGAGCAGAAGCTCGCTCATGACGACGACCCGGCCCGCGGGCGCATCGCCTCGGGCCGCGCCCAGAGGGGTGGGCGCGCTTTCAGCCTCAAAGGGGGCGTATCGGTTGAGGAGATCGGAATTGGGTTCCTCGAAAGAGGACGGCCCGCTCCTCGGTGGACGATCGGGAGCAAGCCCCGCCGCTCGACGGATCCACTCGAGGGGAGTGTGCGCGGACAGCGCCAGGAGCTGGTCGGCGATTCCCAGCACATCGACGTGCGAAACTCCCTCAATGGGGATGACGTCGAGATCCCGCAGCGCGCTGGGCGTATCACACACACCGGCCAACGCCGCGGAGACAGCGTCGTACAGCGCGGGGTCACCACTCTGCTCGCGGAATGCGGAGGGCAATTCCTTGGCCCAGAGATAGAGAACCTGGAAGAAGGCGAGGGGAATGATCCGGTGAGAGGGGGAGATGTCGGCGAGCTTGGCCATGAGGGTGCCCGTTCGCACTCGGACGAGAGGAGAGTGCGAGTTCGCTTTGACGTTGAGGGAACGTCGGGTTGCAGTAAGGACATCGGGCCCCTCCTCGCGCTCTCCGCGTGGCTTCATCGCAGAGACGACATCAACGGCGTCGCACAGGGTAGTGATGGGGGAGTTGTTCCGATTATTGATAAGCAGGGACACCGCTGCGGCGAGGAGCGCCGCAGACTGGAATTCGTTGCGATTCGTACATCCGCAGGCGACCCACACGGTCTCGGCCAAAGCCTCGGGGTCGATCGTCGACATCGCGATGCCGATGGGGACCGCGCACAGGAGTCGGTCGCGAGCGCTCCCGGCCGGGACGCTCCATTGACCCGAACGTATGGCGTGTACGCCGCCCGGGCCTCGTCGTAGCTGGTTGGCGATGGTCAGTGCCGACCGCATCATGTCCGAGACCGTGCCTTCCGGCGAGCCGGACGCTGCCTCATTCGCTGCGTCCGCGCGAACCATGCCGGCCAGTGCCCCGAGCGCGTAGGGAAGTCGTGGATCCATGTGTTCTCTCCTTCTCAGGCCAGGTCGCGTGCCAGCAATTCGTTGGCGGCCGCCTCAATGGCGCCTCGCGCGGACAATGAGGTGGGGGTTGCCAGGGCGGCCGCGCAATTGGCGAACAAAATCCCCCGCTCAGCCGGTATGCCGAGCGCGAGGGCCGCCGCTAGGGTGCCGGAGTGGACCCCTGAGGTCTCCAGGGCTTGCTCCTCGGTCAATGAAGGTACCGCAATGCGTGTGACAGCAGGTCGGATGATGCGCTGATCGTCACGGGTAGGACGCGCGAAACACACCTCGCCGCTATCTGCACGCACCGCGACGTGTCGCCCGGTCAACAGCGACAAGGCTGACGCCTGATGCTCGAGCCGAGCCTCGTGGTCATAGAGGGGGGAGGAGTAGGGGCTCCCTGCAATGAAATACCGCAAGAAATCACTGCCTAGGGGTAACCGCGAGGCGCGCACCGAGATGATGATGTTGTCGAGGGGGAGACCTGGCACGAAACCCTTGTGTGAAGAAGAATCGAAGACCACGCGGGCGTGCTCAGGGAGCCACCGCACGGCTTCACTCAACGCAGGAGCATAAGGCTCGTGGGCGAGCAGAGCCCCGTCGATGTACAGCACGTCCGAGGGGCTCATCGCCGCGATGGCTTGTGCCCACGTGTGGGTGGCGTTCTCAGGCAGGGGATTGTTCGTCGAGACGTCCACGCGCCGACCGTCCTCGACGGTGACATGCAGCCGGTATCGATTGTCGTCCTCCGCGATGCGTGGACCGGCATCAACGATGCCCTCGCGCTCCAGTGCCTGTGAGATCGAGTCAGCAATCGGACCGCGGCCGATCGGGCATAGCGAGACGGCCTCGACCCCCATGCGCCGCGCAGCAACCAGCGCACGGAAGGAGCCTCCCGGTGATGGGCCCAGGTCCCGTGCCCAGATAGTACTCCCGGAGCGGGGATAGTCCTCGGAGCGCAGCGTCTGATCAACGAGGAGTTCGCCGAGGACAAGCACGCGGCCTGGCGTGGTCTCTTCGCGTAGAGCGTCGAGTGGAGTGGGAGGGGTGACGGGCTCGAAGTAGCTCTGTTGGGAACGGAGGGAGGAAGCCAGGTCATTGAACGAGGACCGTGCTGGGGACGCGAGGGACGGCGTCGTGTCATCCGTACCGGGGATGTCGTCCGGGTAGTGCGTGCGTTCCGAGAAGTGTTGTTCCGCGTACTGCTTCAATCTCCCCGAAAAAGCGGTGTCAACCCGTGCAGACCCGTAGGGCTCAAAGAAATCAGCGCCACGAACGGAACCAACCAAGGCGCCCGCGAGGGCCATAATCGCGCGCCTGTGCGGGCCTACGCGGAGGGGAGCGGACAGAAGATGACTGTCCTGGTAGCGCGAGGCCACAGCGAAGGCCAGCGGGATGGCCTGAGCAGCAGAATCAGAGGCCCCGATCTGCTCAACGAGGCGGTCGATGGGGGAGTCGGCGTACGCGTCGATCCGGTATGCCGTATTGAGAGCTCTGCGTGTTGCCGCCAGCACGTCCGGTTCTGGGCTCCACGAGCCTCGCGGCTCCAGGGAAGCCGCGAGGTCGACCGCCCGAACGAGCGTGTTCTCGACGAGGAAGTCCGCGCTGTCAATGCCCAGAGAGATCGCCGCAGCAACTAGGGTGACCGCCTGAAACTCCGGACGTGTCACGTCGGAGAGCGCGCATCTATCCCACACAGCGTTCGCGAATGTCTGGTGGTCGCCGGTTGGCGTGGCAATGCCAGCTGTGACGGCGGAGACGACCAGATCGTGCAGCCGATCATTGCTTGCCCCGAAGGGTGTGTCGGTGTGATCGTCGTTGGAGTCATTGGCGGTGAGCAGCGCGAGGATGCGTTCGCTGATACTCGTCGATTCCTCGACAGGATCACCGATAGCGTCTGCTGCGATCACGTGGCCGAACGCGAGACCGGTTATTGCCCCGCAGGCCCGGTGACAACGAGGATCCATCGGTCATCCCTCCTGTGCGGCGAGCGCATCCGCCGCGGCCTCGATCTGGCTGCGCGTCGGGCACGAGGCCGGGCCGACGGCCGTCGTGGACAGCGCGCCCGCGCAGTTGGCCAGCAGGAGCGCCCTCTCCATGGGGATACCATGCCCGAGGGAGGCTGCCAGGACACCGGAGTGTGCGTCCCCCGCGCCGTTCGTGTCGATCGCCTCGACGTGAGGCGTCGGGATGTGGGCCGCATCCTCATTGCTGGCATTCGGCGCTGTCCCGGCGGGGCGCACAAAGTATGCCCCCGCCGCTCCCGCGCGCACGAGGACGGGATGGCCCAGCAGGCCGAGCATCGCGCGCGCCGCTTCGTGAGGCTCACGGCACCGGTCGCAGACGCTCGAATCCCCTCTCTGCTGACCAATCTCCTGAGCCTCCCTGTGGTTCATCGACACGATGACGTCGTCGGAGGGAAGATCGGACGGGATACCGATCACGGGGGAGACGTCGAGGAGGACGCGCACACCCTCGGGCAGGACGCGCAGCGCCTCCTCCGCGGCCTCCCTGTTCGCGGGGTGGTCCATGAGGTATCCGTCAATGTAGAGCACGTCGCCCGGGTTCATCGTGCGCACGAAGTCTGGCCATGCGCTCTCGGGTGCCATCGTCTCGGCTCCCTTGGTGGAGATGAAGGTGCGCTCGCCCGTGCGGTCCGTGAACGCGATGCAGAACCCGTTATCAATGCCCGCGATGCGAGGCCCGAGGTCAGTGATCCCCTCGCGCGCGAGCGCTGCTTGGATGAGGGAGGAGTAGGGGCCGTCGCCGATTGGGCTGAGGGAGACGGCCTCGGCCCCCATGCGCCGCGCCGCCACGAGGGCGTTGAAGCCTCCGCCCACGTGCATTCCCTCGTCGATGGCCCACACGTCGCCACCGGGCGAGGGCAGGGCCTCGCCGCGCACGGCGAGGTCCACGAGGATCTGGCCCATGAGGACCACGCGTCCCGTGTGATCGTTACCGTCGGTGGTGCCGTGACGGCTGGGTGTAGACGGTTCTGTGTCCGGTATTGAGCGGGCGGTATCAGAGGGTGGAATCATGCTGTTTTCTTCCTAGTTGGACGCCGCATCATCGGAGACGTACACCCGCCGTTCGACGAGGCGCTCGGCCAGGGGAGCCACGCGCGGGCGAGAAACCCTCTCGATTGTATCGAGGTCGTTGGGAGAGAACATCGTGATGCCGCAAATCGCCCCTTGAACGGCGCTGGAAATCGCCGCGATTAAACTTGTCTCCCCGCCGAGGATAGCGGCGCTGACAGCGGCGAAGCGTGATTCGCTCTTGTGAACGAGTGCGAAGGCAGCAGGAACTGCCTGTGTCGGATCCGCGGACGTGCCGGTCGAGTCGCGCAGGCGCTCGAGGGCATCGCTCCGGTAGTTGGCGACGATGTCGAGCGCCTTGCGCGCAGCTTGCAACACGTCAGGCTCGCTATTCGAGGAGCCTCGCGGGGGAAGAGCCGCCACGTAGTTGATCGCTTCTTGCAGGAAAGAAGCGATTCCACTGGCCCTGTAGTTTTTCTTGTCAATGCCCAAGGAGATTGCCGCGGCGACGAGAGCGGCCGCCTGGAACTCCTGCCGGGTGAGGTTCTCGTTTCCGCAGGCCTGCCACACGGCCTCCGCGAAGGCCTCGGGATCTGTCGTCACGGTCGTGATGCCCACCGGAATAGCGCGCAGAGCGTAGCGAGAACCCGCCAGCTCATCACCCGCACGGTCCTCGGCCTCGCCCCTGAGAGGGGAGATGCCTTCCGAGAGTAGCGCCGATGATGACGCGAGAACCTCGCTCGTGACAGCAGTGAGTGTTCCCGCGGGTGCTGCCGGCATCGTGGGGTGTGAGGTGGGCGCGTCCTTCAGAGAGGAAGACCGATGGTAGAGCTCCTGAACCTGCTCCGTCGGCATACCCTTAGCGGGCATGCCGATTGCATCGCCGAACACGACTCCCGCCAGCGCCCCGAAGGCACGGGCACGGCGCTCCAGCTCAACATCGTCTCGCTCTGGCAGGGTGCGAGCCGCGGCCTCGATCTGTTCGCGCGTGGGACACGAGGCCGGACCGGGCATCGTCGAGGCCAAGGCCCCCGCGCAGTTCGCAAGGACGATGCTTCGCTCTATCGCGTTCCCCTCAGCGAGGGCGGCCGCGAGGGCCCCCGTCCAGACGCTGTACGACCCGTCGTGGTCGGTGGACACGACGGTGGGGGCTGGGAAACGGGTCCGTGGTTTGCTCACCTTGTCCGTCGCGTGCCGCGGTCGCGCGAGGAAGGACTCGTACGTCATCGTGCTGACCAGCGCGGAGCGCTTGAGGAGGGACAGGATGAAACTCGCGGCGTGAGCAGGGACGCGGGAGGCGTCGTAGGCGGTGCGATCGGACATGAATCGCTCACCCAAACGCTGTACCGACCCCTGGTCCAGCACCGTCAGGACGCTATCGTTGCGAACATTACGCGGACCGATGAATGCTCCCGACATGTCTTGGATCACTCGTACGTGCTGGGGGAGGTGAGACAGCGCGTGCTCGGCCGCCGCTAGAACAGGTGGATTGGTTTCGATTCCCGCGTCGATGTAGAGCACGTCGGAGGGGCCCAAAGTGCGGATGAACTCGTCCCATGCATCCCGCGGCATGCCCGTGATTGTTTCTGTTTCGCCTGGTCCGAACTTTCTGGTGATAGGCGACATGAACCCGCTATCGCCCCCGGTCACCTGTGGTCCGACATTCACGATCCCTTCGCGTGCCAGTGCATCGGTGATGACTGAGGAGCGCGGGCCCTGCCCGATCGGGCTCAGAGAGATGACCTCGACCCCCATGGCGCGCGCCGCCAGCATGACCGTGAAGGGGCGTGAGAGATAGACACCCTTTCGGGTGGTCCACTCGTTCCCGGCGGGAATGGGGTCCTCCTCGGAGCCCCGGTCGTATCGAAGCATCAGTTCGGACATGACGATGACCCGGCCAGACGACGCCTCTGCAACGTTTGAATCCCGCTGTTCATCGGTGCTTGGGCCATCGGCAGCGGCGCGGGTGGACGCACCAGATTCAGAGGCCTCGAAGGGGGAAGGATCACGCCGGGGTACGCGCGGAATGGAATCGCCCAACGCTCGACGGATCCACTTGATGGGGGTGAGAGGATGCAGTTCGAGGAGCTGACCGGTGATCCCCAGCCAATCCGGCTGGGCGCCCTCAGAGCATTGCGCCAGATTGGGTTCTGGGAGTACGCCGGTTGGCTTGAAGATCCCAGAAAGCGTCTCTGCAACCGCCTCGCACAGCGCCGGAGATCCGCTCAACGCGAAGCACTTCGAGGCCTCGTCGGCGCCTTGTGGAGAGGCAGCCAAGAAGAAAGCGAGCGGAACGATCCGGCTGGAGGGAGCGCAGTCTGACAGCGTTTCCTGAAGTACGGGCGCGGGCGACGAGCGCAGATCAGATTGGGTATTGGCAACCGCCTTCAGGGTGCGCTGGGCCACCTCGAGCACGTCCGGGCTGCTGTCTGTTTCGCCGCGAGGGGTCATTGCGCTCACGACATCGACGGCGTCCCACAGGGGGTCGATGTAGGAAAGAGGACGGGTACGGATGCGGGTATTGATGCCGATGGACACCGCGGCAGCAAGAAGCGCGGCGGACTGAAACTCGTTCCGGCTCGTACACCCGCATACACGCCACACGGTCTCGGCGAATGCCTCGAGGTCAACCGTCGACAGTGCGATGCCGACCGGTATCGCGCACATGAGACGAGCATCAGCGCTCGCGGTGGTGGGTAGCTGCGTCCCTGAGTGGGTGGTGCAGTCCTCGCCCGGTGCTCGCAGAAGCTGGAGGGCAACGGCCATTGCCGACGTTGTGACCTCGCAGCCATGCCCATCGGACGCCTCGAGCGTGTCCGAATGTGCTGCGTCTGCGCGGGCCAAGCCTGCCAGCGCCCCGAGAGCGTAGGGGAGTCGTGGATCCATTCTCGTTTCTCCTTGTTAGGCCTGATCGCGGGTCAGAAGATCGTGAGCGGCCGCCTCGATAGCGTCTCGGGCGGACAATGAGACGGGGGTCGCCAGTGCAGCCGCGCAATTGGCCAGGAGGATCCCTCGTTCGGCACTCATGCCCAGTGCGAGGCAGGCTGCCAGCGTTCCGGAATGAACGTCCGCCATCCGCTCCGCTCTGAACGCCGGATTGATCGAAGGCCCCGCAACCCGTGTGAGAGTGGGGGACAGGATACGGGCGTCATCGAGCGTGGGGCGCGCGAACAGCGCATCATTGTCGGCAGTGCATGCGACGATGTGGCGCGCGCTGAGCAGGCTCAGAGCGCTCGCCTGCTGCTCGGGCTGGTCGCGGTAAAGCGCGAGAGGCGACTCTGCGCTGAAGTGCTCCCTGAACGTCGCATGGTTGTCGATTCGTAGCGACACGAGGACGTTGTCGAGAGGGAGATTGGTGGGGATACCCTCGTCCGATGCCCCGTCGAATACGACGCGCACGTGTTCGGGAACTCCTCGCAGGGCCTCGTTCAGGGCCTGTGCCGTGGTGTCGTCGCCCATGAGCGTTCCATCGATCCACAGAACATCCGAGGGCCCCAGGGATCCAACGGCTTCCACCCACTTGCGCGACGCCGCGGAGGGCATCGGATTCCTCGTCGAAAGGGTCAAGAACCAGCCGTTATTGGTCCCGCGTAGGATCATGCGGTACCCCTCGTCGGCGGAGAACTGAAGGCGGTAGCCGTTGTCCACTCCGCCCAGGTGAGGGCCGGCGTTGACGATATTCATGCGTCGCAGCGCCTGCGTGATGATACGCGCGTTGGGTCCCTGCCCAATGGGGCCGAGCGACACGACCTCGGCTCCCATATGGCGAGCCGCCGCCATGGCCCTGAACATGCCGCCCGCAGTCCGTCCCTGGTCCGACGCCCACACGTGTTGCCCGAGTTTCGGGTACTTGTGTGCGTGCACGAGATGGTCGGCAAAGAGCTCACCGAGGAAAACGACGCGTCCGGGCTGAGAGCCGCCGCGGAGCGCCGCGAGAGGCGTGGGCGGGTTGATGGACTCGAAGTAGCGCTGACGCGTGCGCTGGCCAGAATTGTCATCCTCGAACGAGGAGGGCCCCGACGGAGCGGCCGTGTCCGAGGCGTCAGCGTCGCCGGGGTAAGGCACGCGCTTCGCGAGCAGGTCATGTGCACTCTGTTTGAAGTCCTGCGTGAACACCTTCTCAACCAGGGGGTACCCGTAGGGCCGCAGGAAACTCACGCCACGAACCGCGCCGACCAGCGCGCCGGCGACGGACAGGATCGTGTGCGCTTGGGGGCCGAGGTGTAGGGGAGAGGCCCGGAGGTGGGGGTTCTGGTAGCGGGAGGCCAGGGCAAAGGCCATGGGAACGATCTGCGAGAGCGAATCGCCCGCACCGATGTGCTCGAGGAGACGTTCGAGTGGGGATTCGACGTACTCGTTCATGTCGCTGACGATGTTCAGCGCCCTGCGCGTCGCGGCCACGACGTCAGGTTCCGGGCTCCACTCTCCGCGTGCCTCCAGCGACGAGGCGATATCGACGGCTTTCACCAGAACATCGGCCACGCGGAAGTGCGGGCTGTCGAGGCCGAGTGATACGGCGGCGGCAACGAGGGCTGATGCCTGGAATTCCTGGCGCGTTGGCTCAACCAGCAGGTGGTCGTTCCACACGGCGTCCGCGAAGGCCTGGCGTCCCTTCGTCGAAGTGGAGATGCCGACCTGGACGCCGCCGATCAGTGTCGCGTACTGGCGTTTGGTGGGGGTCAACAGTGACGGCAGTGTCGGCGGCTCCGCCGATGTGTCGACTGTCAGTAGCTCGAGAATGGCTTTGCACACGCTTGCAGCGTTGGTACTTTCCTCGCTCGAGGTATCGACCCCGAGCGACCGACCGTAAATGAGTCCGGCCATCGCCCCGTGGGCGCGATCAAAACGTGGATCCATGTCAGTCTTCCGATTCACTCAGCGCGTCGGCCGCGGCCTCGATCTGGCTGCGCGTCGGGCACGAGGCTGGGCCGGGCACGGTTGAGGCCAGGGCACCCGCGCAGTTGGCGAGCACAAGCGCTCGTTTGAGCGCAACGTCCTGTGCGAGGCAGGCGGCTAGGACACCCGAGTGGGCGTCGCCCGCGCCGTTTGTGTCGACTGTTCTGACACTCGGGGTCGGGATGTGGAAGGTTGACAGGTCGGCTGCGCCATCGGCCGGTGCGAAGTACGCGCCACTCTCATCCTTGCGGACGAGAACGTGATGCCCGAGCCTGGCGGCCAGGGCTGTCGCTGCCTTATCTGCTGGTAGCCAGGAGGGGAACTTTCGCTCCTCGTCAGGAATCCTCTTCCACAGGTCCTGCGACTCATCGTAATTCATGGAAATGATGGTGTTCGACGGCAAACCATCAGGAATCCCGACGACGGGGGAGACGTCCAGGACCACGCGTACTCCCTCGGGGAGGACACGCAGCGCGTTGTCGGCCGCCACCTTGTTGGACGGATGCTCCATGAGAGATCCGTCGATGAAGAGCACATCGCCCGGCTTCATCGTGCGGACGACATCGGCCCACGCGTTCTCGGGGGCCATCGTCTCGGCGCCCTTCGTGGCAATGATCGTGCACGTGCCGTTGCGCGAGACGAGCGCGGTGCGGTACGCGTTGTCGCAGTCTGTCACCCGGGGGCCAACGTCGACGATTCCCTCGCGTGCGAGGGCAGCCTCGATCATCGAGGCGTGGGGGCCGGTGCCGATCGGGCTGAGGGAGACGGCCTCGGCCCCCATTCGGCGTGCCGCCGCGAGAACGCTGAAGCCCGCGCTGACGTGGAGGCCCTCGTCGTTGCCCCAATCAGAGCCGCCGCCGTATACCGGGGCGGCGCCCGCTAACACGTGGTCCACGAGGATCTGCCCCATGAGGACGACTCGGCCCGCCCCGGGATCGGAGGACGAGGCCGGGGCCGGCACCTCGGGGACGTCGGCCTCGCTCGCACCCTCAGTCTCGGGGGACGTGGGTGCGTCTGCGGCAGGCTCGTGAGCCGCACGCAGCTCCAACAGCTCGAGGGCGACGGACGGCAGGTCCAGGCGGGAGGCGAGTTCAACCTGGGCGAGGCCGCGGCCGACAAAGACCTCGAAGCCGAGGGCGGCGCCCAGGATCGCGCCCGCGATTGCGCCGATCGTGTCGGTGTCCCCACCGATGTTGGCGGCGTCCAGCAGCGCCTGCGGGGAGGGGTCTCGCGCGAGCAACGCAAATGCCATGGGGATCGCCTGCGCCGAAGCCACGGACGTGCCCACCTGCTCGACGAGGCATTCCAGGGATGATGAGGCGGGGTTGGCGACCAGCTGCATGGCCCTGCGCGTCGCCGCGATGACGTCGGGGTCGGGGGTCCACGCGCCGCGCTCGGGCAGCGAATCGACGTAGGAGAGGGCCTTCCATAGCAGGCCCCTCAGATCCGGGGTCGTCGAGCGCGCCGCGTCAATACCCATGGACACGGCCGCCGCCACGAGGGCAGCCGACTGGAAACCCTGGCGCGTCGCGTGCGTGACCTGGCAGGACGACCAGACGGCATCCGCAAAGGCCTCCGGATCGGCCGTCGACATCGCGATACCGATCGGGGTGACGCGCATCGCCGCGCCGTTCGTGGTCCCCGCCCCACCCACAGTCAGCGGGTCCTCGCCCGCGCGCACGCGCTCGAGCGCCGCCTTCGTGGAGGGTCCCAGCAGGTCGAGCGACCCGCGCTCGATCATCGAATCCTCCCAGGCCAGCAGAGCGTGGGCGAACTCGCCCGCGTCCAGGGCCACGCGACCCGAGGAAGTGCCCCGGCCTCGTACCAGGAGAGACGCCACCAGCAGCGCCTGCTCCGTGTCATCCGTGACCGAGCCAGCGGGCATCCCCGGCGCGTAGGGCTGCGAGGCGTCACCGTCGACGAGGCCGGTGATCGTCCCGTACACTGCGCGGATCTGCTCCGGGGACATCGCCTGCGTCGGCATGCCCAGCGCGTCTCCGAGCGCCAGGCCAGCCAGGGCGCCGTACGCGCGAGAAAAACGAGGATCCATGATGCACCTCCAACGCGGGCGCGCGCCCGCAGATAGCGTGAACGCCCCGGAACCTTCCGAGGCGACCAGTAGGCCCAGGGGGACTCGAACCCCCAACCTACGGATTAAAAGTCCGCTGCTCTACCATTGAGCTATAGGCCCAGCAGCCCCATTGTAGGAGGAAGAAGTCCCCATGGCCCAATCGAAGATGCCGCGACGCCCCGCGATGCTCGACGCCGCCCGGGCTGACGCCATCATCGGCGACGAAGACCCCGCGGCCACCGCGGCCGTTGCGCACACCGCCGCCTGGGCCCTCATGGGCGTGGGTGACGAGACCTTCACTGACGCCGACGTCGCGCGCCTGCGCGAGACCGTGCGCACCAGCGGGGTGGATACGATCGCGCACGTGTGGTCGCGCAGCCCCGAGTTCACCCTCCCCGGGGCACTGTGGCGCGTCTACCTGCTGCACGAGTGGTACCACCGCGACCCACTCCTCGTAGCCGAGCGCTACGCCGAGGGCTCGCGTGCGCCCATCATCCAGGGCCTCGAGGCCCCGGTCGAGCTGCGGCCCCTGAGCCTCATCATGGAGGAAGTCGACTCGCTGCTGCGCGGCGACCTGACCGACGACGACCTGGAATACGTGCTGGGCGAGGCCTCGCGGGCCATGCGCGTGCTCGCCGCCGGCGAGGCCGGGGCCCTGTGGATCGAAGACCCCGCCGACCCGCTCGCCCACCGCGTCACGATGCGCCACTCCGCGCTGCTGGTCACCGCCGACGAGCTCGACGTCGCCGCGCGCGAGGCGGCCGTCGGCACCCTTGACTGAGCCTTCGTCGGTAGCGCCCGGGCTGATCTCGGCGTCCCCCGGACGGACTCGTGGAAGGCCCGAACCGGGGTGACGTGGCGCGCCCACCAGGGCACGGGCGCGTGCGGGCGACTACCCTTGTCCCTATGCGTCCGATGCCAGCCCCCCGCCCCCAGCGACTCGTTCGCTCCGCGGGCGCACTCGTCTGGCGCTTCACGGACCCCGAGCGCGTCGCCGTCCCCGGTGAGTCCATCGACCCCGCGGACATCGAAGTCCTCATGGTTCATCGGCCGCGCTACCACGACTGGTCCTGGCCCAAGGGCAAGACCGAAAACGGTGAGTCCCTCGTCGCCGCCGCCGTGCGCGAAGTCGAGGAGGAAACCGGCCAGATCATCACGCTCGGCGCCCCCCTGACGACCCAGCGCTACCGCCTGGGCGGCGGACAGACCAAGGAAGTCCACTACTGGGTGGGCACCCCCGTCCCCGCCGGTCACGCCTCCGAGCGCCTGCGCGCCCCCGTCGCGCGCGCCCCGCGCACCGAAATCGACCAGACCGCGTGGACCTCGCCCGAGCGCGCCGCCGACATGCTCACGCGCCGGGGCGACCGCCGCCTCCTCGCCGACATCGTCGCCCGCGCCCGCGAAGGCCGCCTCGTGACCACGACGCTCCTCGTCCTGCGTCCGGGGCAGGGCCTTAGCCCGCTCCTCGACGAGGCCGGGGACACCCACGCATCCGCCTCTCCTGCCGCTTCTTCCGGCGGCTCCGCTGCGCCCGCTCAGGTGGCGGTTCCTTCCAAGCCTCGCCCCGCGCCGACCCCCGCCATGGTGGCCTCCGCCGCGGCCAGGAGGGCCGCCCAGGTGGAGCAGGCCTCGGCGAAGAAGATTGAGACCGTGCCGGAACCCGTCGACCCGCCGCTCAGCCGCTTCGGCGTGCGCCAGGCGTTCGACCTCATCGACCTGCTCTCGAGCTTTGGTGTGGCCCGCGCGTTCGCGTCGCCGGCAGCCCGCTCGCGCCAGAGCCTCACCCCGTGGGCGTCGATGGGCGGGGGATCGGTGACCCTCGTCGAGTCCCTCGATCTGACCGCCTCCGGCTCGGATATTCAGATCGACGCTGAGGCGCGCCTCGGACGCGTCCGTGCCTTCGCGGCCGAGCGCCTGCGCGAGCACGCGGCCCCCACGGTCCTGTCTGTCGCCGGCCCTGCGCGCGATGCCATCATCGAGGAGATCCGCGCCTACGCGTCGGCTCCCGTCGCCGGCGCTGAGGCCCCGTGTCTGAGGCACGGCCAGGTCCTCGTTGCCCATGTCGAACACGGCCCCGATGGGCTCGTCGTCGCCGCCCTCGAAACCCACGGCGTCACCACGAAGGACCCCACCGCGCCCGCGCGCAAGGCCTCCAAGAAGCACTGAGGCGGCCCGGCACAAGCCGAGCCGCCATCAGAGCGCACGAGCGCAGGTCACATGCCGGAGTCCTTCACGGACTTGGACAGCTTCTCACCGTCATTCGAAATCGCGATGCACACGATGTCGCGGTCGCCCCGCTTCCAGCTCGCCTCCGTCGGGAACAACGTCGTGATCTCCAAGTCGGAGTCGTCGTAGGCGGCGCCCACGTATCCCTCGAAGGTGGCGGTGCAGACCTCGGTCATGCGATCGTTGAGCGCGGAGTCGGAGGGGCGCTCGCCGTCAGTGAGCTTTTCGATGTGGTAGACCTCGCCGTCGTGCTCGGCGGTGCACTCGACGACCTCGACGCGCGAGATGGTGCTGCCGTTCGGCAGCTGCACGCACTGACCGACCTCGACGTTGAAGGCCGAGGTGTTGCCGCCCAGCAGGGAGCAGGCGGACAGAGTCATGGACAGGGCCGCGACGGACGACGCGAGCGCAAGAGTGCGGGTAGAAACGCGGGACATGATGCTCCTTGGGTGATGGGACCGTGGCCGATGGGATGCGATGCACACGGGACGGCGACACTGACTGTCCGGTAGGACTTCGGTGTCGATGGTGACACTATACAAGGCGCAGGTCGCAGGGGTAAAAGCGGTGGCGACCCGGCACAAGCCGAGCCGCCACGCCAGTCAGGTCATGCAGACAGGGGCGGCTGCGCTTACTAATAAGAGTTCTGTGCCGATTGATTCAGCTTCGATCCATCTGCGGCGAAAAGGTAGCAGGCGATGTCGCGGTCGCCCTCGGACCAACTTTCATCACTCGGAAATAGCCAGCCGTAGTCGAGCGTCGTTTCGTCAGGAAGTGCGCCGACGTAGGGCTCGAACGATGCTAAGCATAGTCCAAGGCTTCGGTTCTCCAAGTCGTTCTCAGAGGGAAGGTCATCGTCCGTAAGCTCCGCTACGTAGTACACCTCGTTGTCGTGTGGGGTTGAACAGTCGACGGCCATCACCTGCGTATCTCCCGCAGTCCAGTCCTGGAAGCACTGGCCCACCTCGAGATCGGCGAAGTAAATGAGCCCAGTGGCTGGCTTCGATGGGGCAGTGGGATTTCTCCCGCTGGACGAGGTGGGCGCCGGGTTGGGCGACGAGCTGCGAGGCCTGTAGCTGGGTACGCACGCGGACAGCCCCAGGCTCAGGATGGCGGCCGAGACTCCGAGGACCAGCGCGGGGCGCGCGGGGCGGGACGTGAAAGAGCTGAGGGACATGATTCTCCTTGTGCGTTGAGATCTCCGGTTACTTGTTCGAGCCCTTCATGGAGCCGGACAGCTGAGTGTCCGTGCCGTCACCGGAAATGATAAAGCAAATGATCTCGCGGTCGCCCTGCTCCCAGCTGCCCGGGGACGGGTAGAGGATCGTGTAGTCCAGCTCGGACTCCTCGTAGGGGATGCCCACGTATCCCTCGAAGGCCGCCAGGCAGGCGTCGCCGCCCATGTCCTCGAGCTCGGAGTCGCTCGGGCGCTCGTCCTCGGTGACCTGGGTTAGGTGGAAGACCTCGGCGTCATGCAAGGCAGAGCAGTCGGTGGTCTCCAGGTCGGTGATGTTATCACCAGTGGGCAGCTGAACACACTGGCCGACCTTCATGCTAAAAGCGGAGGTGCGCGGGCCGAAAGAGAGCAGGCTGCAGGCCGACATGGTCATGGCCAGGGCAGCCGCCGAGGCCGTCAGAGCCAGGACGCGAGTCATGGTGCGGGACATGGTGCTCCTTAAGGGGGCTGTGTTGGATGGGGTATGCGCTGGTCGGCACTGTACGAACTATAACAATCGAAATACCGGATGGTAAAAGTATCGGGTGGTGCGTGGCAGGAAGCCGCACACCACCCGATGACAGTCGGATGTTGGTCGAACCCTACAGGCCCGACTCCTTCACCGACGAGGTGAGCTTCGAATGATCCAACGGACGCGCCAGGCACACGATCGAGCGATCGTTTTGCGCCCACGAATCCTTCGTCGGGATCATCCACGTTGCGTCGAGGGACGAGGTCAGATAATCCGACCCCACGTACGCGTCGAACGCGGAAATGCACTCGGTTTCGGCCTGCCGGTTGAGCGCCTCGGCGCCCGGGAAATCCCCGTCCGCCGCGGACGCCAAGGCAAAGACCTCAGCGTCATGCTCGCGCGTGCAGCTAGTCTTATCGATCGTCGTCGCCGTGGTCGCGCTCTTATCCTCCGGCAGGAGGATGCACTGCCCGACCCGCATGTGCATGACGGACGAATCCGAGCATGCCGCGAGCGGGGCAGCGGCAAGAGCGACGACCGCAGCCGTCACGACGAAGCGACCACGCATCAGTGAACTCCAAGAGGCAGCGCCACGACGAGGTACACGATGCCCGACACCAGAGCGGCGGCCGGCAGGGTGAGGAACCACGCGATGACGATGTTGCCCGCGACGCCCCAGCGAACCGCCGAGAAACGCTTCGTGCAACCCACACCCATGATCGCCGTCGACACGACCTGTGTCGTCGAGATGGGGGCGTGAATGACGTAGGAGCACAGGTACAGGATCGAGGCGGACACGGCCTCGGCCGTGAATCCGCGAGCCGGATCCAGGTCGATGATCTTACGGCCGATCGTGCGCATGATGCGCCCGCCGCCAGCCATCGTGCCCAGTGAAATCGCCAGAGCGCCCGACACCTTCACCCACAGCGGCACGTTCATCTCGCCCGTGATGGGATCGAGGATGTTGTGTGTCTCGCCGTAGCCGCCGGCCAGTAGCGCCATGACGATGATGCCCATCGTCTTCTGCGCGTCCTGGATGCCGTGGCCCAGGGCCATGGCAGCCGAGGAGAAGCGCTGCGCGGCGCGGAAGCGGCGCATCGTGCGGTGATACTGCGCCTTGCGTAGCGCCCACAGCACGAGCTTCATGGCGATGTAGCCGACGACGAAGCCGATGATGGGGGAGGCGAACATCGGGATCACGACGTGGCTCATGATGCCCCACCAGTGCACGACCGTGCCGCTCATGAGGCCTGCGCCGACCATGCCGCCGATGAGGGCGTGCGAGGAGGACGAGGGGAGGCCAAACCACCAGGTGATCAGGTTCCAGATACAGGCGCCCAGCAGGGCCGCCAGGATGATGACCAGGCCCTTTTGCTGCATCTCCGGCAGGGGAGACTCGGCGTAGTCGCTGATCGAAATGATGCCTTTACCGACCGTCTTGGCGACGGCCGTGCCCATCATGGCTCCGATGACGTTCATCGTCGCGGCCATGAGGAGCGCCGCGCGGGGAGTCCACGCGCGCGTCGACACGGAGGTCGCGATCGCGTTCGCCGCGTCGTGGAAGCCGTTCGTGTAGCTGAAGAACAGCGCGACGGCGATGACGACGCAGACGAGGATCAGATTCAGATCCACGGCTCAGGATTCCTTCAGTGCGAGGGACTCGATGACGTTAGCCAGCTCCTCGAAGGCGTCGGCGCAGGACTCGAGGCCCTGGACGATGTCCTTGAGCTTGATGATCGTGATCGCGTCGAGGCCGGAGTCGAACAGGGCCGTCAGCGTGCGACGGTAGGCCAGGTCGCCCTCGTTCTCGAGGCGGTTGACCTCGATCCAGTAGTCGCGCATGTCGACGGGCGACTTGAGCTTGGGCATGTTCTCCGCGGTCAGGTCCGCGCAGTGCTTGATGACGGCGATCTGCTCGTTGAGCAGGGAAACCAGGGAAGTGGGGATGTCGGCAATGCCGTAGACGACCAGGAGGTCGCCGGCCTCGTCGATGAAGTCCAGGCAGTCGTCCAGGTGGGACGCCAGGGACTGCAGGTCTTCGCGGTCGAAAGGCGTGATGAACGAGGAGTTGATGCGCTGAACGATCGCGTGGTTCAGTTCGTCGCCGCGGTGCTCGACCTCGTGGAGCTGATCGCGCAGGGCGATGCGCTCCTCGGGGGAGGCGGCGTAGATGTGCGTCAGGAACTCGACGGCCTGCACGAGCTGGCGGGCCTGGGATGTGAAGTCTTCAAAAAAGTCAGGGCCTTGGGTCTTGTTTCGGAATCCCATGGTGTATTCGGTCCTTCCAATGGTGAACAGCACTATTGTGCTACGTGTAATCGTCGGTCATGGGGTGGTGAGACTTCAAGTTCAGAGATGGAATTGTGACCCCATATTGGGTGTTCTATCTCACGGCGATGGGTGATTGGACGACTTCCGTCGCATTCGCGAGGTCGGGGCGGGGTATGGCGTTCATAAAGGCCCTTGTGGGTGGGTTGAAGGTCCCTATCGGTCGGGCGGTGTGTGACTTGTTCGACTACCATTGAGGTGTGACCGGGACCAAGCGCCCGTAAGCGCGGGTGTGGGGTCCGGCATGATTGATTCTGTCAATCGAGGACGCAACTGCGGCCTCGACAATCCGAAATGCCTCAGGAGGCAAAATGTCCGTGACCGAACAGGACGTGCGTGCAGCCGCTCCGGCGAACGCTCCCGAAGATGTCATCAAGTGGGTTGCTGAAATTGCTGAGCTGACCACGCCTGACGCCATCGAGTTCTCCGACGGCTCCCAGGAGGAGTGGGATCGCCTGACCTCTCAGATGGTCGAGAGTGGCATGTTCACCAAGCTCAACGAGGAGAAGCGCCCCAACTCGTTCCTGGCTCGCTCCAAGCCGTCCGACGTTGCGCGTGTTGAGTCCCGTACCTTCATCTGCTGTGAGAAGGAAGAGGACGCCGGCCCGACGAACCACTGGGCCGACCCCAAGGAAATGAAGGCCACCCTGCGTGAGAAGTTCACGGGCTCCATGAAGGGCCGCACCATGTACGTGGTGCCCTTCTCCATGGGTCCCCTGGGCGGCCCCATCTCCCAGCTCGGTATTGAGATCACCGACTCCCCCTACGTCGTTGTCAACATGCGCATCATGACCCGCATGGGTGCTGCTGCCATGGACCTCATCAACGAGGGTCGCGTGTGGGTTCCCGCCGTTCACTCGGTCGGCGCTCCCCTCGAGCCCGGTCAGGAAGACTCCACCTGGCCCTGCAACGACGAGAAGTACATCACCCACTTCCCCGAGACCAACGAGATCTGGTCCTTCGGTTCGGGCTACGGCGGCAACGCCCTGCTCGGCAAGAAGTGCTTCGCCCTGCGTATCGCCTCGACCATGGCCCGCCGCGACGGCTGGATGGCCGAGCACATGCTCGTCCTGCGCCTGACCCGCGAGTCCACCGGCCAGCAGTTCCACGTCACCGCCGCCTTCCCGTCGGCCTGTG
>ERZ1699235.271-NODE-271-length-23141-cov-3.976971_pt1 | contig 23141 bp, 11 predicted proteins | sample MGYA00581546_ERZ1699235 | MGnify/ENA primary metagenome ERZ1699235 (study PRJEB42319, sample SAMD00040334) | human oral metagenome | material: saliva | host: Homo sapiens | study: EMG produced TPA metagenomics assembly of PRJDB4115 data set (Metgenomic analysis of... | reverse complement strand
CCAGTAACTGGCCCTAGTTCCAGTAACTGGCCTTAGTTTTCGGGGTGCTCGTTCTCTTTTTCGCGGCTGCTTGGGGCGGCGCTGCCAGATTTGGGGCTGGGCTGCACAGAGTCTCCAGATTTCGGGTTGCTGCCTTGGGCGGCGCTGCCGGGATCCTTGGGCTTGCTAGGCTGGGGGCCGCTAGTGGGCTCTGTGGGGTTCTTAGCGGGTTGGCCGGCCTGTTCGTGGCCAGCCTGTTCGTGGCCTGCCTGGTTGGGGCTGGCCTGGGGGCGCTGGGAGCGGTTTTGCTGGAGCTGTTCGCGTTGGCGACGGCGCTTTTCGGCTTGCACCTGCTCATCTAATTTACGCAGGAAGTCAGGGTCGTCGTCGGGAGCTGCCGGGGCGGAAGCGTGGTGCGACAGATGCAGATCTACGCCTTTTTCCGCAGACCAAAGCCCGCCACTGAGCTGCCCGCCGCGTTTCTCAGCGGCGCTTACCCGGGAGGTAATGATCCAGGCCAGGGGGCCAAGCATGATGGTGGAGAACATTAAAATCAGCGTAATCCACAGGTGTTTAGGCATACGCGCAGGCATATCCTCCTCGGGTGTGCGTACGCAGTCAATGAGGGCATACAGCGCCAAGGCGATCACGAATACCATTAGGAAAAGCCGCATAAGTGCAGCTTAACCATATTTTTGTGACTTGGTAGTCATACCATTGAAAGCGTGAGCCTTTTTCGCATCCAGCGCACCCAGAGTGCAGCGCAAATTGAAGAGTTCGCCCAGCTGTTAGCTAGGCGCATGTCTGCGGACGCTTCCGACGTCGTCGGCCGGGGCGGGCATTTACGTAAGCCACAAACCTCCGCTCCAGGGCTGGTCAGCCGCAGTAGTTTGAGGTCCGCCGACGTGGCCCACGCCCAGGCCCGTTCGCTGGCGAAACAGTATTTGCGCCCTAGCCGCGAAATTATTGTGCCTATCGCACCCCATGAGGATACGCGGGAGGTGGCCGCGAATTTGGCGCGGCGGATCCCGGCCCGAGCTAGTGGCCGCAGTGTGGGGGTGGAAATGGTGCTGCGTACGTCTGGCTCAACTACCGGCACTGGCAAGCTGGTGGGGGTGTCGATGGATGCGCTGGTAGCGTCGGCACGGGCCACCCATAAACGCCTGGGTGGGCCGGGAATTTGGGTGCTGGCTTTGCCCGCCTATCATGCCGCTGGGGTGCAGGTTTTGGTGCGGGCGGCGGTGGCCGGCACGCACGTGTTTAACGCCTATAAGGAGGGTGGTTTTGACCCCCAGCATGTGGCGCAGGTTATCGACGCCGCCTGCGTAGCTGCTGCTGATTGCGACGCAGCTTCTTCCTTTGACGACGACGCCGTTAGTTCCTGCGCTGGTGGCGTTGGCGGGGAGGCTGAGGGGGCGCTCGCTGCTGACGACTCCGGCAGGGCTTGCCCGGTGTATACCTCGCTGGTGCCCACGCAGTTGCGCCGGGCTTTGGATGATGAGCAGCTGCGCGGCGCTTTGGCGCGGCTAGATGCGGTGCTGATTGGGGGAGCGGCAGCTGATGCACAGCTGTTGGAGCAGGCTAAAGCTGCCGGGATTAGGGTGGTTACCACCTATGGCATGAGCGAAACTTGTGGCGGGTGTGTCTATGACGGCCAGCCACTGCCTGGGGTGAGTATGGATGTAGATCAGGCCACCGGGGCAATTTGGTTGTCTGGGCCGATGCTGGCCACCGGCTACCTGGGTGATGAGGAGCGAACTAGGCGCTGCTTTGTTAGCCGCCCCCAGGCCGGGGTGGGGGCAAGCGGCGTAGGTGGAACTGCGAGCGCGGCCGAAAGCACTGAGGCTGGTGCGACCAGGCCGGGCGCTGAGACCGGGCCGGGTACCGGCTCTGATGCGGGCGCCGGTGAGCCGGCCAGGCGCTGGTTTATTACCTCTGATCGTGGCCATATTGTAGATGGGCGTCTACAGGTGCTTGGGCGTCTAGATGACGTCATTATTAGCGGCGGCATTAAGGTGGAGCCTGGCCCGATTGAGGCATTACTGGCCTTAAACCCGCTGGTGAGTGAATGCGCGGTGGTGGGTTTACCCGATTTGCAGTGGGGGCAGGTGGTTACCGCAGTGGTGGTGCCCGCTTCAATGCCGGGCCTGGGCCGGGTAGATGAAGGTGCTATTTTGGCCCAAATTCGTGTCTATCTGGAACAAAAGCTTAGTGGCGCCCAATGCCCTAAGCAGGTGCTGCTAGCTGATGCGCTGCCCTATAAGGGCATCGGTAAAGTTGACCGGCGTGCCCTAGCCCAAAGCTTGGCGCGTGCATAACTAGCTAGAAGCATAACTAAAGAAATAAACAGCTTGGGGGTGGAACACTGTTCCACCCCCAAGCCTTGGTTTAGCTAGTTGTCTTCAGCCCCTGGGGGCTCGCCTGCCATTTAGGGCAGCGAGTCGGGCTGCCAGTGCTGAGCCTAGCGGCGTCAGTTGTTCAGCTCGCGTTCGGCGCGCACCTGGCGGGTAGCGGCCACCAGGTTTTCCAGCGAAGCCTTGGTTTCGGCGTAGCCACGAGTCTTTAGACCACAGTCGGGGTTAACCCACAGGCGAGAAACCGGTACGGCGTCGGCAGCTAGGCCGATCAGCTGCGCCAACTCTTCCTCGCCGGGCACGCGCGGGGCGTGAATGTCCCACACACCAGGGCCAATGCCGTGGTCGAAACCAGCCTCAGCCAGCTCGGGGACAACCTCCATCTTGGAGCGGGCCGCCTCAATGGAGGTTACATCCGCATCCAGGCCCTTGATAGCGTCAATGATCTGGCCAAACTCGGAGTAGCACAGGTGCGTGTGAATCTGGGTGTCTGGGCGCACGCAGGAGGTGGCCAGGCGGAAGGAACCCACCGACCAGCCCAGGTAGTCGGCGTGGCGCTCAGCGTCCAGGGGCAGCAGCTCACGCAGAGCCGGCTCATCCACCTGGATGGCGGCAATGCCGGCAGCTTCCAGGTCGCTAACCTCGTCGCGCAGCGCCAAACCAATCTGGTCAGCAATTTCGCCCAGAGGCAGGTCATTACGCGGGAAAGACCAGGCAATGATGGTCACTGGGCCGGTGAGCATACCCTTAACCGGCTTGTCGGTTAGCGACTGGGCGTAGCTGGTCCAGCCCACAGTCATGGCGGCCGGACGCGACACGTCACCCCACAGGATCGAGGGGCGGGTGCAACGCGAACCATAGGACTGCACCCAGCCGTTGCGGGTGGCGGCGAAGCCATCAAGCAGCTCAGCGAAGTACTGCACCATGTCGTTACGCTCAGCCTCACCGTGCACCAGCACATCTAGGCCCAGCTCTTCCTGCAGCTTGATTACCGCAGCGATTTCTTCACGCATACGCTCCTGGTAGTCGGCGTCAGAAAGCTCGCCGCGTGCGTTGGCGGCGCGAGCCTTACGAATCTCAGTGGTCTGCGGGAAAGAACCAATAGTGGTGGTGGGTAGCGGAGGCAGGTGCAGGCGCTGGGCTTGGGCAGCTTCACGCTCCAGGTAGGGCTCACGGGCGCGGTCGGTGTCGGTCAGGGCGGCGGTGCGGCTGCGGACCTCGGGGCGTACCACGCCAGGGGCGGCGGCGCGCTGCTCTAGGACGCGGGTCGCCTCGGCTACCTCGCCGTCGATGGCCTCCCAACCCTCATCTAGGCCGCGAGCCAGAGTAACTACTTCCTGCACCTTCTGGTCGGCGAAAGCCAACCAGGCATGTAGGTTTTCGTTCAGCGTGGGGTCATCCCAGGTTTCCAGGGCGGTGTCGTGAGGCACGTGCTGGAGCGAGTTGGAGGTAGCCACAGTCACCTTGGCGGCGCCCAGGGCTTGGGCGGCGGTTAGGGTCTGGCGTAGAGCAGCCAGGTCGGCGCGCCAAATGTAGCGGCCGTCCACAGCCCCAACCACCAGGGTCACCCCAGACAGGTCGGCGTCCTTAGGTAGGCTGCCGCGCAGGGTGTCAACGTGGATAGCTTCCACCCCGGTCTTAGCTAGGGCGCCTACAGCCTGGGAGGCGTCCCCATAGGGGGTGGTCACCAGGATCTGGGGGCGGTTAGTGGCTTTAGCTAGGCGCTCATACACGCCCACAGCCAGCTCGGCCAGCTCAGCGCGGGGGTGCGAGAGGTTGTCGGAGGTTAGGGCCGGCTCATCCAGCTGCACCCAGGGGGCGCCAGCCTCGTGCAGTGAGGCCAGGGCCTGCTCGTAAGCGGCCACAGCCTCATCAAGGCGGCTTAGCGGGTCAAAGTCGGGGGTGGCCGGGTCAGCCTTAGCTAGTGCCAGGTAGGTCAGCGGGCCCACCAACACCGGGCGGGTCACGTAGCCCCACTGACGGGCCTGCACGAACTTACGGGTGACGGCGTCGTCGGCAAAACGCAGCGGAGTGTCAGGACCAATCTCGGGGACCAAGTAGTGGTAGTTAGTGTCAAACCACTTAGTCATCTCCTCGGGGCCCACCTTTTCATCCCCACGGGCCAGGGCGAAGTAGAGGTCTAGACCCTCACGGCCGGCAAAACGCGGGGGGATAGCACCCAGTAAAACGGTGGCGTCTAGCACCTGGTCGTAAAAAGAAGGTGCGTCAGCCAGGGAGGCGTCAGAGGCGCCCAAACCCAGTTCAACTAGGCGCGCCAGGTTCTCCTGACGTAGCTTGCTGGCGGCTTCAAGCAGCTCAGTCTCGCTGCTGCGCCCGGCCCAGTAGGCCTCCAGGGCGCGCTTTAGCTGACGCTGACGGCCAATGCGCGGATAGGCCAAAATGGTGGCGGTGGGGAACTGCGTAGTTGCAGCAGACATGGGTGTTCTCCTTGATTTTCTTGGATTAGCGCGCACGAAACTAGACGCACGCTAGTGGGTAGCTAATGGTTGATGGTTACGGATTGACGACGACGGCGCTGGTTTAGCGCGCAAGTAGCGGGGAGTGGTGCGCACTAGGCTCCACACCCATTAGAGACAAAATGTCTAGTACCGGCTTGGCCTTGTTGAAGGTGTATAGGTGCACGCCGGGGGCGCCCGCATCCAAAACCGAGTGGATCAGTTTGGAGCCAAAAGCCGCGCCGAAAGCGTCACGTTGTTCTTGGTGCTGGTAGCCGGCCAAAGTGGATAGCAGCTGTTCGGGCACCTCAATGCCGGTTAGGTCTTGGACGCGGCGCAGCCGCGCCGGGTCGGTGGCTGGCAGGATACCGGGAACAATCGGGATGTGTACGCCGGCACGGCGGGCGCGTTCCACGAAGGAGGCGTACACCTCTGCATTCCAAAACAGCTGGGTGATGGCGAAAGAAGCGCCGGCTGCCTGCTTAACTAGCAGCCGCTCCACCTCCTGGGCGGGGGTGGTGCCAGCCGCCGGGTTGCCAGCCGGGAAGGCGGCCACCGCAATGGTTAGGGGCTTAAAAGCTGAGCGCAGCGCCTCACCGGGGTGGGCGTCGCAGCGGCGCTGTTCAACCGTGCGGATCAGGTGGATTAGCTCAGTGGCACTGGCGACGCCGTTAGGGCCGGGCTCCCAACTGGTTTCGCCTGCCGGGGGGTCACCACGCAGAGCCAGGAAGGTACGCACCCCAGAGTCCAGGTAGTCATAAACCGTGGAAACCACTTCAGCGGTGGAGTTACCCACGCAGGTCAGGTGGGCGATGGGCTGGATGGGGGTGTCTGCCACCAGGCGGTGCACGGTGGCGCGGGCGTTTGAGCGGTCCTTGCCACCAGCCCCGTAGGTGACAGACATGAAGTCGGGGCGCACTTGCAGCAGCTGATCCACTGTCTGCCAGAAGGGGGCCTCCAGGGAGGGTTTGCGCGGAGGCATAACCTCAAAGGAGAGCAAGGTGGGCTCATGGTCGTGGGTACAGGGGCAGGCGTAAATGTCGTTAGAGAAAGGCACTATAGAAACTTTCGTGTTTGTGACCGTGCCTTCGCATAAGTGCATTGCGCTGGTTGCGGCGCCTGGTAGCTGCACTCAGGTAGCTACAGATATGCCTGTAGTTATGGTGAGACTAATGAATATGGTTTAGTGCGAAGGAATGGTCAGTGAATGGCGGACAACAGCGTCAGCTACACATTCGAGCACGAATCGATCCACATACGCACATGCGCTGGGGGAATTCGAATTTGGTCCAAACACTCATAGTGGTTTGATGCTAACACATCTGAGCGGCTGTGCAATCACCAGTTTGTCTGGTGGACAAAATTGAGACTGCGCTGAGGGGTGTGTTGAGGGATGCAGCGAAGGTAGCGCTGAAGGCTGTGAAGGGCACACCAAGGGGTGACAAAGCTCAAAAATGCCCTGATAGATTGCTAACTAAATACCTAGGTTTTATGGGGAAGGCTCCCCATCGCGCTAGGGTGAAGGCTAGACCTAGGGTGTTTGTTGCCCTGCTTGTGCCCTCAAAGCGCGCTGGCGGCAACATAAACCTACAAATCCCCGGCCCTACCAGGCTGAACAGTGGCCGGCAGTGAGAGTCTCGCGAGCTCTGGCTGCCAGCTCCAAAATTTTCAGTGAGGTTAAAAATTGAAGCTGCCCAAGTTGGTGCGCTCCAAGCGCCAAGGCGCCGATAGCTCTGCCCATACACGTTTACGTGCAGGCATGGGAGCCCGAATTAAACTTCGCAACCTAATCGGTGCGGCCACCGCCGTAGCTACTGCCTCCGTGGTGGCCCTGGCAGTAGCCCACCCGGGCATTGTTTCCAAAGAAGTAAACCTCAACGACGGCGGCGTGTGGGTAACCAACCAGGACATGCGCCTGGTTGGGCACCTGTCTTACCAAGCCCAAGCCCTCGACGGGCGCGTACGCACCGACTCCACTAACTTTGATGTACGCCAAAACGGCGCCACAGTGTTTGTAGCTAACACTGATGGTGGATCTTTTACTCGCGTAGACCCTGCCCGCGTGGCCCTGAAAGAATCCATTAAATTCGCTGGCGCTGACAAAATCCAGATGGGCGGCTCACGTATCGGCTATGCGGATGCTAAAACCGGCAAAGTTTGGCTAGCTGACGCCGCTCAGGCTGCCAGTTTCAACCCCGCCACCGCCTCCCCGGTGGTGACCGACATGCCTGGCGCGGTGTTAAGTATCGGTAGCGACGGCGTCGCCCACGTAGTAAGCCTAAAAGCCGGCAAAATTAAGACCCTCACTCCTGCAGGTGAGCAGCTAGACGTAAGCGAAACTAAACTGCCTAAACTCGCCAACAACGCCAAATTGCAGGTCAGCGCGGTAGGTAAGCAGGCGGTGGTGCTAGATACCAAAAACAACACGCTGGTACTGCCCAGCGGAGACGCCGTCCACCTAAACGGCACCGACCTGCAGCTACAAGAAGCCGGCCCGGAAGCTAAAGACGTGCTGGTAGGCACGCGGGGGGCGCTGCTGCGAGTAAACCTGGATGACAAAAAAGTCACCACCGTTAAAGCCAAAACCGCCCAGGGTTCCCCCTCGCGCCCGGTGCTACACCGAGGCTGTGTGTATGCGGCCTGGAGTGGGCAAGGTAGCTTCCTGCGTGACTGCCCCGGCACCAAAAATGACCTGGCCCGTAAAGTTTCCACATTGAACCAGGCCAGCCAGGCAGTGTTTCGCACCAACCGCGACGTGATCGTACTCAACGACGTCAAAACCGGTGGGCTGTGGCTGCCTGATAAGGACATGGTTGAGGTAAAGGGCTGGGAAGAGGTCAAATCCAAGCTGGAAAACGAGGACGAGGAAGACGACTCCAACCAGCGCGACCAAAACGCCCCCAAAGAACACAAGGACGAAAACCACCCGCCCAAAGCCAATAACGACGAGTACGGCGTGCGCGCAGGTGGCACCGCCTACCTGCCGGTAATCAACAACGACACTGATGAAGATGCCGATGTGCTCACCGCCGCCCCGCTCAGCCAGCCCAGCTGGGGGAATGTGGCCCCGGTGCGTGACGGCGCCGCCCTGCAGGTGCGGGTAGATGCCGGCGCCACCGGCTCTAGCACCTTCAACTATGAGCTCAGTGACGGACGCGCCAACGCCCAAGCCAGCGTGCAGCTAACCGTGCACCCTGACTCGGTAAACGAAGCCCCCAAGCAAACCAACCGCTCTGTGCTAAGCCTGGCCACCGGCGCGCAGGGGCAAATCAACGTCTCCAACGACTGGCTAGACCCAGATGGGGACCAGATCTACATCAAGAGCGTGCAGGCGCCGTCCACCATGAACGTCAATTGGCGCGCTGACGGCACTATCACCATTAAAGACACCGGCACTTCCCCCGGGGATGTAAGCCTGAAAGTTATCTTCTCTGACGGGCGCGCTGACGGCGAAGGCAGCCTGAACGTTAGCGTTAAGGCCCCGGGTAACCTGGACCCCATCACTAACGGTGACCACCTGGTCACCCCGGTGGGTGTATCCGCGCAGCTAACCCCCATGGATAACGACTCTGACCCTAACGGCGGCACCCTGCGTTTAACCCAGGTGGATGAAGCTCCCGCCGGCTTGTCGGTAACCAGTGACCTACCTACCGGGGTGCTTACCTTTACCCCCACTGCAGAAGGCACCTACTACCTGAACTATCAGGTTTCTAACGGCCCCAAGACCGCCTCGGGCTTTATTAGGGTTGATGCCATTAAGAGCGCAGAAAAATCTGTGCCAATTGTGCAAGATGACGTCACCTCTCTGCCTGAGGGTGGCTCGGCTTTGGTGGCCGCCTTGGATAACGACACTGACCCCACCGGGGGCGTGTTGTCAGTCCAGTCAGTTAAAACCCCTGACGGCTCCCCGCTGGTGGCCGCAGTTTTGGAGCACCGGGTCGTGAAAATCACGGCGCCCAGTGGCCTAAGTGAGCCGGCTAGCTTGACTTACACCGCCGTCAACCAGTCTGGCGCCACCCAGGGCACTATCCGGGTTGTGCCCACCCCGGCAGCTGATATGACTAAACCCCCGCAGCTAAACGACGACAACCTGGTGGTGCGCGTTGGTGACGTGGGTAGCATCTCGGTGCTAAACAATGACCGCTCCCCGGGCGGGCTTAAGCTCACCGTGCAGCCTGATCTGCAAAGCTCAGTGTCAGCCAACCTGGGTAAAGCTTTCGTCTCTGACAATGTGGTGCGTTTCCGTGCCGCTAACCAGCCTGGCTCCGGCAAGCTCATTTACACGGTGCGCGACGCCTCCGGGAACGTAGCTAGTGCCGCCGTGAACTTGACGGTGGTGGGCTCTGATCCTGAAAACGACACCGCCCCCCACCCGCAAGATGTGCAGGCACGCGCCGTGGCGGGGGAGAAGGTAACTATTCCTATCCCGCTGCAGGGCATTGACGCTGAAGGTGACTCGGTGAGCTTGACGGGCCTGGCAACCTCACCCACTTTGGGTAGCGCTGAAGTTAGCGGCACATACCTGACCTACACCGCCGCCAACGGCGCGGCCGGCACGGACGTGTTTAGCTACACCGTCACCGACCGCCTAGGGCGCAGCGCTAACGGCCAGGTCAAGGTGGGGGTAAGCGCCGTAGCTGGCACTAACCAGCAGCCGGTGGCTATCTCTGACTCGGTGCGGGTACGCCCCGGCGTGAAAGTATCGGTCCCGGTGCTGTCTAACGACCTTGACCCCGATGGGGATCCACTTTCACTAGTGGCAGACGATGTACGCAGCAGCGACGACTCAATTGAGGTCAGCGCTGAGCATTCACGGGTAGTGTTCAAGGCCCCTGAAAAAGCCGGTACCTATTCACTGCAATACGGGGTCAGCGACGGCCACTCTGAGCCGGTAATTGGCTTGGTCACCGTGGTGGTTTCGCCCGACGCCGCCCTGGTTGCGCCTATTGCGCGCGACGACGAGGTCAGTGTTGAGCAGGTTCGCGCCGCCCAGGGCACCGTGAAGGTGTCTGTGCTTGATAATGATGAAGACCCCGACGGCGATATTGAATCTGACCGCGTCACCAGCTCTGACCCGGGCGTGAAAGTTTCGGGTAAAGACCTGCTAATTGAGCCGGCCACGCAGGGGCGTTACGTGCTCTACACGGTTACCGACAAGGACTCCCTGTCTGCTTCAGCTGTGGTGTGGGTGCCTGGCAACCAGGTAACTAACCCTGAGCTGAATGTGTCTAAGACTCCTATCCATGTTAAAGCCGGCACTAAAACCGCTATCGCACTAAAGAATTATGTGCGTGTACGTAGCGGTCGCAGCGTAAGTGTGCCGAAAGATGGGCAGGCTAGCGCCTCCGCCGGTTGGGATGGCTCAACACTAGTTAAAGACTCTGCCACCTTGGAGTTTGGGGCTAAAGCTGACTATTCCGGGCCCTCCTCAATCACGGTTACGGTAACTGACGGCAGCGACGATAAAGCCCTGTCTGCCACGCTCACGATCCCGCTGATTGTGGATCCGGGCGCTGCTAACCGTCCCCCGCAGGTGCGCCCCACCGCCATTGAGGTGGCCGTGGGTGGTCAAAGCGTCAGCGCGGATATGAGCAGCTGGGTTAGCGACCCCGACGGCGACGACCCCGCCTCCATGACCTACACGGTTTCGGGGGCCGCCAATGGTATCCAAGCCAGCGTTGATGGTCACACCCTCAAGGTGCAGACCGGCACGGGGGCTAAGCGCGGCAACAGCGCTAACTTGGCGTTGACTGTGCGCGACGCCAAGGGAGCCAGCACTAAAGCGGTAATTCCGGTTAGTGTCACCGGCGCTAAAGAGCCGCTGGTGCAGCTAAGCCAAGCCCAGGTGAGTGTGGATGCAGGTAAATCCACCACGGTTGACGTGGCTAACTACGCTACTAACCCCTTTACTGACACCCCGATCCACCTAGTGGGCTCGCCTAGCTCCAGCGACGGTATTAGCGTGAGTGCCTCGGGCACGTCCCTGACCATTAGCGCCCGAGATGGCCTGCACGGCACCTACAACATCTCCTACCGAGTGGGCGATAAAACTAACGACGCCGACCGTGAAGTTACGGGCACCATTGCGGTGAGTGTACGCGGCTTGCCTGACGCCCCCAGCGGGGTTAGGGCCACCGCTAACGGCTCCGACGCAGTGACAGTTTCCTTCACCGCCGGGGCTTCTAACGGCGCCGACATCAATAACTTCACCGTCCACGACACAGTGCAGGGCGACCTGCTTGACTGTGGCGTGGTCACCAGCTGCATTATGCCCGGCCGCACCCCGGGAATTACCCACTCCTTCTATGTGGTGGCCCGTAACGCGGTGGGTCAGTCCCCGCGTTCTAATACTGCCAGTGTGCAAGTCAGTGTGGTGCCGACGGCGCCCGGAGCCCCCGTTGGTAAGGCTGGTGACGGCAGCGCTAGTTTCACGTGGAACAGGTCTAACTCGCCCGGCTCGCGTATCACCGGTTACGTAATTACGCTCTCCCCAGGTGGGCTCAGCCAGAACGTAACCGAACCTAAGGCTACCTTCACGGGCCTAACCAACGGCACGGCCTATACGGCCACTGTGCGCGCGGTTAATGCTCAAGGTGCCAGTCAGGAATCAGCTGCTAGCCAGCCGGTGACTCCCTATGGCAAGCCTGGCCCGCCCACTAATTTGACGGCAGTTAAACAGGGCCAGGGTTCAGATGGCACCACCAGGGTGCTGGTGTCGTGGAACCCGCCAGCCAACACTGGTGGGCTGCCGATTACCCACTACCTCCTTTCTTACACCGATAGCCCTACGGCCTCTAGTGCCATAGTGATTTATGGGTTAAGTAAGCCCTATGAAATTGATACAAGCGTAGACAGGACCGTGAAGTTCTCAGTCAGAGCGGTAACTCACGGCGGCACGTCTGAGGAAGTCTCATACACTATGAAGCTGGAGGGTAAAGTATCTGCTCCTTCAGTGTCTGCAGCCCCCAAGGCTACTGGCGCCGATAACTCTGTAGACTTCACGGCTACCAGCGGTGACAAAAATTCCCAGAACCTGGAATGGTCAACCGATCAGAACACCTGGCAGTCGGTAGCCAATAAAACAGGTAACGGCTTAACTAACGGTAAAGAATCCACTATTTATGTGCGCGCCTGTAACTCTTCAGGTAAGTGCTCTGAAGGAGTAGTGGCCGGTAAGGTGACGCCTTTTGGCGCCCCAATCTCGCCCACTTTGGCCTGCACTCGCCCTGAGGGCACTAAGGTCAGCTGCCAAGTTGGCCCCGCTAACGGCAATGGGCGCACCGCCACCAGCTCGGCTTACATCAGCACTGGTGCAGGTGCCTACACCAATAAGCAGGAGCCGCCGGCAGGCGGCGGCACTGTGGAATTCCAAAACGGGGTTGAAGCAGGTAAAGAAGTAAAAATCTGCACCAGTTCCAAGCAGGTAACCAGCGAGGCCGGCACCCGCGAATCTGAACCGCGCTGCCAAAGCCTAGCGGCGCCGTCGGCGGCAGAACCCAAGCCAGCCAACAACTACCAGGGCTTTGTGGACCGCTCCCAGGTAGTAAACGGCAGCTGCGGCAGCACCAGCCCCAACTGCTACCGCTACGGCGTCAAGCTGTGGGACTGGAAGGACGGCACCACCACCAAGTGCACCATTACCTGGGCGGGCAAAACCTACACGATGGCCCCCGCTGCTGGTAAAGACGAAAAACGCTACACCACCTTTGACGGTGGAGTAACCCTGTATGTTGCTACCAGCATTACCCAGGCGGAAGAAAACGAAGATAACGCCGCCTTGCAATGCGATTCTGGCACACACCAATAAACCAGCTTTGCAGCCCTAAAACTGCCCCGTATATAAGCGTCAGCGAAAAGTTTTGAAAGGAATAACCCATGTCGCTCACCCAGGCTAATGCCGCCCAGTTTGCTGATCTATTTAACAAAATGGTGCTTAACGTAGGGCAGGCCTTGCTGGGCAAAGAGCAGGTAATTCGCCTGGCTGTCACCACCATGCTGGCTGAGGGGCACCTGCTGCTCGAAGACGCCCCGGGCACCGGCAAAACCGCCCTGGCCCGCGCCCTGGCGGCCACTATCCAAGGCACCCACTCGCGTATCCAGTTCACCCCTGACCTGCTACCCAGCGACATCACCGGGGTGACCATCTACGATCAGCGCAGCGGCCAGTGGGAATTCCACAAGGGCCCGGTATTTGCCTCTATCGTGCTGGCTGATGAGATCAACCGTGCCAGCCCCAAAACCCAGTCGGCGCTGCTGGAGGTCATGGAAGAGTCGCAAATTACCGTGGATGGCAAAACCCACTCCACCGGGCGCCCCTTCATGGTTATCGCCACCCAAAACCCCATTGAGCAGGCCGGCACCTACCCTCTGCCCGAAGCCCAGCTGGACCGTTTCTTGATGAAAACCTCCGTGGGCTACCCCGAGCGTGGGGCTATGGCCCAGGTGTTGGCTGACTCAGCTAACCCCGACCGCTCCGCTAAATTATCGGCTGTGGTTTCCTCCGCTGTGGTCACCCAGCTGGCGGATGTAGCCGGAACTAACTATGTCGACGGCGCCGTGTTGGACTACATTGCGGCCCTAGCTGAAGCCACCCGCCTACACCAGCAGGTGCGTGTGGGGGTCTCTACCCGTGGCGCTATCGCCATGACCCGCGTGGTGCGCGTATGGGCTGCCGCTCAGGGGCGCAACTACGTAATCCCCGACGACGTCAGGGAGCTGGCCTCAGTGGTGTGGGCTCACCGCCTGGTGTTGGATGTGGACGCCCAGTTCTCCGGCGCCAGCGCCGAAGGCGTCATTGAGCAGATTCTGGCTTCTGTCCCCGCGCCCACCGCACACAGCTAAACCATGACCGCTAAAACTAGCTCTACGCCCCCACGCGGCGGCGTCGACTTAAACCCCGGCGCAAAGGGCCAAAAACCCACTAGCTGGCGACGCCTGCGCACCCGCGCCACCCAGGTGCTCACCCCCCTGTGGTGGGGCGTGACCGCAGTGGCGCTAAGCGCGCTAGGCCTAGCCCTGCTAACGCATTGGGTGGAGCTGGCGGTGATCGGCCTGGTACTAGGCGTACTGGCCCTACTATCCCCGCTAAGCGCCCTGGGGTTGGGTAAACACAACATCAACCTGTATGTGCAAAACGAGCGAGTGGTGGTGGGCGATAACGCCTACGGCGAGCTACAAGCCACCAACGCCGGCACCCGGCGTACCCGCAAAGCCGTGATGGAACTACCGGTAGGTAAATCCACCGCCGACGTACTGGTGCCCTCCCTGCGCGCCGGCCAGATGATTAGCCAGCCTCTAGCTATCCCCACCGCCCGACGCGGCCTGGTGCCAATCGGCCCAGTGCGCAGCGTTAACGGCGACGGGCTGGGCCTAGTGCGCCGCGAGCGCCGCTGGAGTCAGCGCATTGAGCTGTATGTGCATCCGCGTACGGTGGCTTTGGAAAGTGAAGCCATTGGTTTCATTAAGGATATTGAGGGCGCTACGATCCGGGATTTGTCTAGCTCGGATGTGTCTTTTCATACTTTGCGTGAGTATGTGCCCGGCGATGATCGGCGCAATATTCACTGGAAGTCTACGGCTCACACCGGCAAGTTGATGGTGCGTCAGTTTGAGGAGACGCGTCGGGCTCACCTGTTGGTGGTGTTGGATACGCGGGCGGCGTCTTGGGCTAGTGAGGCTGAGTTTGAGGTGGCTGTCTCGGCGGCGGCGTCGCTGATTGTGGCCACGATTAAGGCTAGCCGTGAGGTTACTTTGGTGACTCAGGCGGGGGTGCCGGCGCTGCCTAACCCTAAGCGGGCTTTGGATGCGTTGAGCCTGGTGGAGATGGATGGGCGCGCCGCTGACTTGCCGGAGTTGACTAAGGAGGCGGTGGCGGCTTGTCCGGGTGCCTCGGTGGCGGTGTTGATTACTGGTTCAGGGGCTGATTTGGAGCTAATTGAGCGTGCTTGGGTGCGTCTGCCGGTGTCGGCGCGTTCTTATGTGTTGCGGGTGAGCCCGGGGCGGGCGGGGCGTAACCGTTTGGGGGCAATGGATTTGCTGCACTTGGGGGCGCTTAGTGAGCTTCCGGCATTATTGCGAAAGGCGGCGCTATGAGTGTTGATGGGCTTGAGACGGTTGGTTCTAAACGTCGGGCTTTTAACTGGCTGGGGCTGGTTGCTTTTACGCTGCTGATGTTGGCTGCCAGTGTTAGCCATGGGGCGGTGTTTGGGGACTGGTCTGGCTATATTGCGGCCATGGGCGGCACTTTGCTGGCTGTGGTGGTTACTGGCGTCGCTTATGCGTTGGGGTTGCGGCGGCTGGAAACTATTTTGGCCCTGGTGATTGCCTACCTGTTGGGTGGGGCTTTGGCTTTACCGAATTTGGCTAGCGCTAAGGTGTTTCCGTCTTTGCAAATGGTGCAAACCCTGGTGTTGGGGGCGGTGACTAGTTGGCGTGACTTGCTGACTTTGGCGCCGCCGGCTAACGCCTATGCGGGTATTACGGTGGTGCCGTATTTGAGTGCCATGGTGTGTGCTGGCTTGGGTGCTTCGATTGTGTTGCGCCATCAGCGCGGCCAGTTGTGGGCGCTGCTTCCGGCTGGGCTGATGTTTGCCCTGGGGGCGCTATTTGGTGGTTTTGAGGCTCCCTATGGGCGCGATAGTGCGCTGGTGGGGGTGCTAGTGGCGCTGGCTTGGGCGGCTTGGGCGGTTAATAAGCGTCACGGCCGGGGCCAGCGCGGGCTGATCGCTTTGGGGGCGGGGCGGCTGCGCCGTCGAGCCCGCCTGGGCACGCTGCTGATGCTGGCTTGTGCCATGGCTGCGGGGGCGGTGCTGGGCCCGCAGGTGACGGGGGCTAATAACCGTGAGGTTTTGCGTAGCTATGTGACGCCGCCGCTGAATATTGCCGAGTATCAGGCTCCGCTTACGCGCCTGCACTACTGGGTGGATACTCAAAAAGACACTACTTTGTTTACGGTTTCGGGGTTGCAAAATGGTGAGCGTATCCGTGTCGCCACAATGGACGCCTATGACGGAAACGTTATGCGAGTTGGGACGTCAGACAACGGTGAGGGTTTTAAGCGGGTTGGGGCCCAGGTTGATACGCGCGTATTACCTAAAGGCGCTAAAACCCATAACCTGACTTTCACTATGGTTGATTACCAGGGTAACTGGTTGCCAGGTGGGGGCCAGGTGCGTAGCTTCACCCCGCGTAAAGGCCAGGGGCTGACCCAGGATCTGTTCTATTCAGCTAATTTGGGCGCCCTGCTTAGTACCCGCACCTTGGTTAAAGGCGATAGCTACAGCGTAAATGTGGTGAGTGTACCTACCTATTCGGATGCGCAGCTATCTAAACGTAGCTTTGGGAAGGTAGCGAACGGCACGGATACTAACGTGCCGGCGGTGGTGGCCACGCGGCTGCGTGAGTTTGTGGGTAACGCTAACACCCCGCTGGGGCGTGTGCGCGCCATGACCACTAAATACCATGATGAGGGCTACTACTCTGACGGCTCAGACTCGATGGCGCGCCCCGGTCACCGCACCGCCCGCATTGATGAGCTGCTAGAACCCAACTACTACATGGTGGGTGATGATGAGCAGTACGCCGTGGCTATGGCGCTTATGGCCCGCCAGGCTGGTTACCCGGCCCGCGTGGTGCTGGGTTTTTACCCTGAGCACTACTCCAAGGGCACGTTAGAGGTTAAGGGCACTATGGCGCACGCCTGGGTGGAGGTTAACTTCGACGGCGACTGGGTGGCTTTTGACCCCACCCCGCCGCGCGACAAGAAACTGGTTAACCCCAAGCCGCAGCCCAAGCCCAAGCCGCGTCCGCAGGTGTTGCAGGCACCGCCGCCCCCGCAGGAGCAAGCTGACCTAACCCCGGATGTCTCTGACGACCGTGACACTAAGAAAAAGCATGGTTTTGACTGGGCCCACTACCTGCTGCTGGTAGGGCAGGGGCTGGGTGTGGCCGCTTTGGTTAGCTCCCCGTTCGCGCTGATTTTGGCGCTTAAAGCGGTGCGTGGGCGCCGGCGTCGTAACCGTGACGAGCTTGGCAGTGCCCTGGGTGCCTGGGCGGAGCTGGAAGACTGGATGCGTGACTATGGCATCAAGCTGCCCGCTAACGCCACCCGCACCCAGATGGCACGCTACCTGGATATTGCGTTGGCTGATTATGACGCAGCCGCCGCCCAGGTGGCGCAGGCTAAACGCGCCAAGCAACAAGCTAAACGTAACGCCCAGGCACTGGGTGGGCAGGTTGATTTGGCGCCTAAACTGCGTGGCGCCGAGGCCATTGCGGCCGCTAACGCCGCTGGTGGCGATGGTGTCGCTAACGACGGCGCCCACGGCTTGGCAGGTGGCGCTCAGTTTGCAGGCGGTCAAGCCCCTGGCAGCGCAGGGAGTGCTGCAGTGGCGGCGCCCCTGTACGTGCCCGTAAAGGGACGCCAAAAGCGCCGTCGTCACCCCATTAAGGCCCTTAAAGCCAAGTGGGCCCGCGCTCGCGAACGCTCCCAGCGTCTAGCGCAGGCACGAACCGACGCGCTAGAGCCGGTCTTTGGCTCTAACTTCCCGCCAGGCTCGGTGCGTAACTTTGCGTTGTCAGTCAACGCAGTAGCTTTCGGCCAGTCGGAGCAGGTGAGCCTAACTACCGCTGATGGCGCCCAAAACCCCGCCAAACTGCCAGATCCCCAGGGAGTTGGGCACGAAAGTGGCTACGAAGCACCCCAAGTGGGTCGTAAGCAACGCAAGGGGCGCTTTGCAGATAAACAAAAGTCTAAAAAACGTTCAAATAACGCCAATCTGGAGCTAACTGCGCAGCAGCTTTCAGCTGATTCCCAGGAACCCTTATGGCTAGAGATGCAAAATCTTAAACAGCACCTTGGTGCCAGTAGGCGACGCACGCGTCGATGGCTAGCTGCGGTATCTCCAGTTTCATTAGGGATGCGTGTGCCGCAGTGGCTGCAGACCATGCGCGCTAACTTCAGGAGAAAGAAATGAGCCTAAATAGTCGCCCGGCCCCGGTCCCCGCGCATTTGCAGGGGACTCGGCTTGCTGCACTTTGGCCCAGGGTATTTGCGCGTCTAATTGACTCGCTTATCTTTTCTCTAGTCATTGGCGGCGGCAGCGGGGCCGTAATGTTTTTTGGTGCTGGCAACCAATCTAACCGCACCCCTTTTTGGATTAGCCTAGGTGTATCAATCGCGGTAACTGTGCTGCTATGTATTGGTTACCTGGTGGCTTTGATGCGTAGTGGGCAAACCCCGGGTTTGCGGATGCTGGGGCTAGCTTGGGCTGGTTTTAAAAACAGTGGCCCGCCGCGTGGGGCAGCTTTCAACAAGCTAGCCTTGCAGCTAGGGGTGTCCCTAGTTACTGCCGGGATTGGCAACTTAGTTATTTACGCCCTTAGCCGCGACCACCTGAACCGGTTTTGGTTTGACCGCGCTAGCGGCGTGATTGTGCTTAATGTGCGCCAAGGCGTAAACCCGGTACGGCTACAAAGCAACCCACTGACTCTTCCTAACCAACCTTTCGCGCCCCAAACCGGGGCCGGGGCCGGGGATATGGATGAGTTCGGGCTACACCCGCAGCTGCCTGGAGTGCAGGCGGCGGCGCACCTGGCCCAAAATTCTTTCGCCACGCAGGCCCCCGGGCCAAATGGCGCTTTCAACCCCGGCGCTGGCATTCCTGGCGTTGGAGTTCCTGGTGGTGCAGGGCCTGCTAACGGTGCTCCCGGCGCGGTTAGCTCCGCCTCAGCCCCCGCCGCCTCTAGTGCCAACTTTGCTGGCGCCAATCAAAGCGGCGGCTTTGGCACCAACCAAGCCAATCAGCCGCCCCAGCCCCAGCTAACCAGCCCCGGCCCTGAAGGCGGACAACGTGACAGCGACGGGGTAATCACCTCCCTGGACTGGAACCTGCAAGCTCCCGCCCAAACCGCTCCCGGTACCAGCGCGCCCAGCTCCACCCAGACACTAGGCAACAGCTACGACGAAACCATTGTTCCCAGCGCCAACACTGAAGTTGGTATGGAGCCGGTGCGCCCAACCAACTTCCAGGCTCCCGCCCAAACCGCTCCCGCTGCCAGCGCCCCCAGCTCTAGCCAGCTGCGAGTGCCAAATAAGCCTTTTAGCGGCCCCATCCCGGTGGTAGTTCCCGACGAATTAATGGGGGAGGCAACCGCTGCCCAAGAAACCGGCCAGGTGGATATAAGCGGCACGGATTGGGATGAACACGTCACTATCGCTAAAACCAGCGTAGGTAAGTGTTTGCGCCTAGACACCGGCGACGTCATTAACGTGACCAGCGCCGTGGTGTTGGGGCGCAACCCGGTTCCCGCAGGTATGTGGGCGCAAGCTGACGTGGTGCCTGTGGCTGACCCCAACTTTTCTATCTCCAAAACTCACTTGGCGGTGCGCGTCGATGGACAGTACATGTTTGTCACCGATCTAGGCTCAACCAACGGCACCAGCGTGGTTGCCCCTGACGGAAGTCGCACACATGTGCTTGCTGGGGCTATGGTTCCAGTTACTAAGGGATATTCAATTGTTTTCGGCGACCGCCGCCTGGAGGTTGAGTGATGCGCACACGCATCGCGGTCAAATACGCCGCAGGGACTGATGTGGGATTAGTGCGTCAACACAACGAAGACGCCTACCTAGCTTCCGGCCCAGTATTTTTAGTGGCTGACGGTATGGGGGGACACAAGGCAGGCGACGTCGCTGCCGCCACCGCCCTGGCAGCCTTCTCCGAGCTAACCCAGGACCATCTGGTTGAGCCCTCCCAGCTGCAAAAAGCAGTTAAACGCGCGGCCCGTGCAGTCAATGGCCTGCCGGGAGTGCCCGCGCCTGGCTCTACCCTGACCGGCTTGGTGCTTAGTGAAAATGGGGCTATGCCGTGCGTGCGCGTACTCAATATTGGCGATTCGCGCACCTACTACCAAAGCAAGCACGGCTTTGAGCAAATCACTAAAGACCATTCACAGGTGCAAGAGCAGATTGATGCCGGGCTCATCTCTGCCGAACAAGCCCAGCACCTGCCTGGTCGTAATGTAATTACGCGCGCGTTAGGGGCCGGTTGCGGCCCGCGTGTACGCGCCGACTATTTTGTCTTGCCTGCACGTGTGGGAGACCGCTACATCATCTGTTCAGATGGGCTTTCTTCCATGGTTACCGACACTCTCATTGAGGCTACCGCAGCTGTGGTTAGTGAGCCTGAGGGTGTGGTTGATGCGCTGGTGAAAGCCGCGAGGAACGCAGGCGGTCGGGATAATATCTCGGTGATCGTGGTGGATATTGCGGCCGCATATCCGCCTTGGGAGGATGACGATCTGACCCACCAGAACCTGCCTGGCACGCAGGGTTGGGACTATGATCCGGATGCTCCCACCCTGGATAGGTCGCTGCCGTGGCGTGGCGGCAATGAGGTTGCTAGTGAGCAATGGTCATGGATGTTCAAGGACAATGAATGAATACTCAAGTTAATTGGTACGCAGGTACCACTCTCAGTGCGGTCAGCGAGAGCGGATTCGTTGCCCTAGAGGGGCCCAACGATCTGTTGCTCGACCTGTGGCGCGAGCTTGAAGATGGTGCTAATTTGCAGCGTCTGCTGCAGGTGCTGGCGGGTTACTACAACAACAACGTCTTCCACCTGCCTGACTTTGTGGCTGGTGTCTTCTCCGACGGCGCCGTCCACCTGGCCCTGCGTGGTTCTATCACCGCTGAGGTCACTCAGGTTAATGGTTTCGTGCGCACCGTTTCGGCGCTTAACCCCATTGCTTGGGAGGAAGTACGTCTTGACGACGTCGCCGCCCTGGTAATTCAGGCTCACGGAGCTGGTACTGAGGCTCTACCTTTACGCAGCGGGGTTACCCGCGCCTCCATGCTGCACTGGCAGCTACGTGAGGTTAACCGCCTGGTGGGAGCCGTCAAAAGTCAAGCCTACAGCGGTTACAGTTCAAACTCGGCAGCCAGCGGAGTCAGCGCAGCCAGCGCGCCGGCGACGCGGTCGGCACAGTCTGTAGCTTCGGCTTACTCCGGCTACAGCGCCGGCAGTGCCGCCTCGGTTTACAGCCCCGCCTCAGTGGTGCCCAGCGCCGCTGAAGCTTCAGCGGCCCGTAGCCTGCTAGAGGACACCCCGATCAGCGAGGTCAGCTCCCAGCCGGTAGCCGGCCTGCTGCCTAGCGTGCCCTCCCCGGAGGCTGACGCCGCTGAGACTAGCGCCGCCGCTGCGGTTAGTGCGCTTAGCGAGCCTAGCCCGCAGTTGCCGTCTGCTCCCAGCCCGGCTGCGCCCAGCGTGGAACTACTGTCCGCACCCAGCCCGCAGCTACCAGCCGTGCCCGCACCCAACCCGGTGGCAGCTAGTGCCTCACTGGCAGCTGAGCTGGTGCCTGTCCAAAACCTGGATCTATCGATCGCCACCGCTAGCCCGGCTGCACCCAGCCCAGCTAGCTTTAGTCCCGCTGCCCCCAGCCCGGTAGTCCAAACCCCGGCCACTGAGCATTTTGAGGCAATCAGCTCGGCGCCGTCGTCGGCTCCTAGCGGTGCGCACGCTGCCCCGGTAGCTGCTGACCTGCCTAGCCAGGCCAGCTCTGCTACTTCGGCCGCTTCAGCTGCGGTCAATGCCCCCACTAGCTTGCTGGATGTGCCCGCTGACGCCGCTCCGGTGCCGGCCCCGGCTGCCCCCAGTGCGGAAATCAGCGAGGCTGCTCCTAGCCCAGAGCCTGTTAGCGCTCCGGCTCAACCCAAGGTTTCCCGGGCTGCTGCAGCTTTGGCCGCTATGCTGGGCGGCTCAAGCGCCGCCAAGAACCAGGCTCCGGCACCGGCGGCTTACAGCGCCCCGGTAGCTCCAGCGGCCAACTACCGTATGGATGACGCCCCGGCTACGGTCCCCACTGAGATTGTGCCCGCCGCCCCGGCTGTGCCTAGCGCCCCGCTAGCTCCTGGCGCTAACTTCCAGGAACCGGCGGCTTACAGCGCCCCGGCTGTGCCTAGCGCCCCGCTAGCAGCTCCTAGTGCTCCGGTGGTGGCGCCAAGTGCCCCGCTGGCTGCTCCTAGCGCCCCGGCTAGCTCTGGTGAACTGGTTATTGCTGACGCTCGCGCTGCCCGCGCTACGGCTGCCCCGGCCGCACCTGAGAACCAGCAAAACCCCGAAGACCAGTACTTTGGTCACCTTTACGGCCAAACCATTGGGGTGGATGTAGAAAACGCTGCCGTGCGTGAACTGCGCGATGATGAGGCATCAGGCCTGGAGTTCAACTTTGAACAAGGCGAAGGCTTGGACTTCTCACGCCGAAAGGGGGAGAAAGCGGAACCCACCGGCCCGATCCAGGGTATCAACGAGGGTAACCCCTTTAGCTCTTCCCCTTTTGGTGGTGACCCCGCCACTGCGGGGTCGGATCCGGTTCCCAATCCCCGAACCCAATCCGCTGAGCTCCCGCTAGAGGCACAAGCCACCCAGATCAACCCGGTAGGTAATGCGGTGCCATTACCCGGTGTGCAGGCCCCCACCGGCGCACTGGACGTGGCCCCCGGTACCCCCTGGACGCACGATGGTTACACCATCGCTGTCCCCACCGGCGGTGTGCAGGCCCCGCCGCCGCCCGTAGCTGACAGCGCCAACGCCGATAGCGATGGCCCTGAAGTACTGGCAATTAACTGCGTCAACGGTCACCCCAACCCGGTGCACGCCAGCTCCTGCCGCATTTGCGGTGGGGCACTAAACGGCAAGATTGTCCACGTAAAGCGCCCCAGCCTGGGCACTTTGGTGGCCTCCACCGGCGGGTCGGTAACCCTAGACGCCGACGTCATTGTGGGCCGCCTGCCCAAGGCTGCACCCGGCACTGCAGTGCACCTGATGGCGGTGGCTAGCCCCACCAAGTCCATCTCCAAGTCTCACTGCCGCATCAACATTGATGATTGGGAGCTGAACTTGGAGGATCTGAACTCCACTAACGGCACCTACCTGCTGCGTGAAGGCCAGTTGCCGCGTCGCCTGGGCGGCGGTCAGCGTGAGCTGCTGCGTTACGGCGACCGGATTGACCTGGGTGACGGTGTAGTTCTGTCTGTGGAGCCCTGATGGCTGCTCGGCTGCGTGAACCTGTAGGCCCGCACCTGGAGGGGGCGGAGTTTATCCGCTTCCTCGGTGCGGGTGGTTTCGCGGACGTTTTTCTTTACCGCCAAGACATGCCTCGGCGTGAAGTTGCGGTTAAAGTAATCCGTTCAGGGGCCAGCGCAGCCCAAAAACAAAAATTCCAGGCCGAATCTGACCTGATGGCCAAATTCGGGGCGCACCCGGCGGTGCTTTCACTGTACGCCGCCGGGCGTCTGCGCGATGGGCGTGCTTACCTCACCATGGAGTATTGCCCCCCGCCTCACCTGGGC